>Ga0172370_10000750_pt1 | contig 50928 bp, 49 predicted proteins | sample LakKiv5m_FD_114538 | JGI IMG/M metagenome (GOLD analysis project Ga0172370, IMG submission 114538) | Freshwater microbial communities from Kabuno Bay, South-Kivu, Congo - kab_022012_11.5m | ecosystem: Environmental > Aquatic > Freshwater > Lake | place: Democratic Republic of the Congo...
TAAATATCGTAACAAAATACGCGGTTTATCGTCCAAAGTTCATATTGAAAACCTGATGTAAATTCAACTACACCCTCTATGTTTCAAATATTGTTCCGTCATAGCTTCAGAGCACTAAGCCGGCAAAAATCGTACGTTTTTATCAACATAGCCGGTCTTGCAGCCGGAATTGCCGTAAGCATGATTATCGCGCTGTTTATTTTACATGAGTTAAGCTACGATAACTTTCATGATAAGGCCTACCGGATTTATCGCGTAATTCTGAATGGCCGCATAAGTGGTCAGGAACTTATGGTTTCGTCGTCATGCACTCCGCTAGGTCCAACAGCCATAAACGAAATAGCAGGTATTGAGAAATTTACACGCGTGAACGGTTGGGGCGAAACTATAGTTAAATCAGGGGACGCATACTTTACCGAAGATCATTTTATTGAAGCTGACAGCTCTTTTTTCGAAATCTTCAGTATACCTCTCCTGCGCGGAAATATACACACAGTGCTTACCCAACCATATTCACTCGTGCTTTCTGAATCAACTGCAGCCAAAATATTCGGAGACCGCGATCCGATCAATCAACTGCTTAAAGTAGGATCAGATACCAGCATGTACATGGTAACCGGAATAATGCAGGACATTCCCGAAAATTCACATATAGAAGCAAATATTGTAAGCTCTTTCGTAACCAATCCGCGTTCAAAAAGTAAGGAGTGGATGTCGAATAGTTTCAGTACTTATTTCCTGTTAAACCCCGGCACCGATCCAAAGCACATCGATGATGAGATTGCGCGCATTACCCGAAAATATGTCGGGCCTGAGATTATACGTATCCTGGGTATAACCATCAAAGAGTTCGAAGCCCAGGGCAACAAATACAGATATTTTCTTCAGCCATTGAGCGAGATTCATCTAAATCCCGGAATTCAGCAGGAAATGAAACCTGCCAGTGATCCGAAATATCTCGGGATTTTTGGAAGCATCGGTTTGCTTATCATTCTTATTGCATCCATCAATTTTATGAACCTTTCAACAGCACAAGCGGCAAAAAGAGCTAAAGAAATCGGCATTAAAAAGGTGGTTGGATCATCGCGCGGATTTCTGATATGGCAGTTTATTGTTGAAACAATGCTTCTTGCATTCATAGCCCTGATAGCAGCCACTGCCATAGTTGAACTTACTCTCCCCTATTTTAACAACCTGCTTGATATTAAACTGAGTGTAGGTTATTTTCGTCATTGGTATACCATACCATCACTTTTGCTGCTCGCAATTATTATTGGCTTTATAGCAGGGAGCTACCCGGCATTTTATATGTCATCGTTTAATCCGCATATCGTTTTAAAAAGTAAGTTGCGCAGCAACCGGGGCGCGATCAATCTCAGAAGTATTCTGGTGGTACTGCAATTTACCATATCTATTGTGCTGATTATAGGCACCATCATCATGTTCAGGCAAATATCATTTATGCTTAATAAGAAACCAGGTTTTGATAAAGAACATGTTTTGGTGTTGCAGCGAGCTGAAGCAATTGGAGATCATATTCAAAGCTTTAAGTCTGCTCTCAAAAAAATTCCGGGAGTACTCAATGTCTCAGTATCAACAGCTGTGCCGGGCCGTAACAATAATAACAACGGCTACATGATTTCGGGCCGGCCCGAAGAAACATTCCTTATGCAAACCAACTGGGTGGATGAGGACTTTCTTGGCACCTATGGCATTACTCTCGACACCGGAAGGTTTTTCAGTAAATCGTATGCAACTGATAAGGATGCCTGTATAATTAACAGCCAGGCAGTAAAGGACTTTACGCTGCAAAAACCTTTCGAAACACGCTTTATATCCGGAGGAGACGACCCTGACCAACGCATACTTCGTCCTGTAATTGGAGTAATAAACGATTTTCATACTGAATCACTTAAAAACCGCATCAATCCATATATGATGATGCTTAAATCTGACGATGTGCATTGGGGCTATTTCAGTATACGTTTGGCACCGAGCGCAGGCCGAGAAACGATTTATGCCATCGAAAAAACCTGGGGAACCTTTGCTTCTAGTGCACCTATGCAGTTCTTTTTTATGGATAAGGATTTTGAAAGGCTTTATAACGAAGAAAGGCAAAATGCCCTGTTGGCAATTGTTTTTACCATACTAGCCATCCTTATAGCAGCGCTTGGGCTTTATGGTTTAACATCATTTACCGTTCAGCAACGCACAAGAGAAATTGGCATTCGCAAAACATTCGGGGCATCAGTGAGCCGCATCTGGTTTCTGGTTGTTCGTGAAACCATGATTCTTATTGTCATAGCAATGGCCATTGCAAGCCCTCTTGTATATATGGTTGCCGACAATTGGCTGCGCAACTATCATTACCGCATCCAACCGGGTATTGGCGATTTTGCATCAGGATTTTTTATTTCGTTGGTTATTGCCATTGCCACGATAAGCTACAGAGCCATTAAGGCCGCCTATACCAATCCGGCAGTTTCACTCAGGTATGAATAAGCACATAATCATTTGGCACACCTGAGCATGCAACTCGCATACCGGATATTGCAGTTCGCATGAATAAACTTTCCCGGCGGATGTTATGGATTTAATTTTGCTCTGATTCTGGAATATTTGGTTGGTGGACCTTTCCAGCATTTGGATAACAGCAGTGGGGTACAGCAAGCCCCACTGCTTTTTTCAAAGGCAGATTGCTGCCAGCTTTCAGTTCAACAGCCAAACAATTCCATTCAACTATTCAAATATACCTGTGACCCATAATTTGTTGAGCCACTGATAAAACCCACAGATATTTACACAAAAATTCAGAAACAATGAAAATAGCATTTACCATTCTGATACTAATTCATGGATTAATTCATCTGATGGGCTTCTCAAAAGCGTTTAATTATGCCGAAGTTAGCCAGCTTACCGGAGTGTATTCTGAAACAACCGGGGTTTTCTGGCTCATCGCAGCGTTGCTATTTATAAGTGCTGCAATAATGTTCCTGAGCGGCAACGCCTTATGGTGGGCAGTCTCAATAATAGCCATATTGATCTCACAAATTGTGATAATTCAAAACTGGCACGATGCCCGATTTGGAACCATTGCAAATATCATTATATTGGTTTGGACAATAGCAGCCTTTGGGCAATGGAATTTTAATACGGTTTTTAAAAGCGATTGCACATTGTCGCTGAAACGAACCGCGGCGATAGAAAATCAGTTACTTACAATAGAAGATATAGCAGGCATGCCTGTTCCGGTTCAAAAATATCTGATATATACCAGGGCGGTCGGAAATCCCAAAATCACAAATATCCGACTTTCCTTTAAAGGCAGAATGCGGAGCAAAAGCTTGGATTGGTTCTCATTCAAAAGTGAACAATACAACTTTTTTAATATTCCCGAGCGATTGTTTTTTATGAAAGGTAAAATTAAAGGACTGGATGTACCCGGATATCATGATTTTAAAAATGGCATTGCCCGCATGCGGATTAAGCCATTCGGATTGATACCGGTAGTTAATCAGGATGGCATCTACCTTAATCAGGCTGAAACAGTAACTTTTTTCAACGATATGTGCCTGATGGCCCCATCAACACTCATCGACGAGTGTGTAACCTGGAATCCTATTGATGATTTATCGGCCAAAGCACATTTTACCTGCAATGGTATCACTATATCGGCCATTCTTTATTTCAACAATGAAGGACAACTCGTTAATTTTATATCCGACGATCGTGTGGATGTATCAGGTGATACTTCGAAAAATTGCAGATTTTCAACACCTGTAAAAAATTATGTGCTCAAAAACGGACATATGGTTCCATCCTATGGTGAGGCTATCTGGCATTATCCCGACGGCGAGTTTGTTTATGGCGAATTTTACCTTGACAACATCGAGTATAACGTAAAGTGATTTACAATAATGCTGCCAGCAACATCAGGCTGGCATACTCGAATGATTAGTTGTATCTTTGGCATACCATGGAAAAGAAACAACTAATCAGAGTAATTTCTTGTAAACATAAGTTTAGCAGCCTTTTTAGATTTTTAAAAATTGCCGGGATTGCATGGTTTGCATCGCTATTAATTACTCTATCTGCGTGTGGCGACAATAAAGAAAATCCTCAGCCTCAGCCTTCCAAATTCATAATCAGGGCAGCTGATTTATCGTTTCTCCCCGAAATTGAGGAAACAAACACGATATTTTATAACGAAGCCAATCAAGCCGAAGACGCCCTCACGATTCTTAAAAATGCAGGCCTGAATACTGTAAGAATCCGCTTGTGGCATAACCCGGCAAATGGTCATTCGGGCCTCGATGAAGTAACGGAATTTAGCGCTCGCATCAAGAAAATGGGCTTGCGCGTATGGCTAACGGTTCACTACTCAGATACATGGGCCGATCCGGGCAATCAGCCAACACCTGCTGCCTGGGTAAATTTACCGGCAAATATTATGGCCGACAGTGTTTATAACTATACATCAAGGGTTGTGGCTCTTATTCATCCGGATTATTTTCAGGTTGGAAATGAAATCAACAATGGGATGTTATGGCCTGTTGGCAAATTCAGCAATAAAGAAAACTTTATTTCACTGGTTGAGAGTGGTTGCAAAGCAGTAAGGCAAACCGACCCTGAGTGTAGTATTATAATTCATTACGCCGGAATCTACAATGCTGTTGACTTTTATAACCTATTCAGACTTACTGATTTTGACGTGATTGGATTATCCTACTATCCGATATGGCATGGAAAAGATCTCAATTATCTGCAAACAACCATGCAGGAACTCGCATTAAGATTTAATAAAGAAGTTGTGGTTGCTGAAACATCGTACGCTTTCAGTCTTGGATGGTTCGACTGGACCACCAATGTTATTGGAGACCAATCCCAACTGCTTGCCGATTACCCACCTACGCCTGAGGGTCAGGCAAGTTACCTGAAAAAAATCAGGGAAATCTCAACGCTAGCAGCTGGCTCGGTAGGTTTCGCCTATTGGGGTGGCGAATGGATTGCGTTTAAAGGACCACAGTCTACATCGGGGTCATCCTGGGAAAATCAGGCTCTTTTTGATTTCGACCATAAAGTGTTGCCGGCCGTTTCGGCGTTCAATGCACAATAATGTTAGTCAGGGAAATTAACTTTCGTTCAAAGTAAGATTTCGGATACAATCCACCAAATACTCAGAACAGAACCATGAAAATAGCAGCTATGATTGTTAATCTAGCGATAACGGCAAGCTTATCAGCACAAATGCCTTCAGTTTCATCAGGCCGGATCATCAGAATTGAGAACTTTAATTCTGAATTCGTTCATGCCCGTAATGTTGATATCTGGGTGCCTGAAAATTTTAATAATAACAAAAAATATGCTGTGCTTTATATGCACGACGGGCAAATGCTATACGACTCTACCATAACCTGGAACAAGCAGGATTGGGAAATTGACGAAACCATGGCCAGGCTCCAGCAAGCCAAATCCATCGAAAACTGTATTGTAGTTGGCATCTGGAACACACCTTTGAGGCACATGGAATATTTTCCGCAAAAAGCGCTCGGGTACCTTACCACTTCACAGCTTGATTCCATTTTAAAAGCAAACCGTGGCGAAGGATCGACCCATTTGTTTGAAGAAGACATACAATCTGACAATTACCTAAAGTTTATAGTTACAGAGCTAAAACCTTACGTGGATGCTAATTTTCAGGTTTACACCGATGCCCGGCATACTTTTATTGCCGGTTCGAGTATGGGTGGACTGATTTCGATGTATGCTATTTGTGAATACCCTCAGATTTTTGGTGGAGCAGCCTGTTTATCAACACACTGGCCGGGTACATTCACCCTTGATCACAACCCGCTGCCCTATGCCCTGTTAAGCTATCTTCAAAACCATATTCCTGATCCGGCAAATCATAAATTATATTTTGATTATGGAACTGCAACACTCGATGCCATGTATGAACCTTTTCAATTAAAGGCCAATCAGATGTTGCAGGCAGCTGGTTACAATGAAAATAATCTGAAATCATTAAAATTTGAGGGCGAAAATCATTCTGAAATTGCCTGGAGCCGAAGATTTTATATTCCGGCAGAGTTTTTACTTGGCAAAAATTAATTGAACCTGCCTTTATTTACTGAATGACTCTACTTCAACCACCTCGCCCGGGAAAAGATTGCCCAGTAACATATTACCTACGCGAACCCTTACAAGCCTGAGCGTTGGAAATCCTACTGCAGCCGTCATTTTGCGCACCTGTCGATTCTTGCCTTCGGTCAATATTACCGAAATCCAACAAGTGGGACCATGACGGTCGTCGCGAATTTTCTTTACCCTGGGAGCAAATCCGGGGTCGGTTTCGAGCAGGCAGGCTTTGCATGGCCTTGTGAGGTATTTTACACCACGAATTCCAATTTCAACACCGTTGCGGAGCTTTTCAAGCGCCATTTCATCAATCAAACCATCAACCAGGGCATAGTATTCTTTTTCGATATCCTTACCCCGCATTATTTCGCATTCCATCCCGCTGGTTGTGAGTAATAAAAGGCCTTCGCTATCTTCGTCCAGCCTGCCAATGGTCATGGTACCTTCCGGAAAATTATATATTTCGCCAAGCACATGCTTCCAATCGTGTTCACACACAAACTGGCTTAAAAAACCATAAGGTTTATGCATAATGAAATTCCGGTTGGCCACAGCTTATAATTTTGTTTGCGAAACTACACATATCCCTCCGTAATACATAATCAGCAAGTGCCTGGCTGAGCAATTTCACTATATATTGCTATCTTTACCTCGCAAAACAACCATCTCTGCTGAATGAAACTTTCCGTAGTCATTGTTAATTATAATGTCAGATATTTTCTGGAACAATGCCTGCATTCGGTTGAAACCTCGGTTATGGGTCTCGATGCTGAAGTGTTTGTAGTTGACAATAACAGTGTTGATGGCTCGGTTGAAATGATTAAGGAAAAGTTCAGCTGGGTAAAACTCATTGAAAACAAGGAGAATACCGGATTTTCGAAAGCCAACAACCAGGCCATAAGGGAATCGACGGGAGAATATGTACTATTACTGAATCCTGATACTGTAGTTGAAAACGACACCCTCAGCCGTTGTATCGGTTTTATGGATGAGCATCCCGAAGCCGGTGGGCTTGGTATTAAAATGGTGGATGGCAAAGGCAGATTTCTGCCGGAATCAAAACGCGGGCTTCCGACTCCCGCCGTTGCTTTTTATAAAATTTTCGGTTTATCAGCATTGTTCCCCACTTCACGGATATTTGGCAAATACCATCTGGGGTTTCTTGATAAGGATCAAATCCACACAGTTGATGCACTCGCCGGAGCATTTATGATGCTCAGGCGCGAAACATTGAACATAACCGGATTGCTCGATGAGACTTTTTTTATGTATGGCGAAGATATAGACCTTAGCTATCGCATAACCAAAGCCGGTTACCGCAATTACTATTACCCCGATGCCCGCATCATTCACTATAAAGGCGAGAGTACAAAAAAATCGAGCATTAATTATGTATTTGTATTCTACAAAGCCATGATTATTTTTGCCAACAAGCATTTTAGTCAGAAAAATGCCCGGTTATTTTCAGTACTTATACATTTGGCCATTTATCTCAGAGCTGGCATGGCTGTGCTCTACAGGCTGCTCAGGAATCTGTTGCTTCCGATCACTGATGCAGCAATAATTTACGCCGGCTCATTGCTTATAGTCGATTATTGGGAAAGTAAAGTTATCTATACTGTTGGTGGCCATTATCCGCCTTTATTTCTGTTTGGTGTGCTACCTGCATATATTCTCATATGGCTCAGCGCAGTGTGGATTAGTGGTGGCTACGATCTGCCTTTGCGGATGCGAAAAATCGTTACCGGGCTTCTTGCCGGCACCATCACCATTCTGGTTTTTTATGCATTGTTGCCGGCCGGGTTCAGGTTTTCGAGGGCACTCATCATACTTGCTTCGATATGGGGAGCGTTATCAATGGCCGGAATTAGGCTCGGATTGCATGTTGCCGGTTTAAGAAACTACCGCATCGGAGCCAATCCTAACCGCAGGTTCGCTATTGTTGGCAGCAAATCAGAAACCGACCGTGTTGCTGATTTGTTGAGAAAAACCCTTGTAAATCCTGGCTTTATCGGGCTGGTCAGCTGCAATACTTCGTTTCAGAGGTCCGATGGGTTTATAGGCACCATATCAAACCTGAAAGATATTTTATCGATATACAGAATCGACGAAGTTATTTTTTGTGCCAAAGATCTGCCGGCTCAGCAAATTATTGATACCATGAACCAGTTGCAGAAAACGCAGACTGAATTTAAAATTGCCCCACCCGAAAGCATGGCTATCATCGGATCCAACTCAATAAGCACAACCGGCGACATGTATATAATTGATTTAAATTCGATTGGCCGCATAAGTAACCGGCGAAACAAACGATTGTTCGACATTACAGCAAGTGTGTTGTTGCTACCAATGTTTCCTGTGCTGATGTGGATTTGCAGGAATCCTTTTGCTTTTCCGGTTAATATTATAAAAGTACTTTTAGGGTGCAGGAGCTGGGTAGGCTATACTCCCGACGAAAACAGCACCGGCCATATGCCTGCTATTCGCAAAGGTGTACTTTACCCTTCCGATTTGTTTCCAAGCCATAAAATTGATGCCGAAACAGCCCGTAACCTTAACCTTTTATATGCCCGCGATTACCGTATAACCAACGATCTGAACATACTCGCAAGAGGTTTCAGAAAAGCTGGTAGATGGTAATTGGCCTGCATCAAACCTTTTTGAATGAACTTTGTTAAATAGCCCAACGAATCACATGTAAGCCCGGTACGTTTTTCCGGTGCTCAAATTATTTTTTTATGGCAAAATTTGAAGTTATTATGCCCAAATTGGGCGAAAGCATTATTGAAGCAACCATCACCAAATGGTTGAAAAATCCCGGTGATCAGATTGAAGAGGATGATCCTATTGTTGAAATTGCGACCGACAAAGTCGATTCTGAAATCCCGTCGCCGGTTGAGGGTAAGCTTGTAAAAGTACTCTTCAACGAAGGTGATATTGTTGCTGTTGGAAAAGTTATTGCCATTATTGACACCGATGGCGATGCTGCCGTTGAATCAGAAATTGTTACCGAAGCTGCAGGCACAATAGCTTCAGAAATTGCCGAAACCACTGCTGCTGTAGCTCCTGAAGCTACCACCATAGAAAACAGCAGCAACCGTTTTTACTCACCTCTGGTTAAAAATATCGCCAAAACCGAAGGCATTGGTCAGGCAGAACTCGACAACATTACAGGTTCAGGTAAAGATGGGCGAGTTACCAAAGACGACTTAATGTCTTATCTCAAAAACCGAAAATCAAGCAGCCAGCCGGCAACCGCCCCTGTGCCTGCACCTGCACCATCTAAAACAGTGGCACCTAAAGTATCAGCACCTCAGGTATTTGCATCCAATGGCGACGAAATTGTTGAGATGGACCGTATGCGTAAGCTTATTGCCGACCATATGGTAATGTCAAAACAGGTTTCACCTCATGTTACTTCGTTTATTGAAGTAGATGTAACCAATATGGTAAAATGGCGCGACCGGGTAAAAGATGATTTTCTGAAACGCGAAAAAGAAAAAATAACCTTCACACCTATTTTTATTGAAGCAGCGGCTCAGGCCCTTAAGGATTTCCCGGGTGTAAATGCTTCGGTCGATGGCTATAATGTAATATTGCGTAAAAACATCAACATTGGTATGGCTGCAGCACTACCCAATGGAAACCTTATAGTGCCAGTTATTAAAAACGCCGATCAGAAAAACCTTCTGGGGCTGGCCAAAGACGTAAACAGTCTTGCAGCCAAGGCACGAGCCAACAAACTCGACCCCGACGATATCGCTGGTGGCACTTTTACCATAACAAATCTTGGAACATTTGGCAGCATTACCGGCTCTCCCATAATCAACCAGCCTCAGGTTGCTATTCTTGGCATAGGTGTAATCAAGAAGAAACCGGTTGTTCTGGAAACAAATGATGGAGATATGATAGCCATTCGCCATATGATGATTCTTTCATTATCCTACGACCATAGGGTTGTTGACGGCGCTTTAGGTGGCATGTACCTGCAGCGCATGCAACAATTGCTCGAAAGTTTCGACGTAAACAGGGCTGTCTGATCTTTAAAAATCCTAATTTAGCTGCACCATGAACCTTTTCATGGTGCTTTTATTTTTAATTACATGAAACTTAACCTTAACCGACCACTCGCTGTTTTTGATCTCGAAACAACAGGAACAAACATTGGCACCGACCGCATAGTTGAAATCAGCATAATTCGTATACAGCCCGACGGCAGCGAAGATGTGCTCACGCGGCGTATTAATCCGGGCATTCCAATCCCTCCCGAAGTTACTGCCATACACGGGATAAGTAACGATGATATTAAGGATGCTCCCACCTTTGCCGACCTCGCTTCTATGCTTAACCAGTATCTTCAGAATTGCGATATGGGTGGTTACAATTCCAATAAATTTGATGTGCCCCTGCTTGTTGAGGAATTTTTAAGGGCTGGCATCGACTTCGAGCTTAAAGGCCGCCGATTTGTGGATGTTCAGAATATATTTCACAAAATGGAGCCCCGAACCCTCAAAGCAGCATACAAATATTATTGCAGCCGCGATCTTGAAAATGCCCATTCAGCCGAAGCCGACACCAGAGCAACCTACGAAGTGTTGCTTGCTCAGATAGAGCGCTATGAAAATGCAGAATACGTGAATAGTGATGGCAAAATCATTTATCCGGTAGCAAATGATATAAAATCGTTGCACGATTTTTCGTTTCATAACCGGAATGCCGACCTGGTGGGACATCTTATCTTCAATGCAAAAAATCAGGAAGTATTTAACTTCGGGAAGCACAAAGGGAAAACTGTTGAAGAAATATTCGCCGCAGAGCCATCTTACTACGATTGGATGATGAAAGCCGATTTTCCGCTTTCAACCAAAAAAGTAATTACAGCAATCAAACTACGAGGATTTAACAACAGCTCGGTTAAAATATAAACTCATTCTCAGGCGATTGATTCTTTGCCGGAGACGTTTCACAACAAAAGGTCAAAATTAAAACCCTATGAAGATAATTTGCATCGGACGTAATTACTCCGAACATGCCCGTGAACTCAATAATCCGGTTCCGGCTGAACCGGTATTTTTTATGAAACCTGAATCAGCCCAGTTGCGCAATAACCAACCCTTTTTCTATCCATCGTTTTCAAACGACATTCACTACGAAGCCGAATTGGTGTTGCATGTGTGCAAAGTTGGACGAAACATACAGGAGAATTTCGCTTCAACTTATTTTGATGGCATTGGTGTTGGTATTGATTTCACTGCCAGAGATCTTCAGCAAAAAGCTAAAGAAAAAGGACTTCCGTGGGAAATGGCCAAAGCCTTTGACAATTCAGCACCGGTGAGTGCTTTTTTACCTGTTGATGCCTTCAATGATTTGTCAGATATAAGCTTTGGCTTGTATAAGAACGACCAACTCGTGCAGCAAGGCAACTCAGGCGACATGATATTTTCGTTCAATACCATTATTGCGTATGTTTCGAAGTTCGTTACACTAAAGCAGGGCGATTATATTTTTACCGGAACACCGGCCGGAGTGGGTCCGGTAAAACCAGGCGACAAGCTTGAAGCCTTTATCGGCAATGATAAATTGTTGCTCTGCAACATAAGATAACCTGATAAAGATGAGCATCAAAACCCGGAAAACTGTTCTTAAATGGCTGTTAGTCCCAGGTTTTGTTATTGTGTGGATTGCACTCGCGCAATTGGCGGCCGCTTATCACACCACTTCGTTTGGCGATTGGAGATCTGAGATCTATGCTGATAAATCTGGATACTACATTTATTTGCCGGCTACGTTCATCTGCGGATTTCATCAGCAGTCATATCCCGATAGCATCGATTTCAAACTTGGAAACGGCTTTGGATTTGTTAGCGGAAAGCTTTTTACAAAATACACCTATGGGGTAGCATTGCTCACCTCACCTTTCTTTTTGACCACACATTTTTATTTAAAACTCAACCATCTGCCTTCCACAGGATTCAACGAACTTTATCTGCCTTTTGCGTATTATGCGTCTACCTTTTATATGCTTTCAGGGGCAATATTTCTTTTCCTGTTCCTTAAGAAAAGAGCTCATCCTGCGCTTGCTGCCGCCTCTGTACTTGCAGTGTGTTTTGGAACCAACTTATTTTATTACACTTTCAAGGACGCACTGATGTCGCATGTTTACTCTTTTGCATTATTTTCCGTATCACTGTGGCTCACCGATAATTATCTACAAAACCGCAAAGTTGAAGTGCTTGCTTTACTGTCAGTTTCAACCGCATTAATACTGCTGATCAGGCCATCTAATTTGATATTTGTCGCATTTCTGCCATTTCTGGATGCTAAAAACCTGAAGGATATCAGCACCCGATTCTCTGATTTTTTGAGTTTAAAAAAATCAGCACTCATATTATCCATATTTTTTTTTATTTTCTTACCTCAACTGCTTTACTGGAAATTTATTTCGGGCAGTTATTTCTACTGGACCTATCTGGGCGAAGGATTTACCAACTGGAATAAGCCGTTGCTTTCGGCTGTTCTGCTGGCACCGCGAAATGGTTTAATTCCCTACACACCTCTATTTTTGCTTATAATTACCGGTATGGTTCATATGTGGATCCGCAAAATGCCAAACCGAGTATCTATTACGCTCGTATTCGTTGTAGTATGGTACATGGTAGCAAGCTGGCATATGTTCGACTTTGGATGTAGTTACGGGCAGCGTTCATTTGTTGAATATACTGCCTTGTTCAGTATTCCTTTGGTATCGGTATTTGGCAAAGCTGGCAAAAGTTTGATTGGAATAATTAAAGTTGGCTTGATAGCGGTAATAGCAGGAGTTTTTATCTGGTTCAACATTTCGATGTCAGCAGCTTATGCCGGATGTTTCGAATCATCAGTCTGGAATTGGTCAGCTTACCGTCATCACATGATTACTGCCGGAGCTTTGCCTTTTGTTAAAAATATATTTGTCTGGAAAAATGATTTCGAAAAACCAAATCGCTACAGCACCGCAGGCCTCAATATTGTACCCTACCATGCAGCAAGCAGCGGCAGGTTTGCAAATCACATTCACGGTGATAGCAGGTATTCTGATGGCTTTGAAGTTTCGCTTCGTGAGGCAGCCAAAAATCATGTTTATAGTGTAAAAGTTGATCTTAAGCTATTACCACTAACCAGGCTCAATGATGTTAAGATTGCCTGTTCGGTGCACTCAGGCGATTCGGTGCTCTATTTTAACACCTTACCTGTAACGCCTTTACTCAGACAAAAGCAATGGAACCGGGTGCAGCAAACATTCAGTTTGCCTTTTATAGCTAACAACGGCAGCTTAAGAATTTATCTGATGTCGACCCATGAAGAAGACTACCTGATTGACGATTTTGAGGTAAAAGTTATTTCTGATTAAACAGCATTTAAAGGAACGCAATATCGGTAATTACCTCATTCTGTGCAGCCTTGTTAAGCATTTTAATCAGCTTTGAACGGGCATAGCCCAACTCCTGCCGCAAAGCCGGCGAGTTTAGCTTAACATACAGAATGCGGTTCTTTATATAAAGCTGTACTGTATCACGGGCAATCATCTTGCCAACAACAGCATCCCAATGTGCAATTACCCGCGTCTCATTCACCTTATCTTCAATATGATACACTGCAAGTAATTCTTCAATTACTTCTTTAAGAGGCTGATTATTCCCTGTACGACGTGCCATATTAAACTGGTTTTTCATTTTCAGAAACAGCCTTACCCTGATTTATGGTAAACGACCTGTGTTCAGGCGAAGCTGTAGCGAATATATGATTAATACGTTCCGGTTGTGTGTCGGTAATAAAAACCTGTCCGAAACTATTATCGCCAACCAGGCGGATCAGACGGTCAACACGATTGCCATCCAGCTTATCGAAAATATCGTCGAACAACAGGATTGGTTTATATTTTTTAACTGCTTGGGTATAATCGAATTGCGCCAGTTTTACAGCCACAACAAAGGATTTTTGCTGCCCCTGTGATCCGAACTTCTTAACCGGATAGCCACCTATCAAAAGCTCGATATCGTCTTTGTGAACACCGCTGTTAGTATATCTGGATGCCAGATCACGCTGAAGGTTGTTTTCAAACAATGTTTCCAGCTTGTCGTGCTGCAAATCAGAATGATAAACAATATCAACCGCTTCGGCTCCATCGCTGATAAACTCAAAGTACCTTGAAAAAACCGGCCTGAAATCATTCAGAAATTGTGTGCGGCGCTCAAAAATGCGAGCAGCCGGCAATTTCATCTGTTCATCCCAAATTTCGAGTGAGGTTGCATCAAAATAATTCTTATCACCAAATTGTTTGAGCAGGGCATTGCGCTGCATGAGTGCTTTATTGTATACGATCAGATCATCAAGGTAATTTCTGTCGAATTGCGAAATAACCGAATCAATATATTTACGGCGTATTTCACTTCCTTCGTTAATTAAATCGCGGTCGTAAGGCGAAACCATTACAAGCGGAAACACGCCGATATGATCAGCAAGGCGGTCATATTCGCGGGTATTTATCTTTACCTGCTTTTTGGTATTACGCCTGAGCGTACAACTCACATCATCGTAAGAGCCCCCGTTTCGGTAAAACCTTCCGTGAATGGCAAAATAGTCCTCGCTGTGGCGGATATTCTGACTATCTATAAGATTAAAATAACTTTTTGTGAATGAGAGGTAATGAATGGCATCGAGCAAATTAGTTTTGCCAGCACCGTTAGGACCGGTAAGGCAGTTAATTTTCTCTGAAAACTCAAACGCAGCTTCCTGATAATTCTTAAAGTTGAAAAGCGTAAGTTTCTTCAAAAACATAGATTAAACAATCTTTTTAATGGCGGCAGCCACCTCTTCAAGCTGCCATTGAGGTGTTGATGTCGCGCCACTTACACCAATTTGAGCGGCATTTAGAATCCATTCAGCACGAAGTTGATCAGCATCAGAAATTACATACGTTCGCTGATTAACTTCCTTTGACACTGCAGCAAGAGCCTTCCCATTCGAACTATCAGTACCGCAAACAAATATAACAACATCGACCATAGACGCGAATTTTTTAATATTAGGTACTCTACGGCTTACCTGCGCACAAATGGAGTTGTTTACCTCTATCAACGAAATATTGTCATTTGTCTGTTTACTTTGCTGAGTAAGATAATGGCAAAATGCCGCATATTGATCAGCATTGGCTGTTGTTTGAGCAAATACAACCATAGGCCGCTTATAATCAGCCGAAACCATGTCTGATAAATCTTCAGCAATAATCACATTCCCTGCTGCATTGCCAGCCAGGCCGATTATTTCGGGATGATATCGCTTACCAAAAAGCACCACTATTCCACCATTACCGGCCATGGTCTGCGAAGCCTTGCGAACGCGCTGCTGCAAGCGTACAACTACCGGGCAGGTTCCATCGGTATATGAAAGTCCAAGCTGTTCTAGATGGCTGAAAGTTCCAGGAGGTTCACCGTGCGCACGAATGAAAAAACGGGAATTATCTTGCTGAGGGAGGCATTCCACCTGATCAGCTTCGAGCATTCCGAGTTGTTTCAACCGATTGAGTTCCGCTTCGTTGTGTACTATCTCACCCAGGCAAAACACCTGATGCTGAGATTTAAGCAATGATTCAACCGACGAAATCGCCCTTTTTACACCTGAGCAAAATCCCGCACCTGCATCAATGGTTACAACTATTTTAGACTTCATTTTACAAAAGTACAAAACACAAGCCGACGATTTACCAATGCAGGTAATCGTCGGGTAGATTGTTTAAAAAGGATGAAACAAGATCGGGCTGACTACTTGCCCTGAGTAAAGTCAGACAAATTAAACGCGATACTCAAAAGATTTGGTGAACCGGCAAGGTGGTAGGCCGACCGGGCATAACTAAAGTTAAACTTCGATACCCTGAATCCGAACCCCCACGAGAAACCAACGGTGGCCCTGCGACTTTCAACTTTCATTTCCTGACGCCTCTGGTAGTTATATCCCAAACGAACACTAAAATTTTTGGTAGGAAGAAATTCGCCTCCGATTACAACATGCCGCATAGCCTTGTCGGCAAATTCACCGGCCTTGGTTTTGGTTTTAACCTCGCCGGTAAACGGATCAACAGTATTTTCAGCAGGATCGGTATAAGTTAAATCCCATTTTTGAAGATTGGTAAATAAAACGGAATATCTGAATGGAAGATGTTTCAAGCGCTTGGATATCCCGGCCTGCAATTCAAAAGGTAAGGGTTCGTTGTTACCAGGAGTATAGGTGCTCAGCTGGCGTCCGATATTTCGGGCAACCAGTGAAGCGGTGAATCCGCTGCGCGCATGATACGATGCTGCTACATCAACAGCCACCCCAAATGAATTATACGTTTCGAGGCTGGAACTAATGGCCTTTATATTGGCACCAATGCTGAACAATGAGTCGAGTTGCCTGCCCCAGCCAATTACAAAGGCCATTTCGTTACCTGTAAACTCCTGAGCTACATCGGGTAGCAGGCCAGTTTCGTCGGTATAGGTAAATTTGCCATAGTTCAAATACTGCATGGTAGCTGCAAAACTTCCTGCTTTTTCAAAAGTGTGCGAATAACTCGCAAATCCATAATTGATATCAGCAAAATAATCAACAAAATTGAGCGAGATTGCATTGTTCATCGAACTGTTGATCATCGATGGATTATTTAAACCAACCGAAAGATCATTATCAGCTATCGCAACAAAATTGCTACCCATGGCAGCTACGCGCGGCGAATTGGGCAGATTAAGAAAACGATAGGTTGAAGTGCCTCCAATCTGGGCCATTGCTGAAAATGAAAACAAGGCAGTAAATGCGAACAGGAGATTTTTTTTGGTATAACAATTTTTCACTTCAGCATTGATTTAATTATTATTCAGCTATTTGGACAACCTGCACGGCAGCAACGTGATTCAAACGCAGATTGATAAAATATATTGTATGCAACAACGCCAGAACAACACGATTTTTAACTTAAAGCTGCTAAATGATTCAATGAAAGCCACGAACAAATGATTTTGCTCATGGCTTTCATCAAATCTCAGCTTTATTATCAACTTAATTATTACCTGAGGCCACCTGTTTTCTGATAAGATTCAGTGCACTACCGGCTTTAAACCATTCAATCTGTGCCTCGTTGTAGGTGTGGTTTACAGCAAATTGTTCCTTCGACCCATCGGAATGTGTAAGCTCCACGGTGAGTTGTTGGCCGGGTGCAAATGCACCAAGGCCTTTAACTGAAATCATATCATCCTCACGGATCAAATCGTAGTCTGCTTTATTGGCAAACGTAAGGGCAAGCATACCCTGTTTCTTGAGGTTTGTTTCATGAATCCTCGCAAAAGATTTAACCAGTACAGCTTTTACTCCCAAGTGTCGGGGTTCCATAGCAGCATGTTCGCGCGATGAGCCTTCGCCATAATTTTCATCACCTACCACTATCGAGCCAATGCCTGATGCTTTATAGGCTCTGGCAACGGCCGGGACGGCATCATAATTTCCGGTTAATCCGTTTTTGACCAGGTTTGTGCTTTCATTAAAATGATTTACAGCACCAATCAGCATATTGTCCGAAATATTATCAAGATGCCCCCGGAAACGCAACCAGGGGCCGGCCATCGAGATGTGGTCGGTGGTGCACTTACCGCGCGCCTTAATCAGCAACCGAAGTCCGTCGTAATCTTTGCCATCCCAGGCTGAAAATGGCGAGAGCAACTGCAAGCGATTTGAATCGGGATTAACTACAACCTCAATACTGCAGCCATCAGCATGAGGAGCCACGTAACCAGGATCTTTAACATCGAATCCTGATGGAGGCAATTCAAGCCCTTCGGGAAGGTCGAGGCTTACCCATTCGCCGTTTTCATTCAGGAGTTTATCGGTAATCGGATTAAATGTAAGATCGCCGGCAATGGCCATGGCAGTCACTATTTCAGGTGAAGCCACAAAGCCATGGGTATTAGGATTACCATCATTGCGTTTGGCAAAATTCCGGTTAAATGAGGTAATTATTGAGTTTTTGCGTTCAGGATTAGTGGTATGCCTCTTCCATTGCCCGATGCAAGGGCCGCAGGCGTTTGCCATTACCACTCCGCCAATATCGCCAAAATCTTTCAAAAGGCCATCGCGTTCAGTGGTGTACCGAATCTGCTCCGACCCCGGGGTAATTATAAATTCGGCTTTTACGCGCAGGTTTTTTGCTTTTGCCTGCCTGGCAATTGATGCAGCCCGCGTTAAATCCTCGTAAGATGAGTTGGTACAAGAACCAATTAAACCAACTTCGAGTTCACGCGGGTAGTTATTTTCTTTTACAATCTTTACAAATTCCGAAACCGGGTAAGCAGCATCCGGAGTATAGGGGCCGTTGATATACGGCTCAAGTTCTGAAAGGTTGATTTCGATAAGCTGGTCATAATAAGCCGAAGGATTCAGATAAACTTCTTCGTCTGACCTAAGGTAGGAGGTAATAGCATCAGCCATCTGAGCTATTTCGGCTCTTCCGGTTTCAGTAAGATAGGTACTCATTTTGGCATCATAGCCAAACACCGAAGTGGTTGCACCTATTTCGGCGCCCATATTACAGATTGTCCCTTTGCCGGTTGCTGAAATTGAATCGGCACCATCACCAAAATACTCGACAATAGCACCGGTTCCACCTTTCACAGTAAGAATACCGGCAACCTTTAATATAACATCCTTGGCCGAAGTCCAGCCATTCAGCTTGCCAGTGAGTTTAACTCCGATCAACTTAGGCATTTTAAGCTCCCAGGCCATGCCTGCCATCACATCCACTGCATCAGCGCCGCCAACACCAATAGCAACCATGCCAAGCCCCCCTGCATTTACAGTGTGCGAATCGGTTCCTATCATCATTCCTCCGGGGAAAGCATAGTTTTCAAGCACCACCTGATGAATAATGCCTGCTCCTGGTTTCCAGAATCCGATACCGTATTTATTTGAAACTGATTGCAGAAAATCAAAAACCTCACGGTTTTGTTCAAGCGCTGCATCCAAATCGGGTTGAGCTCCGCTCTGGGCTAAAATGAGATGATCGCAATGCACGGTAGAAGGTACTGCGGTTTTAGACCGGCCAGCATTCATAAACTGCAGCAAAGCCATCTGCGCCGTTGCATCCTGCATGGCTACACGGTCCGGAGCAAAATTGACATAATCAACACCTCTTTCGTACTTTTCGGTAGCAAGTCCATCAAAGAGATGGGCATAAAGAATTTTTTCACTTTGTGTTAAAGGCCTTCCAAGCAGGCGACGTGCTGTATCAACCCGCTCAGGCATGGTTGAATAAACTTTTTTAATCAGATCAAGGTCAAATAACATGTATTGCGTTGTGTTTTGGTTTTTCTTAATAAGAAAGGTAATTATATACAATGGTTTGATAAAAAACCATCAGAGGCATAGTTACCAGTAATTGAGTAACAGATTTGAAGCTGTATTGTTTTTTGATTAAAACTGCAAAAATACAAAGCCCAGTGGCTTAATCACCCTTATCTCCAACAAAATAATCTTCCTTATCCTTAAACAGGACATTGAAAGTGGTTAAGCTACCGTAAATCCTGGTGATGTATTGCTGAATATTCACTTTATCTTCATCACTCATATTGCTACTGTTAACCCTTTGTTCAAGAACTCTAAGCCGGTCGCGTACCATCACAATTTTATGAAAAAAGGCATCAATGGGTATTTCCTTTTCCTTTAAACCCTTGTCACCCGGAAACAGCACCATTCGCCCCCCTGTCCATTTTTGCCCCAGAGCCACAGTTTCCTGAAGATCAGAAAACCGCCTTAATACCCTTATGAGGCTTTTCTCCATTTTTTCGTAGGTTGCAATTTCTTCGGGCGTTTCAACGGCTTCAAGCACTTTAAGCCCTTGAAAATCGCGCTGAATTATACGCGTACCATGTTCGATAAACGTAATTTCCCATGCGTCGCTACGCACCTGAATCACAACTCCTTTTCCAAATTGCGGGTGTTCAACCCTCGATCCGATTCCTAATGCTGATAAATCCATTTTAAGTCAGATTTTCATTCAAGTCAATCAATTTTTTGTGAATGGCAAGCACTTGTTGAATTGCCATATCGTTTTCTCCGTTATGTATAACGAAATCAGCTTTTTTTAATTTAAGGGCCTCATTCCATTGTTTATCCATTCGCAACAGCACCTGATCGCGTGCCATAACATCGCGTTTTACAACCCGGGCTATCCGCTCCTCGGCAGGAGCGGCCACGACGATCATTTTATCAAAAAAAACATCAAATCCCGATTCATAAATTATTGCTGCTTCCTGAATAAGATAAGGTGTATCGGTTTGATTGGACATCCAATCAGTAAAATGTTTCTTTACCCTTGGATGAATAATCGAATTAAGTTTGGCCAGAGAGTTAGCGTTGTTAAATACTATGGCAGCCAGCATCTGCCTGTGAATCTTACCCTCCTCAGTGAGTAAACCAGCTCCGAATTCAGTAACAATAAGTTGTACAACTTCGGGGAGGTCAAGTATCTTTTTAGCCTCGTCGTCGGCTGTATACACCGGTATGCCAAGCACCTTAAAAACTCCGGCGATGGTAGATTTTCCACTTCCGATACTTCCTGTAAGCCCAACTTTAAGCATGTGCAGCGATTATTTTACAAACTTACGCATTTTTGTAAAACAGCGCCAGATTGAGACTGGCATTACACCTGAAACCTACTTTAGTATCAAGAATTCAACCTTCGGAGGATCTATTTTAACCAATTTTACAAAGGCTGGTTTACGCTTAATCTCGACCAATGTCCTGTTGCTGCCCGATAATGTTGCCTGATCATAATTGATGGATGCTTCAAACAGCGATGGATCAAGCCGCTTGTAGTCGTGCATTGCTACTCTGCAGGTGAGTTTAACATTTTCAGGGAAAATACGGTACGACAATGAGCGTCCTTCTGAAAATAATTTAACAGGTACCACTATATCCGCTTCAGTAAATTTCTCCACCTTAACTTCGACGAGCACACTATCGGCCGATAAAATCACCGGAGGATAAGCGGCAGGTTTTATCAAATGCAGATAAGCGGATGAATTTTCGCTTAGCTTTTCAAATTTGCGCCCATTGGTTTGAATAAAACCTATGGTGTCGATAATGGATTTCAGTCCGCCAATACGCACAGAATCGGGTTTCAGGTGTACTGAATCATAAAGCTGATACTGGCTGGCAAATGTGAATGTAACATTGGCTTTAATAGGCACTTTACGGTAATATGTTTTTCTGAAAACGAAATGAACTGTGTCGGGATCAACACTTATTAATTTGACTCCCGCCGGAAGCTGTGCGGCAATTTCTTTTAACATTCGTGATGTGCGGAGGTACCCTGAATAATCCTCTCCATCATGCCGTAACCTTATTTTAGCCAAACTTACATTTAGGATATTTTGCCCGCTGAAAAACAACCTGCTGTAAAGGTCAAGTCCTTTGGCATTCAGTACCAGGGTAACTAAAGAATCAGGATTTGATACAAGTACCTTACCCTGAGGCAATTCAATGGGATGAATGGTAAACCTGAGTGGAGCTTCATATTCGCGGGTAACTTTTATCAGCATCCACATAAGTGTTGAAATAGCAATACAAACCAAAAAAACGGAAAGCCGGTTTCGCAGCTTTCCGTCAATTGGCTTGCGCATTCCTGAAAACAGATAACGGAAAATTATTTTCACCTTCCGTATTGCTTATGTGGCAATAATTAAATTATTTCTGCTGATTAGCTAACTGATCGCTGGCATCGCCGGCAATGGCCGATTTTTCCATACGCAAACGTGAGCCATCCTCAACTTCAATGGTAAAAGTAGTTTCCTGTACTTCAACAATTTTACCATGGATGCCGCCAATGCTAACAATTTTATCGCCCTTTTTGAGCGCTTCGCGGAACTTTTTCAAATCCTTGGCCTTTTTAGCCTGAGGGCGGATAAAGAAAAAATAGAAAACAACCATAATAAGGCCAAGAAAAATAAGTGACTGGTAACCACTTCCTTGTCCTTCGGCCGGTGTCATTAAAAGAATTGTCTGAATCATGTGTTTTGGTATTTCTGGTTAAATTAATTCATTTGTTCGGGTAAAATCACTTCAGCTTTTATGCGCACTATTTTGTTGGAAGGCTGAGCGTTGCTGCTTATGGTAATGGTTTTGTTCTGAAAGCCCCGGCGTCCTTCACTATCAAATTTCACATCAATTTTGTGCGATTCTCCGGGTTTGATGGGGGTTTTAGGAAAATCAGGAACAGTGCATCCGCATGAAGTACTAACCCCTGAAATAATCAGGTCGGTTTTACCGGTATTGGTAAACCGAAAGCCATAAGCAACTTTCTCGCCCTGGATAATGCGGCCAAAATCATGAAAATCAGTTTCAAATTCCATTACAGGCATATCGCCAGCGTTAATATTTCCGTCAGCTGAATTGGGATTCTTTACTATGTCAGCAGGTAAAAGTCCCGAATCGGAATTGCTTTGCCCGCATGAGGTTAAAGCTACAATCGCTGTAAACAGCAATATTCTGGTTATCTGGCGCAAAAAACAGTTCATCTGAAAATTAATGATTTCTGAAAGTTATTCGACAGGCAAAATTAATTAAAAAAACAAGCACCTTAGCCAAATTTGATACTGTCAATTCAAATCAGGCCCTGCAATGAAGAGAGATCCCTGATCATGTAAACATCGTAATCACCCAACGGTTTAAAACCAGCCTTTGAGTATAGATTCAATGCGATAACATTTTTACGGTGTACTTCAATTTTTATTTGCATGCCTTTAGCAACAGCACGCTTTAGGGTGGTGGCCAGCAAAATCTTAGAAAGTCCTTGTCCATGCAAATGCGGGGCAATACCAAAGTGGTGGATATATGTGCGCCGGCCGTCGTTGGTAATCCAACTGCTGCCGGCAATTTCGCCCTTATCTGAGATCAACAGGATAAGATCCCCATTATGATTCAGTGTGACATCAATCGATTCAGAGCTATCGCCCCGCTGAGTTCCTCCCAAACCACAAATATTCCAGAATTGCGATAAGGAATCAAAATCTTGTTTCTGGTAATCGCGCAGAAAAAAACCGGAAGGTAAAACTACGTTACTCAAGAAGTCCACGCCCTGATTTTTTAACCATTCCGCTTTCTTTTAAATCTGAAACCAGTTTATCGAGTAACCCATTGATAAATTGTCGGCTTCGCGGAGTGCTGTAATCCTTTGAAATTTCAATATATTCGTTGATGGTAACTTTAACCGGAATCGAAGGGAATTCAGTAAATTCAGTAATTGCCATTTTAATCAGAATCACATCAAGTACAGCAATGCGCTCAAGTTCCCAGTTTTGGGCCCTTTCAGCTATTAAAGCGCCTGTTTCTTCACTTTTAAGTACCGTTTTTCTAAACAACTTCATTACAAAATCGCGCATCAGATCATCCCCTTCTTCATCGGGTGTAACGATGAGTGGAGGCAATGGCTCAAACTCATCAGTTGTGGCAGTCCATTTCTTAATGGTTTTAACAACCATAATAGCTGCAGTGTCTATATCATCGGCCCAGTTGATGTTGCGTTCCTCAAAAAGGCCCACAAATGCTTCGTTATCCAGCATAACTTCGGCAAACAAAAAATAGAGCAAATCTTTCTCCTGCTTATAACTTACCGAGGGGGCATTCATATATTTTGCAAATTCATCCGTATCCCGGAGCTGCAAAAATATTTTCCTGAAGATATCCTGATGATCAGCCCACGATACTTTTACTCGCTCAATTTCCCTGCGCAACGACCGATTGCTATCAAACTGACGAAGAACAGCATTATCAACAAAACGGGTATTGGGATTAATCTCGGCTTCAGAAGGCAAGAACTTCTGACGGGCATCCTCCATGCGGTTACGGGCAAAATCACCAACTTCGAGCAAAGCTGATAAAAGATTGATATACAGATCGTAGATACTTTCAATGGCCGTAACCAGATTTTTTTCGCTCAAAATCAGATTATTATCATCTGATTGAAAATGAGCATACAAGGCCTGCATTACCTTGATTCGAAGGTGGCGTCTGCTTAGCATGATGCGATGTAAATGAACGTGTGCATGAGTCTGTAACCGGCTGCAAAAGTAATCAATTTACCGTTAATTAAGACATTCTGATGATGACACCTGACCCTTGTAATAATTAATATCCCGATTTATTTGATTTTTATGAACTTAAAGTTGTAAAAAAAGAAAATGGATTGTATAATTGCCACTTGAAATTATCGGATTGTTTAAACTGTCCGATATTGGTACAAATTATTAGAATCTGAATATAAAAGTGTCGGAAAGTGCGGTAGTTGTTCAGATAATGAAATTTTGCAGATACAATTAAATTTCTATTTTTGCGTTTGTCATCACCACCCAAATCTATAATTACTTGTTTATGGAAGAGTTTGACAGTAAAGATTCAAAAGATGAAGTTTTTTCACGCGCAGTGAGAGCTGGTAAACGTACTTATTTTTTTGATGTAAAAGCCACCAAGTTTGATGAGTATTACATCACAATTACCGAAAGCAAACGTAAGTTCGATAACGATCAGGGTAAATTTCTCTACGAAAAGCACAAACTATTTCTTTACAAAGAAGATTTTGAAAAGTTTGTAAAAGGTCTTACTGATTCCATTTACTTTTGTGAGACCGGCACCGAACCCGAGCCCTCAGATGATGATCAGGTGCCTACTACAACCAATCTCTCTGATTTTGGATTCGACGAAAACTAAAAAAATCATCCGCTAAGGCACCTGAATTGGCGCCTTCCCTCAATTACGCTGATTAACAGGAGCTAGCGTAACGCAATAGCTATTTAATTCTTTTACGGCTGCTTGGCAATCGCAATTTCTTGGTTTAGCAATAAAAAATTGTACCTTTGTGGTTCAACGGGTTTTAATGTAAACTCCGGTTCAACTAACTGGTTTTAAGATTATTATAATAATGGGAAAAGTCATTGCTATCGCAAATCAAAAGGGAGGAGTCGGTAAAACCACCACTGCCATCAATCTGGGAGCAGCTTTCGCAGTACTCGAAAGGCGCACCCTCATTATTGATGCCGACCCTCAGGCAAATTCGACTTCAGGCGTTGGTTTTGACCCTAAAAACATCAAAACCAGCATCTACGAATGCCTGATGGATGAGGTTGAACCACAGAATATTATATTGTCGACCGCAACACCAAACCTCGATCTTTTGCCGGCGCATATTGACCTTGTTGGAGCCGAAATTGAAATGATTAATCAGCCCAACCGCGAAAAAATGCTTCGCAAAGTGGTGAACAAAATAAGGGAACTTTACGATTTTATTGTAATCGATTGTTCACCTTCGCTCGGGCTTATTACTGTAAACGCGTTGGTTGCTTCCGATTCAGTAGTGGTTCCGGTGCAATGTGAATATTTTGCGCTTGAAGGTCTGGGAAAATTACTCAACACCATAAAGATTGTTCAGTCGCGCCTAAACACCTCGCTCGATATCGAAGGTATATTACTTACCATGTATGATTCACGTTTGAGACTTTCAAACCAGGTGGTTGACGAAGTGAAAGCACATTTTCAGGATATGGTTTTTGAAACCATGATCCACAGAAGCACGAAACTTGGTGAAGCTCCAAGTTTCGGTGAAACCATCATCATGCACGATATCAATAGTTCTGGTGCTGTCAATTACCTGAATCTTGCAAGAGAGATTCTCCAGAAAAACGATTTAACCCGCATAAAAACCTCTGATAAACAAATTGATTCGGACAATGAATTCTAAGAAAAAAGCGCTTGGGCGCGGACTAAGCGCCATTCTTGAAAGCCCTGAAACCGATATTACATCAAAAGACATTTCAGGTAGTTTCGTAGCCGGGGCTATTGCATCAATTCCGGTAACCCAAATTGAATCCAATCCGTTTCAGCCACGAGAAGATTTTGATGCTGAAGCTCTTAGCGATCTGGCTACCTCAATAAAGGAACAAGGCATTATACAGCCTATCACCGTTAGAAAGATGGGCTATGATAAGTACCAGCTCATCTCAGGCGAAAGAAGACTCAAGGCCTCACAACTGGCTGGTCTTACCGAAATCCCTTGTTACATCCGCATTGCCAACGATCAGCAAATGCTCGAAATGGCTTTGGTTGAGAATATTCAACGCGAAAATCTGAATGCACTCGAAATCGCCATCAGCTATCAGCGCCTGATCGATGAGTGCGAACTCACCCAGGAAGAACTGAGCCAGCGTGTTGGCAAAAACCGCGCTACCATTTCAAATTACATCCGTTTGCTTAAGCTTCCTGCCGAACTTCAGGTTTCGATACGCGACAGCAAAATTACCATGGGGCATGCCAGGGCTTTGGTTTCGGTTGAGAGCGAACAGCACCAAATTACCATCCTCAGGAAAATAATAGAAGACAACCTCTCAGTACGTGAAGTTGAAGAATTGGTGCGGAACATAGGCAAAACACCGGCTGCTAAAACCGTTGCCGAAAAGCCCGCTGTTCCGGCAGATGTACATGAAAAATGCCTCAATATTGGCGAAAAGCTGAGTGCAAGTGTAAAAGTTCAACTCAACAATAAAGGCAAAGGGAGCATCGTTATTAATTTCGGGTCGCAAAAAGAGCTCGATCGCCTGCTATCCCATCTAATCGGCTAAACGGGCAGAAATTGCAAATTATGATTGCTGAATCCACAGAATTGCTTTATGCGAAATCAAATAAAGCCACTTTTACCATGAAAGTGGTTTTCTTATTTTGTGCAGCCCTTTGGTTTTCTCAAACCGCGAGTTCACAGGATGAAATTTCGGCCACCAATCAAGCTGCAGATACAGCTGTTATTGAACTGCATTCAGCGCACAAAGCAACCCTTTATTCGCTGGCGCTTCCCGGTCTCGGGCAATACTATAACCATAAATACTGGAAAATTCCGGTGATATATGCCGGGTTCGGTGCACTGGCCTATAATTTTCACATTAACCATGTGGAATACATCAAGTTTACTGAAGCTTACCGGTATGTTGTGAACAATGACACCTTTGCCATTAACAATGAGTATGTTACAAGGTATCCGAATTCGGCAGATTTGTTGCGGGGTAGGGATTTTTACCGCCGTCGCCTTGAACTCACGGTTATCTTTTCAGCCGTTTGGTACATTCTCAATGTGATTGATGCGGCAGTTGATGCTCACTTTTTTGATTATGATATCAGTGATAATCTTTCGCTGAGGGTTGATCCTCAGTTATTGATGCCTACAGGGCAACCCGATAGATATGCTACCGGGCTCCGATTGTGTCTAAATTTCTGACATTGTGAAAATTGTTATCTCAGGATATGGCCGCATGGGCCATGAAGTGGAAAAAATTGCAACCGGTCGCGGCCATACAATAATTGATTGCATCGACAATAATGCCGAATGGGAAGCATTTTTAAACTCAGGTCAGCCTGCGGATGTTGCTATTGACTTTTCAACTCCTTCATCAGCTTTGAATGTAGCAAAACACTGCCTGAGCGCCGGCCTAAATCTGATTTGCGGAACAACAGGCCTGGGCGAAAAGGTTGGTGAAATTACCGCCCTCTACAACCAGAGCCTGAAAGCATTTTTTTATGCACCCAATTTTAGCATCGGGGTCAATATTTTATTTGAAATCAACCGCAAACTGGCTTCTTTGGTAGCAGATTACAATTATACAGGGAGTATTCACGAAATTCATCACATTCACAAACTGGATGCTCCAAGTGGTACAGCCATAGCACTTGCAAACGATATTGTTGACCGCAACCCTAAAGTTCTCAAGTGGGCTTCAGGCAACACAGCCGACAATTACACGCTGCCTGTCATCAGTGAACGTACCGGTGAGGTTCCTGGCACACATTCAATTGTATGGCAATCGGCCGTAGATCGTATTGAACTTTCACATGTAGCCTTCAACCGCACAGGCTTTGCTTCCGGAGCAGTTTTAGCTGCAGAATGGTTAATGGGCAAACAGGGAAGCTTCACAATGACCGACCTGTTGAGTTCTGGCTCCCGAATTGATAAATAATGTAAGTTTGTAATCTGAAGCCCACTGCTTCGTCTAATTCATAAAAATTTCAACGTATGACCCTTTCTGTAATTCTGTTTTTACTGTTCCTGTTTTTTCCGGCTGTAGTTTGGAAGACCTTTGAAACCGCCGGCGAAGCAGGGTGGAAATCTGCAGTTCCGGTGCTTAATTATTACCTCTGGCTCAGGATAATCGACAAACCGCTTTGGTGGTTTATATTTATCATCATGCCATTTATCAACGCATTCATGGCATTACTGATGGTGGTTGAAACGCTGAAGTGCTATAAAATTTATGATCTTGGTAATCAGGCTATAGCAGTAATAATTCCTTTCATATATGTTCCGTGGATTGGAATTAAAAAAGAAAATCAGTATACCGAACCCTCTAAACGTGAAAAAATCAGAAAAACAGCTCTTCGCGAATGGGTTGATGCCATCATTTTTGCAGTAATTGCTGCAAGCATTATCCGCATTTTTATGGTTGAAGCCTATACGATTCCAACTTCTTCGATGGAAAAGTCATTGTTGGTAGGTGATTTTCTGTTTGTTAGCAAACTTAGCTATGGCCCAAAAGTTCCCAACACTCCCCTGGCATTTCCCTTTGTTCATCACACCCTGCCACTAACTGCAACTACAAAATCTTATGTAGAGTGGATTAAACTTCCCTATTACAGGTTTCCGGGTTTAACAACGGTTAAAAACAATGATGTGGTTGTTTTTAATTATCCAGATGGAGATACCGTTGCCCTGAATGTCCAGAACCAGAGTTACTACGCGTTGGTGCGTGATTACGGCAGGTACCGCGTTTGGAACGATAAGGCCAATTTCGGCGATATAGTATACCGTCCGGTTGATAAGCGCGAAAACTACATCAAGCGTTGCATTGGAATTCCGGGTGATACACTTCAAATTATTGATCAGGATGTTTACATCAATGGTCGAAAAGCTGAACTGCCCGAAAAAGCACAGTTTAAATACATTGTTACAACCGACGGCACACGAATAAATCCCAAGGCACTGGAGAAGCTTGATATCACCGAGGAAATTGCGATTGCCGGCCCCAATGAAATGATTCTGACCCTCACTAGAGAATCGGCTGAAAAGATCAAAGGATTTGTGAATGTTAAAGATGTAAAAAAGATAATCCAGCCCAAAGGTTACTGGCAACCTTATATCTTTCCGTTTGATTCTGTCTACCCCTGGAATGTCGATAATTTCGGTCCGCTTGTTATACCTAAGAAAGGGGCTACAGTTGAATTAAACAGCAAAAATATTGTTTTGTATGCCCGAATTATCAAAAACTACGAGTTGAACGACCTTAAAATTCAGGGCGGACAGATTCTGATCAATGGCAAACAGGCAACCTCCTACACTTTTAAAATGGATTACTACTGGATGATGGGAGATAACCGGCACAACTCAGCCGACTCAAGATTCTGGGGTTTTGTACCCTATGACCACATAGTTGGTAAGGCTGTTTTTGTATGGCTTTCGCTCGACAATAACAAATCACTCTTTGATGGTAAAATTCGTTTAAATAAACTTTTCAGAACGATTCATTAATCAAGCATAAACTTAAATCATGTACAACGCTGAAATTCACACCGCTAAAGGTGTTATGAAAGTTACTTTCTTTGAAGAAGACGCTCCGAATACGGTGGCAAACTTTGTTAAACTCTCAAAAAGCGGGTTTTATAATGGCCTCACTTTTCATAGAGTAATTCCTGAGTTTGTAATTCAGGGAGGATGCCCCAATGGCACTGGCTCAGGTGGTCCTGGTTATACTATAAAATGTGAACTTGATGGAGATAACCAGTATCACGACAGAGGTGTGCTTTCAATGGCGCATGCCGGCCGCAATACAGGCGGTAGTCAGTTTTTCATATGTCACAGCCGCAAAAATACAAGTCACCTCGACCGTAACCACACCTGTTTTGGCAAGGTAATTGAAGGACTTGAAGTAATCGACCTGATCAGGGCCGGCGACAAAATCGAAAAAATCGTTATCAATGAAACCGAATAATTCAAACTCAAAAAGAATGAAAACCAAATACTTAAGGTTACCCTTTATCTTGCTCGCAATTTTTTCTGCATCTATTGGGGCATACAGCCAGAAACCGGGAAGTCCGTTTAAAGGGGTTATTACCTACCAGATTGCTTATCCTGAAGGAAAAATCGATGCTTCTCAGCAAAATTCTATGCCTAAAACGCTGAAAGTTTCCCTTAACGGAAACAAATCGCGTATCGATATGAACATGAATGCATTGAGCCAGATTGTTCTGATGGATGCTGAAGCTAAGACAACTACAGTTTTGCTCGACCTTATGGGTACTAAAGTTGCCATGAAACCAAACAAAAGAACCGATTTACCAGCTAAAGAACCCGTCATTAAAATTATTCCGGGTGATGTAAAGGAAATTGCGGGCTTTGCCTGTAAAAAAGCTGAAATTCAGGTGGGTGGTGAAAAATCAACCCAGGCACCTACTATAGTATACTTTACCGATGCTATTGGTAATAATCAGATTTTCTACGACAACGAATTTGCTGGTTTACAAGGCATTCCTATGGAATTTGATTATAAAATGCAGGGAATGAATCTTCATCTTGTAGCAATCAGTGTTGAAAAAACGCGTATTTCGAACCGCGAATTTGAAGTGCCTTCAGATTACAAGGAGGTTACTCCCGAAGAACTGCGCCAGATGTTTGGCGGAGGTAAATAATTCGGGTATTTTCTGATATCCGGCCGTTTCGTTGCCACTTTATAGCGCACAGCTTCTTTTGGAAAGGATCGGCCGGATTTTTGTATTTTTGCATCTACCGAAATCCGAAAAACTGCAAATGGCAGAGAAAAGCAACAGGCTGAAAAAGAATAAGGTCAGGGATGAGTTCGACCAAGCCTCATCCAGCGGTACTTCAAAGCGAAATACCCGAATGTCAGGTTTATCATTGCCTGCAGATGGTCGTTTCAGAAAAATAACCGGGGTGTTCTTTATTCTGTTGGCTTTATACTTGCTTTTCGCTTTCTCAAGTTACCTGTTTTTCTATTTCAACTGGGGATCCGACGATTTATTTGCTTCTTTTTCATTCAGGCGTGTTCTCTTTGATGATACTGTTGAGGCAAACAACTGGGCAGGCAGATTGGGAGCCGCACTTTCAATTCTCCTTATTAAAAGAGGGTTCGGCGTTGCTGCATACTTTTTTATTGTAGTGTTGCTGGTATCAGGCATTTATCTGGGTCTTGGCGTTCAGGTTCTTCCGGTTTGGAAAACACTCCGGAATTCAATTCTTGGCCTTATATGGCTACCCGTTTCACTCGGATATCTTTTCAGCAGTACAAACTATGCAGTACTCGGAGGTATTACAGGTTATCAAAGCTCACAGAGGCTCATCGGTCTTATTGGCAATACCGGCACTCCTATCCTACTCATTTTTACACTTCTAGCTATCCTTGTTTTTGCTTTCAATATGCCACTTGAGCTCCCTAAAAGAAGTCCTGAACCTGAAATTCCCGGCAATTCAGACAATCCGGGTGAACCAATCCTTCAGAATTTTAAAAAAAATACCACTCGTTCAAATGGCAGTTATGTACCTGAAGACAAATACAATACTGTAGAGTTTTCAGTAAGCCATGCCGATTTGAATGAAAAAGAGACTTCAGCAAGCACTAAAGTTGAGCAGGAGGAAAGTCCGACCGAAGTTGAGGTAAAACATCACGAAAAGAACTCCATCGAGCTTACAATCGAGCCCTCGCCATCTGAAGTAAAATCAATAGCCTCTGAGCCCGTAAAGGAGCATTTTGCCATTGATACAGAATTCGATCCCACGCTTGAACTTCCGCATTATCAAATGCCTACCCTTGATTTGCTGGATGAATACGGTGGCAACACCAATACCGTACTGGTGCAAAAAGACGAACTGGAAGCCAATAAAAACCGCATTGTAGATACCCTTGCCAACTACAATATTCTGATTGACAAAATCAAAGCAACAATTGGTCCTACAGTAACACTTTACGAGATTATTCCGGCCCCCGGAGTCCGGATTTCGAAAATTAAAAATCTCGAGGATGATATAGCGCTGAGTCTTGCAGCAATGGGAATTCGCATCATAGCGCCGATTCCCGGTAAAGGCACTATTGGTATCGAGGTACCAAATTTAAAGCCGGAAATAGTATCCATGAAATCAATCATGGGTTCCGAAAAATTTACTGGTTCAAAATACGACCTGCCTTTCGGTATGGGAAAAACCATACAAAACGAGCCCTATATAGCAGATCTCACAAGACTACCGCATATTTTGATGGCAGGTGCTACCGGCCAGGGTAAGTCGGTAGGATTGAATGCCATCATCACGTCTATACTGTACCGCAAGCATCCTGCTCAGGTAAAATTTGTAATGATTGACCCCAAAAAAGTGGAATTAACACTTTTTTCAAAAATCGAACGCCATTTTCTGGCAAAACTTCCTGATTCGGAAGAAGCCATTATTACTGATACACGCAAGGTTGTGCGAACACTCAATTCACTGAATATTGAGATGGACAACCGTTACGACCTGCTTAAAGATGCTCAGGTACGTAATATCAAGGAATACAACGTTCGATTTATCGAACGAAAACTTAATCCTTTACATGGTCACCGTTTTTTGCCATACATCATTGTGGTAATTGATGAATTTGCCGATTTGATCATGACAGCCGGCAAGGAAATAGAAGCACCGCTTACACGACTCGCCCAACTGGCCAGAGCTATTGGCATTCATTTGGTAATCGCTACACAGCGGCCTTCGGTAAACATTATAACTGGTACCATCAAAGCTAATTTCCCGGCCCGTATCGCATTCAGGGTTATTTCAAAAATCGATTCGCGCACCATCCTCGATACCGGAGGTGCCGACCAGCTGGTTGGCCGGGGCGATATGTTGCTTTCAACAGGAAGCGACCTGATACGTCTACAATGTGCTTTTGTCGACACCCATGAAGTTGAACGAATTACCGACTTCATTGGCTCTCAGCGTGCTTATCCTGATGCCTATCACCTTCCAGAGTATGCTGACGAACAGGACGAAAAAGAAGTAAATTTCGACCCATCGGAGCGCGATGAACTTTTTGAGGATGCTGCCCACCTCATAGTTTCAACACAGCAGGGAAGCACCTCACTGCTACAACGAAAACTCAAACTTGGTTACAATCGTGCCGGACGCATTATTGACCAGCTCGAAGCAGCAGGCATTGTCGGGCCATTTGAAGGAAGTAAGGCCAGAGAAGTGAAAATTGCCAACGAGTTTGCTTTGGAACAGTTTTTGAGAGACATGAAATCGGATAACAGAACGAATGAACTCTAATATAGATAACACTAAAAAAATGAATAAAAACCTTTTACTGATTCTTACTCTTTTGATTACCTGCGGATTGTATGCTCAGAGTGACAAGAAAGCCAGAACCATACTTGATGAATTATCGGCAAAAACCAAAACCTATAAAACCATCAGGATTGAATTTACCTATAAAATGGAAAATACAGCCCAAAAAATCAATGATAGTTATAAAGGAGTCCTGATTTCGAAGGGTGATAAATATAAATTGTCATTCTCCGGTCAGGAAGTTATCAGCGACAGCAAAACCGTTTGGACTTACGTTAAAGATGCAAACGAGGTACAGATCAATGATGTAAACAAAGATGAGGATAGCTTTACTCCAACCAACCTGCTCAACTCATACAATGACAACTACAAAGCGAAGTTGTTGAGCGAAAATGCGAAAGAAAAAGTAATTGAGCTTCTGCCTATTCAAAAAAAGAACTTCAACAAAGTGAAGGTAACCATTGATGCTGGCCGCAAAATCATTAACAGTCTTGCCATTTATGATAAAAATGGCAGTATATATACCTATCAGGTGAATAAATTTGAAACCAACCTCCCCTTCTCTGATAACTCGTTCGTGTTCAATAAGGCAGAACATCCGGGCGTTGAAGTGGTAGACATGCGCTGATGAATTATCATACCTACTCAAACAAAAACGGTGCTTAGCGGTTTATGATTAAAAACTGCTCTGAATGAATTTCTTTTATACACTCAGTCTTTACCTTCATTCCTGGAACCGATATTTTGTTTTAATCGCTGCTGCTGCAGTAATTTTTACAACCATTAAAGGATTCGTAAACAAAGAACCATTTACCAATGGGGCAAGCAAAAGCTTGTTTTATTACGTTTTAAGCCTTCACCTTCAATTGCTGCTTGGCTTACTGCTGTATTTTGTTTTCAGCCCAATCACAACTCAGGCCCTAAGCAACTTCGGAGATGCCATGAAAGATTCAACAGCCAGATACTGGGCCGTTGAACATGCTTTTACCAATATTCTGGCCATTGCACTCGCTCAGGCAGGAAGCATCATAGCAAAGCGAAAAAAAACCGACCCTCTCAGGCACAAGCAGGCCCTTATCTGGACAGTAGTTTCAATTGTGTTGATATTGGCTATGATACCATCAGGCATGATGGGTGTAGTAAGGCCCTGGTTCCGGTTCTGATCAATAGAGAATATTTAATTACAGGCCGGCTCTTTACAGTTTCTGCTTTTTACCCTGGGGTTTCTTGTATAGATTAAACAGCTTAGGTTGCTTCTCAAGAGATGGTGCCATATTCACCTTTTCAATAAAGCATTTGGTGAGACCGATGGGAGTATCTTGTTACTCTAAAATAATTTCAGGATAGAAACGCCTTCCCTATCGTAAATCTTTTTTTTGGGATAGTTAATGTTTCATGCAGAGCTCATGAAAAAGCCGGTTTATCCATCACCGAATGTAAACAAATCTGTTGTACCATTGAAAACCACCACAGAATCAAATGAACACCTGCAGATTATTCGGTAAATGAATAAACCGGCTGCAAACCAGAATTATTCAAAATATATGAAGCAAATAACTTCAAATGAATTAGTGTACAGTTAACACTAACATGGGTACAAAGATATTTTATTATTTAATCCGAAACAGATTTTTAAGAACAAATACTTCAGAATATTTTTTCAAAGCCCTTTCAATCTCTATTTCATTGAGTTAGAAGATTATTTATTTTGTAAAATTGCATTACCCAAATCCTGGCGTAAATAAACAGACAAGCACTTAATACTCACTAAAATTGATTCATATTTGTTGTTTATACACTAAGTATATCAATTTGCCTGCAAATACAGTATATTTGCCAGGTTGAACCTGATTTAAGTTCAAAGAGTCAGCAATAAGGCATCATTGCATGAAGCAAACATCCCAGAACGGCCTGAACTACCATGTTTCGGTCGATTGCGTAATTTTTGGTTTTGATTTCGGAAAACTCAATGTATTGTTGCTTGAACGTAACTTTTCCTATCAGAGCCGCATTTACCACGACCTCAAGCTGCCGGGCGATCTCGTTCGAAAAGACGAAGATCTCGACACTGCAGCCTCAAGGGTGTTGAAGGAACTAACAGGCCTTGAGAATATTTACCTGAAACAATTTGCTGCAATAGGAACGCCCAACCGTCTCAACAGGCAGGAACGCGATATGGAATGGCTTCGATCAATCGGGCATCCTGAAGAAGTGGTTGTAACTGTAGCATATTATTCACTGATTAATATTGACCAGGATAGAATTGATAAATTTAGCCTGCAAGCAAGCACACGCTGGCATCCGGTAGCCGATATAACAGAATTGGCTTTTGATCATATGGAAATTCTGAATGACGCTTTGATTACTTTGCGTAACGAACTCAAATCTAATCCCATAGGTTTTGAATTGTTGCCCGAAAAATTTACGCTCAGCCAACTCCAGAAGCTTTATGAAGTGATTTTGGGTGCAAGCCTTGATAAGCGAAATTTCAGAAAAAAAGTCTCCAATATGCCCTATGTGATACCTATTAGTGAAAAGGAAAAAGGAGTATCACACAAACCAGCACGTTTTTACGTTTTTAGTAAAAAGGAGTACGAGAAAACCCGTAAAAATTCATTCGATTTTTCGGTTTAATTCCCTTTCTCAATAACATTCGCTCAAACCGGGCGTTTATATCGCATCAGTCAATTTTAAATATGCACGACATTGAACCTCATTATTCCTGGAGGCATCTTTACATATCGGAAAACGATGCAAATTCCCCGTTTTTTGGCAGGGAGTATTCCGAAACTGAATGCATAAACTCCGTTTATAATTATTTTATTCATCCTCAGTGGGATGAAATGGGATCAGCCACGCTATATCTTAAAATTCTGTTTGCTGATTATAAATCAGGATATTGCATCCTCGAACTCATTGGTGAATGGAATGATCTTCTCTACAACGATATTATGTTTCTTAAACGGAATGTCGCCGAGCCACTCATATCAAGCGGTATCACCCGGTTTATTCTGATTGGTGAAAATGTGCTTAATTTTCATGCCGACGATGATTCATATTACCAGGAATGGTTCGATGATACAGAAGATGGTTGGATTGCCTGTATTAATTTCAGAGAACATGTTCTGTCAGAAATTCAACGGGGCAGGCTCGATTATTATCTGGCAACCGGTGGAAAGCTTAATGGTATCGCATGGCGCACACTAGCGCCAAATCAGCTATTCTCACTAATTAATTCCTTAATAATGAAACGTTTGAATACATGAAAGGCGCAGCGAAATTCAACCGTTCAATAAGAATTTACGGCAGGGTTCAGGGAGTCGGATTCCGCTATTCGGCCTATCATTATGCCAATTCAATCGGTATTACCGGATTCGTAAAAAACGAACCTGATGGCTGTGTAAGTATGGAAATAAGAGGAAATAACGAACAACTGCATCAAATGCTGGCATGGTGCAGGCAGGGTCCTGTGAGATCGCGCGTTGACGAGGTGATAGCGGAGCCTGCTCCTGACAGGAATTATTCCTCATTTGAGATCAGATAAATCAATATCTCCATTTTCAAACAAACCGATAAAGTGCTTGTCGATGGGAAGTGAAAGATCGGTCTGCTGCAAATCCTTTAATCTTTTCCAGATAAAAATCTGAGAGCCATCCACCCGGGCTGGCATCATATCATCGTTAACTGCCATCAAACCATCCGGTTGCGCCAGTCTGCCTAAATAGTAAACATTGATAATCTGGAAAGGTGGGTGAAGATTTATGGATGCCTGGAAAAAATCTGTTGTATACAGGTGCTTTAAAATGGTAATTTCCTGATTCATTTCTTCTCTTATTTCACGCCTGAGGCAATCGGCAATGCCTTCGCCGGGTATTAGTCCTCCGCCCAGAAACTTTGTCATAAAAATACCTAATCTGAATTCTCGCGAAAGCAGTACCATTTCCCGATGAATAAAAAGCCCGTAAACCCTGATGGTAAAGCCTGACACTTTCATTTCTGAATATATTTTAAAGCCCGAAGCATTTCACGCTTACCCGGTGGGCCGGGCAATCGCTCAGTCACGAATCCGGCTGACTGCATTGCTCTCCTTACAGCTCCCTTGGCTGAATATGTAACCAATACACCTTCTGGTTCCAAAACATAAAATAATTTCTCAAAAACGGCAGGTTCCCATAGTTCGGGCTGCATTGCCGGAGAAAATGCATCAAAGTAAATCAGATTGTAGTAGTTAGCAGGATACGAAACTGCCTCAAACTTCTTTATAATAACTTCGATTTCGAACAAAGGAGTTAAATCCACTAATTTGCCAGCGCCTGAATGCATTCGCATTAATAAATCAGCAAGTGATTCCAACCCAAAATCGGAGCAGTAATTCAGGGCAGCTACAAGCTCAGCAGATAGCGGATAAGGCTCCATAGCATGGTAACCAATACGCTTTGAATGTTCTATTGACCATTGAAGTGAGAGCAAAGCATTCAGGCCTGTTCCAAATCCGATTTCCAAAATTTTTACTGTATCAACCCGTGGCGAGATAAAATCCAAACCAGATTCGATAAATACATGCTTCGATTCGGTGAGTGCCCCATTCATAGAATGATAACTCTCATTCAATTCAGGATGTTGCAAAGTATGAGACCCATCACCGGTTACCTTTATTGAATTAAAATCCATCCTTTATCGAGTATAAAGCAAATGTATACTAAGTAGCTCCCCTTGAAAAGACTGCGCATCTATAACCTGCTGTGTTGCAAGATTCATTGTAATGAATTGATTTGAGCGGGCAATATAAACATTTTGATTATCGACACGATATGTGACATCAACAATATCAGTTTCTTCAAGCAGGCTCACCACACTCCCCGAAGCTGGGGTATACCAATGGAGACCTTCCGGTGAAACCAGAAAAAACAGATTATCAGACCCTTTCAGGTCTTTTTTAATGATAAAAGGTAAATTCCTGAGCAATATCAGATTATTCTCTGGTAAGGTATACCGGTAAACAGCTGAACCATTATCGTTGTGATTCACAAAAACCAGATAACTATTTTGTCCTTCTCGCTCTATGCCTTTAATACTGCCCGCAATTTGTAATGATCTGAAGACGGTTCCTCCCGGAAAATTAAAAACAACCAGTTTGTCGAATGCTGAATTAAACTCATCAAATCCGGAAAGTAGCACATTTTCACCTTCGGCCAGGCAGGTGAAGTAACCATTGGTAAATTGTACAGACTGAAAAATAGATTGTCCGGTATTCGAATAACCTTGAATATTGGCGCCTCTTTGGCCAACAAACACTATTTTATGACCTGAAACCAGGCTTGTAAACAAGGGTAATGGCGGCGAAGAAGCTGCCGCTGCTGACCACAACTCTCTGAAATCAGTAAGGTGATAGGCGCGCAGCGGAGCAACAACGTTACCGGCACAATAGAGTATTTTGTCGTAACTCGAAACCGTGCTTGCAAGGTAATCCGCATCAACATTTAAAACATGCTCTGCAAGGTTATTTTCTGCAACGCTATATACTCCAATACTATTTGGCATGCGAACCACTGCCAGAATCCCTTCGAACACATCCGGGGATGCTTCATAATTAACAGGATACCAGAAATTAAATACTTCGCCTCCGATTCCGAGCGTCAAACAGGCTGAATATACTCCACTCTCCAGATAAAAATCGTCGAACACTAAAGAAGTAACCAGATGATAATTATTGGATTGAGGATATAGAATAATGGCAGGAAGTACCGGAACCTGATTGTTGTTAATAACGGTAATTTTTGCATATTCAATCTTAAGCTCATGTGCTATATCAATATCAAAGAAAAGTGTATCCTGAAAAGACAATGCATTTGTGAGTGCAGGTGAAACCACGGTCAGGACAGGGGCAACAACACTTTTAGCTTCAGGCTTACAAGCCTGACCAAGCAGAATAACCAATGAAAGAAAAGATAAATACCGCATGTATAAGCAAAAATACAAACGATAGGAGTGCAAAAACCGGCAACCTTAAATTTTGGCTTAAATTTGTTATTCCGAATTTATCGCAGTAATTTTATAACATAAACCTGATACTATGATAGAACAAATAAATAAAGAGCAGATTCTGTTTATTGATATTGAAACAGTACCGCAGTTTCCTGATTTCAAGCTCGTTCCTGAGCCTTTCAGAAAATTATGGGAAGCTAAAGCTGCCCGTTTGGCAAATACAGATGAAGATACACCTGACCTGCTTTACAGCCGAGCTGGAATTTACGCTGAATTTGGCAAAATTATCTGCATTTCCGCTGGGTTTATCAAAGATCAGACACTCAGGATAAAATCGTTTTACGGCAAGGATGAGCAACAATTACTCACTGAATTTGCTGCATTGCTAAATGCAAGGTATCACAAACCTGAACATCTCTTATGCGCCCACAACGGCAAGGAATTTGACTTCCCTTATATTTCGCGCCGCATGCTTATCAACGGCATTAAGATTCCCGCTATTCTGAATTCTTCCGGTAAAAAGCCATGGGAAGTTCAGCATCTCGACACCATGGAATTATGGAAATTCGGAGATTACAAAAGCTACACATCACTTGCACTGCTCACTGCAGTTTTCGGTATTCCGACACCAAAGGATGATATTGACGGCAGCCAGGTAGGTAAGGTTTTCTGGGTTGACGACAACCTGTCGCGCATTGTGGAATATTGCCAGAAAGATGTAATAGCGATTGTGCAGCTTTTTCTGCGTTACAGAGGTGAAGATTTGATCGAACAGGCCAATATTACTATTGCCTAGAGGTTAAAATTCGTTAAATAAACTGAATGCAATCCGAAAGCGCTCTGAAAAGGGCAGCTAATTTTATACATTTGTGCACCAAATAAAATCAATCAACAGATGAGAAAACAAGGTTTTGCTTTTGCTATAATAGTTGCTATTGTGATTGCAGCTCCATCGGTCATGGCTCAGAAAAGCGCCAAAAAGAAGGACAAGAAAAATGAGGGTACATGCTGCGCATCTGTGCTCAAACTTGAAACACATCAGGATACAATCAGCTATTTGATTGGACGAGACATTGGTCGCAACATGAAAACAAATGAAATTACCGTTTCGGCAGACATTATGTATGCCGGACTTAAAGATGGCTTAAATGGAATTGACTCATTGTTTACACCTGAACAAACCGAGCAATGCATGATGGAATTCCAGCAGGAGATAATGGCTAAACAACAACAGAAATCAGCTCAGGAAGCCAGTGCCACCAAAGCCGAAGGTGAAGCTTTTCTGGCAAAAAATAAAACTGAAGATGGTGTTGTTACAACCCCCAGCGGATTGCAATACAAGGTGATTAAGGAAGGCGAAGGCGATCATCCTACAGCACAGGATGTTGTTGAGGTTCATTACACCGGCAAGCTTATTGATGGTACTGTATTCGACTCTTCGGTTGAGCGGGGCGAACCAATTAAATTCCCGCTCAACGGAGTTATTCCGGGTTGGACCGAAGGTGTTCAGCTTATGAAACCGGGTGCTAAATATATCTTTTATATTCCCTCGTCACTTGCTTATGGCGATCGTGGTACCGGCCCAATCCCCGGTGGATCCACGCTGATTTTTGAAGTAGAATTGCTCTCAATCGAGAAGAAGTAACTTATTTAAGAATACAAAAAAAGGCAGTGAATCTAATCATTGCCTTTTTTTGTAATGCCATTTTTTATTTTGATGTAAAAATCTCATCCAGTTTATTCTCAAGCTCCTTTCCACGCAATTTGGTGGCAATAATTTTTCCGTCGCGGTCAATCAATACAGTGTAAGGTATTGCTTTAACTCCGTATGATTCGGCACCTGCACTTTGCCAGTATTTGAGATCACTCACATGTACCCAGGTAAGTCCATCCTTTTCGATGGCTGATTTCCAGGCCGATGCATCACGATCAAGCGAAACACCAAAAATCTCAAATCCTTTATCCTTAAATTTGGCGTACATCCTTACCACTTCAGGATTATCGCGACGGCAAGGCCCGCACCACGAAGCCCAGAAGTCAATCAGAACCACTTTTCCTCGAAGTGAAGAGAGTTTCACCAGATTCCCGTCAGGATCCGGTAATTCAATCTCAATGGCAGGATTACCCGGCTGCAGTCTTTTCTGAAGATCAACCCTTTGTTTCAAATCTTTTACCAGTTTATATTCAGGATAATGTGAATATAATTCCGATGAAAGAAGTTCAAAAACATGATAATCAGTATCAATATCAAGTTTATCGATAAAGAATAATCCTGCCGGATTTGAATGAACGGCAAGAATATCCATTGCAAGTTGATTTTTATGCCGCTTATCATTTTCTTCATAAGCCTGTTGCAGGCTTAATAAACCGGGCGATTCAGAATTTGTCTTCCTCAACTCTGAATATGCTCTGTTGATGCTATCAGACCTCATATCAAATGAGCCCGAACGCGCAGCAATTGCATAAAGCTCAAGCGTATAATCACTTCCTGTTATCAAAGGGTTAAGATTCAGTTTGGCAGCATTTAGCAACAGATGTATTGGCTGACCTGTAAAAATGAGGACAACAAAATTATCAGATGTTGCCGATAAGCGGTAGATCGAGAGGTTTGAAAAAGGCACATTGAATCCGAACTTGCCGTCAGAGGTGGTTGTGGTAGTTATAGCATCTGCGGTGCTACCCGTAATTTCAGATAGGGTGAGACTTACTCTACTCACATTGCTTCCGGTTATTTCGCCAGTTATCGGTACCATTTTTACCTGTGCGTGCGCCAGATTCATTACCAAAACGGAGAATATGAACAGGGATAAAGTAAAAATAAAATTCTTCATTTGCATCTCATTTTAGACTTTAACAAAATTACAAAAATTGTAATCCTAAGTGCCTTGTTTCCTTAATTAGCAATGATCTGAGCTCCACACCTGAGATCTCGGCAACACAAGACTGCTTCTGTTGAAAACTAATATTTCGATGTTAAGCAAATGCAAAGCACGGATTCCATATTTTTGAAACATGGAAGAAAATAAAATAACGGGCGAAAAAAGGCGCAAACTTACCAAACCGCAACCAATTGGTGATTTTTTTGAGCACGGAAAAGTACCACCTCAGGCGGTGGATCTCGAAGAGGCTGTGCTAGGAGCAATAATGCTTGAAAAAGATGCTTTGGCTGCAATTATTGATGTAATAAGGCCTGATGCATTTTACAAAGAATCGCACCAGATTATTTACAGTGCCATTACGCGTTTGTTTGCCAAAACAGAACCCATCGATATACTCACAGTAACAAACGAACTCAAATTTGCAGGAGAACTGGAACAAGCCGGTGGGCCTTTTTATATTGCACAACTCACCAACAGAGTCGCTTCAGCAGCTAATACTGAGTTTCATGCACGAATCATACTTCAAAAATTTATTCAGCGAGAGCTTATACGCATCTCTTCTGAAATAATCAGGGATGCATACGAAGATACAACTGATGTATTCAACCTTTTGGACAAAGCTGAAAACCAGCTATTCAGTGTTGGTGAAACCAACATGAGACGGAACTATCTGGATATGCATTCACTCATTCGTGAAGCCGTTGAGCAGATTGAAGCTGCAAGAAACCAAACCGGGCAGTTTAGTGGTGTACCTTCAGGATTTACAGAACTCGACAGGGTAACATCAGGCTGGCAACCTTCAGATCTGATTGTGATAGCAGCCCGACCGGGTATGGGTAAAACGGCTTTTGTGCTTACCATTGCCCGTAATGTTGCAGTCGACTTTAATAAAGCCGTTGCTGTTTTCTCGCTCGAAATGTCGAGTATTCAGCTGGTAACCCGTTTGATATCTGCTGAGGCTCAGCTTCCGGGAGACAAATTGCGCAAAGGAAATCTCGAAAATTATGAATGGGAGCAGTTGAATTCAAAAATCAATACGCTTATCGACGCTCCACTTTATATTGATGATACTCCGTCTCTTTCGGTATTTGAATTAAGGGCCAAGTGCCGTCGCCTTAAAGCCCAGCATGATATTCAGCTGGTTATTATCGACTATATTCAGTTGATGTCGGCAGGGATCGACCGCAGCAGTGGCAACCGCGAACAGGAAATAAGTACCATTTCACGTTCGCTCAAAAGTTTGGCCAAAGAGCTGAACATCCCTGTAATTGCCCTTTCGCAGCTCAACCGATCGGTTGAAACAAGGCCCAATAAGAAGCCATTGCTTTCTGATTTACGTGAATCGGGAGCAATTGAACAGGATGCCGATATGGTATTGTTTATTTTTCGCCCAGAATATTATAATCAAAACCAGGATGAAAACGGAGCCAGCCTGCAGGGGCTGGCTGAATTAAGCATTGCAAAGCATCGTAATGGAGCGCTTGCAGATGTGCCTTTGAAGTTCATAAGCAAATATGCTAAATTTGTCGACCCTGAACCGAATGAATATACCGGGCCAAATGCTTTGCAACCAAATGCCAGCTTCGAAAACAGCCCGGGCACCTATATACGGCCTTCAAAGCTCAACGAAATGGAGGAAGATCATGAAACACCATTCTGATGCAGCTGACGCTGGACTCAATTTTAACTTTTAGCCTGAAACATTTCGCAGCGTTTTACGTTTTCAAAAACGTACCGACCCGATGACCGCATGAAAAAGTTCATCTTTACATTTCTATTAGTATTTGCCATCGTATTTCAATCTGCGGCTGCTTATCTGCTGATACCAATGGATAAGTCGCAGAAAAATCATCTTAAGGCTTATGGTATAGCTTATTGGGCATTGCAGCAGCAGGTTGAAGTCAGCTGGCTGCTGAATTACCGTGGTGGTAGTTTTATGATGCGCCATCACCCTACCCTTGAATCTGAATGTGTAATCAGAGGAGTTTCGTATCAGGTAATTGCCGATGTTCAGGCATCTGCCATTCTGCAGGAAATCTCTGATCCGCAATCCAACATGGACGAGATGAAGCTGCAGAAAGCGCCCAGAATTGCGGTTTATACTCCAAAGAATAAACTTCCATGGGATGATGCAGTAACCCTGGCACTCACTTATGCAGAAATCCCTTACGATGTGGTTTACGATCAGGAAGTAATTGGAGGTGTTTTACCAATGTATGACTGGCTGCACCTGCACCACGAAGACTTTACCGGTCAGTTTGGAAAGTTTTGGGCTGCTTATCGCAACGCACCCTGGTATCAGGAAGACGTAACCATCCAGGAAAACATGGCCCGTGAACTTGGATTTACAAAGGTATCGCAGCTCAAACTGGCAGTAGCACAAAAAATAAGGGATTTTACTGCAGGTGGAGGCTATTTGTTTGCCATGTGCTCAGCTCCTGACAGTTATGATGTTGCACTTGCGGCTGATGCTATTGATATTTGCGATGTAATGTTTGATGGCGATGCTGCTGACGCTGAAGCCAACAAACACCTTAATTATAACAATTGCTTTGCTTTTCAGAATTTTAGCGTTGTAATGAACCCATATGAGTATGAGATCTCAAACATTGATGTTACAACAACCCGCAAAGTGAATATGGCCAATGATTTCTTCACGCTTTTCGAATTTTCGGCCAAGTGGGACCCAGTTCCAACAATGCTTACTCAGGACCACGAGCAGGTAATCAAGGGTTTTATGGGGCAAACTACTGCATTCAACGAAGATTTTGTAAAACCGGGAGTTATTATCATGGGCGAAAACAAAGCCGCCCACGAAGCCAGATATATACATGGTAATTATGGTAAAGGCACATGGACCTTTTACGGTGGGCACGACCCCGAAGATTACCAGCATCTGGTTGGCGACCCTCCTACCGATCTGAACCTTTATCCAAACTCGCCAGGCTACCGCCTTATACTTAACAATGTGCTTTTCCCGGCTGCCAAAAAGAAGAAACAAAAAACCTGATAATGATATTAAATCTTTTATCAGGCAAGAGCATTATAATAATCCGGATTAAACGGTTTTATTTCCTGCGTTGCAAAGTGACATAGGAATAGTTAAAACCAAGGATTTCAGCACTTTCAACATCTGTTCGTTCAAGTTCTTCCCAGTCCGAATAATCAATCTCAGGGTAAAAAGTATCAGCTTCAAAAAATTTATGAACCAGTGTAAGATAAAGATTATCTGCAATTGGCATAAACTGCCGGTATACCATTCCACCTCCTATAATAAAATTCTCTTCGTTCGGATCCATAAGTAAAATGGCTTCGTCCAATGAATATGCCATAACACAGCCCTGAATCTGTTCGCCCATAACATCCGTTATAACAATGCTACGCCGATTGGGCAGCGGCCGAACCGGAAGTGATTCGAATGTGCGCTTACCCATCACAATGGTGTGGCCGGTGGTAAGTGCCTTAAAGCGCTTAAGGTCATCAGGAATATGCCACAACAGTTGATTGTTCAGCCCAATAGCATAGTTATCGGCAATTGCAACGATGATAGAAATTGGTTTTGTCATGACAATGGGTTAAACGGCAACCTGACCTTTAATGTGAGGGTGCGGATTATAATCAGTAAGTTCAAAATCTTCAAATTTGAAATCAAAAATATCTCTAATATCAGGATTTATATTCATAACAGGCAGTTTACGGGGTTCCCTGCTCAATTGTAAATTTACCTGATCCAGGTGATTCATATATATATGCGCATCGCCCAGAGTATGGATAAACTGACCGGGCCTGAGTCCTGTTACCTGAGCCATCATCAGTGTTAAGAGCGCATAAGAGGCAATATTGAACGGGACACCCAGAAAAATATCCGCACTCCGCTGATAAAGCTGACATGATAAGGTTCCATTTGCCACATAAAACTGGAACAGAACATGGCAGGGAGGTAGTGCCATAGTGTCAATTTCGCCCGGGTTCCAGGCAGTTACCATCATTCGTCGTGAATCAGGATTGGTTTTTATTAAATCAACCACCTGCTTTATCTGATCAATGGATCGGCCATCGGTTGTTTTCCACGAGCGCCACTGCGAGCCATAAACAGGACCCAGATTACCATTTTCATCAGCCCATTCATCCCATATGCTTACTTTATTTTCGCGCAGATAACGGATATTTGTTTCGCCTTTCAAAAACCAAAGCAACTCATGAATAATACTCCTGAGGTGCAATTTTTTGGTAGTAAGCGCTGGGAACCCATCGTTCAAATCAAATCGCATCTGATAACCGAAAACACTTATTGTTCCGGTACCGGTGCGATCGTCCTTTCTGATTCCCTGATCAAGAACATGTGACAATAAATCGAGATACTGTTGCATAACACAAGAATAGTTCACAAATTTAGCGGAATAATTACAGCTCAACCAGTCCAGCTACTATGATTTATTAACTAAGATACGCTTTAATAAATCAAAATGTTAATATCTTAGAATGCTTTACAGATAGACAAAAGTCGCACGGAGCTATTAAATCGCAATCAACTATTCAATATCGGCTTTAGATGTGCGGGCTGCAAAATGTCGTGAGTCGCCCCATTCGCCGTACCCTATGCGGTTGCCTGACATACGAATGCGTGCTTCGAGGCAATTTTTGCAATCGTCAGCCTCTTCATCGGTGCAAGGTTTATTCTCATATAATTTGTAATCGTTACGATACGTACCCGGAGTAATGTTCGGCATAATAATATTGGCACCGATTTTGAGCGCCTTTTCACGACCTATCGGATCAATTGCCTGCAGCGCTGTAGCCGAAGCTATGTTAATATCTTTCATCAGGATGCGCAGAATGGCGATCATTTTGAGCGAAAGATCGAAACGATCACTGAGTGGTTTTAAAAGATGACGATATTCCCACAATGGAGTATCGGCATGTTCGATGTAAGGCCCCATGCCGCACATGTCGATATCAAATTGTTTCATAAACAGAATATCTGAAGCCAGATGGCTATAATCCTGAAAAGGAAGCCCAATCATTACGCCGGTACCCACCTGAAAACCAGCTTCGCGCAAATCGTAAAGACATTGCAGACGGCGTTCATAATTATGGCCGGCATCATTAGGATGAATTTTATAATACAGATCCCTGTCGGATGATTCGATGCGTAATAAATACCGGTGGGCACCGGCATCAAACCATTGTTTGTACACATCGGGCTCCTGTTCTCCCACTGATAGGGTTATTCCGAGTTTTCCCTCTGAGAGTTCCCTGATCTTCGAAATCAGACTGGTGATTCTATCAGTAAACGCATCACTTTCGAGCTCGCCTCCCTGCAATACAACCGACCCATAATTCTGGTCAAAAGCGAACCGGGCTGCTGAAAGAATTTCGTTGTCTGACAGGTTGTATCGTGTAACTTTTTTGTTGCTTTTGCGAATACCACAATAAAAACAATCCTTACTACAGCTATTGCAAAACTCGATTAGCCCCCTGAAATACACAACATTACCAATGAAATGCTCTTTCACCGAAGCAGCTTTTTCAAAAAGCAGCGTGCGCTCACTTCCTTCTGATTTAAGAAGGCTAATGATATTCTCTTTCTCAAAAAAGCCCTGCTCCAATATTTCCTTTACGGTTATCATTAATTTGCATTAAAGAACAGCAAATGTAATTGATTTCTTTTTATGCCAAAGCTACCTACGCCAGTTCGAAACAAAAAGATACCAGCTGTTTTTGCACTCAGGCATCCTCACCAACCTACCATCCTCCGATTGCCGCCCACCATTCTGCCTGCTAAAATAAAACCGCAGCGAATTCGGGTTTGATTCTTCGCCATAGGTCCACTCTTCAATATCATTATTTACGTAAACGAAAGCCGGAGGCCCGTAAACAATGTAAATCATTCCCTTATCTGTCGACCAGCCGGCCTGTTCTCTGCTAAACAATAAATTTGCCTGTTCAACACGATTAGTATATCGCTGCATCTGAAATGCGGCACGGTCAGGATTGCCGGTTACTGACTTCCAGAATTCAAATGCTGCATCAGAATGACTGCCTTGCTTCAAAGCATCAAATTCAGTGGAAGAAGTGATATACCTAAGCGGGCCTAAACTCCCGGCATCACCCCCAAGCGAAGGAAAATAACTATTGTAACAATATAAAGTAAAACCAACAGCTTCAGATTTCTGCAGTCTGTAAATTCCCGGAGAAGCCAAAACAGCTTCCTGACTTTCAAACCAAAAATTTTCGACAATGTCTGAATCTTTCTCCATAAGGTCATCTGTACTATTTGTTAATGAAGGCCGAAAAGGAGGGTCGGCAGGAACAGCATCCGGCAACAAACTGCGCTCAAATTCAAATGTTGAAATAATCCCACTTGCATTTCTTATTTTAAAATACTCTCCAACTTTCACATATTCGCGAAATACCGGCGTATTCATTGCATCAAGAATAATATAATCCTGTTGCGCCTGCCCTTTTTGTCTGGTAATATTTCTGGAGAATGAAATTCTTTGATTTGAATTTTCGCTACTGAAATCAATGAGTAAAGAATAGTTAGCTCCAATGGCCAGCTTAACATCTGCTGAATCAAAAATTGGATGGCTTCCGGGTAATGAATCATGGTATGACATTTTGATTTCTGAATGTACCCGGCCATCAAATGGAAGCTTATAAAATCTCAAATTAACACTGAACTTTGCTCTTGAAACGGAATCCTTTCCTTTCATATACAAATCACGAATACGCTTAATTCTGATATATACCCTGCTGGTACTGTCATTCAGGTTCAAAACAGCAATATCGGGCATGAAAGGCACATAATCAGGACTATATTGTAAAGCAAGATTGTGACGCGTCAGCTGCCTTTCGGAATTACATGAAATAACCGTAATTAGCAAAAAGAGCAGGCTGAAACGCAAATACATAGAACTCATATTTCACCAATGTTGATAGTATAAAGATAATAAAAAACCGCTCCAATGCTGAAGTATGCTTTATAGAAAGACGTAGCGAAGGTATGGATCAGAATCAGGAAATGCGCAGGCGTGCACCTATTTTGAGTTTTTTATTTTCGGTGATCCCATTCAGTTTGCAAATTTTCTTAACCGTAGTATTGTAGCGCAACGCCAAAGCATACAATGTATCACCCGATCTAATGGTGTGATAATGGGCTGATGCGCCCGAAGCTGATGCAATTATTTGCGAAGAAGATGTCTTCGATGGGCCAATACTTTTTCGTGAAAACAAATCCCGGTCAACCAGCAAGGTATCACGAATCAAACAAAAATTCTCGCAATCTATTATTTTAAGCGGGTTAAAGTGCTCACCAGTAATTCGGGTCTCAAAATGAAGGTGGGTAGTGGTAGCTCTGCCTGTACGTCCACCTAAGCCTATAACTTCTCCCGCAGTAACATCCTGATTAATATTGACCAAAATTTTTGACAGGTGCCCGTAAACAGTTTCAAGTCCATTGGCATGACGCACAACAACCATCTTTCCATATCCGCTCATCACACGGGCTATTCTAACTTTTCCTGAGAAGGCTGATCGCACGGTATCACCTGATTCAAGTTTAATATCCAGACCTGCATGAAAATGTCTGCCTCGTGGACCATATGGCGAAAGTAGTTTCCCTTTAAATGGAAAGCAGAAACTACCGTTAGCAGGATCATTGAGAAGAATGGCCCGCGGGGTATCAAACTTTGAGAAGTCAGCCTTTCCGGTTCTTATATAAAGTGTATCCCACCTTTCGGCATTGGCTACATCTGAAGGAATAAAAATCAAATCAGCGGGCTGATAATGTACATCCGGCTTTTCATCAATATTATTCTCATCGGCAATCCCTTCATCATTGGCCAATTCATAGATAAAAGCATCGGGACCTATAGAATCATTGATAGAATAAAAAGCGGTGGTGTCAATCACAAAACCCTGAGCAGCAGCATGTTCAAAAGCGGATTGAAAAAATAAAATGACAAAAACCGTAAAAAATAGTATTCGTTTCAATTGTAAGAATGTTGAGTGCGCAAAAATAATTATTTAGCATTTACCATAATTCCAATCATCACAAAATGACAATTCTACAAGAGGAATTCGTGTTAAAAATTGTTAATACATAAAAAAGCCGCTCAGTTGAACGGCTTTTTTATAGAAGTAGAACATCAATTACGGGAATACAATTCCTGGATAATCGCCAACGTTAACCAGAGGCACCGAAGCATTGTATTTACTATTGATAGCCTTGATAAATTCATTGGCTACAATGGCATTGCCACGCGGAGTGAGGTGAATTCCATCAAGCGAGAATACACCGCCGGTAACATAAGTGAGTCCAAAACGGATACCATCATACACCAGACCGGATTTAGCATTTACCAAAAAGCTGTTAACATCAACCAATGCAAGTCCATTGGCTGAAGCAAGGTCGGAAATCACCTGGTTGAAAGCGGTGGTGGCAACATTAACTGCTGCAACTTCGTTTTCGTCAAGGATATATTGGCCCGGAATCGGTTTCTGGCTGCCCCA
>Ga0172370_10000751_pt1 | contig 50871 bp, 46 predicted proteins | sample LakKiv5m_FD_114538 | JGI IMG/M metagenome (GOLD analysis project Ga0172370, IMG submission 114538) | Freshwater microbial communities from Kabuno Bay, South-Kivu, Congo - kab_022012_11.5m | ecosystem: Environmental > Aquatic > Freshwater > Lake | place: Democratic Republic of the Congo...
AGAACTCCTCCGCGCCACGGTGTGGGACACGGACGGCTTCACGCCGCTCGTGTCGGTACAGGTAGTCGATGGGGTTGAGTCGTTCTACTACTTCCACAACGACCACCTCGCGACGCCGAAGGTGGTGACGGACGACGAGGGAGACGTCGTCTGGTCGGCGCGGCACGACCCGTTCGGGGTAGCGCACGAGGACGCGGACCCTGACGAGGACGACGCTCCGTTCGCACAACCCTTGCGGTTCCCCGGGCAGTGGGACCTGGCGAAAGGGGCAGCGTACTATAACTGGAACAGGACGTATATTCCGACATTGGGCATTTATAACGAACTAGACCCGCGTGAATGGGGCATCTACGGCCACGCAATAGGCAATCAACGCTACAATTACTCATTCGCCGCACCTGCCCACCACACGGATACTACCGGATTGTTCCCTGAGCCACCGCTGAGCCAGGTATTTGGGGCGGATGGCAGCGCCGGCCTTGGCGCGGCAGGCGCGTTCTTGCGCGAAATGGTTGCTTCAGCCCCACCCATCGACGATATAGATATAACGCTACAGATGCTCCCCCAGGTGGACGGTCCACTGCCATTTCTTGATCTCGCGGCCGTCGCCGGACTCGGCGCAAATAAGGCTAAAAAGATATTAAGTGCGCTTGAGCACGGTGATACGGTCATAAAGAAGGCTTGTGGCGGAACCAGAGTGCTCCAGTCTGGCGGACATGCGCTGCAAGGTAATGTTATTGATGCACTTAATGACTTATTTGGCGTATCAAAAGATAAGGGAGCGTGGAAGAGAGCAATCGAGGAACTTAAGCATGAAGCTGGGCACGGCAACGATTTTCATGGAAACATCTGGAGCGATGGGGACTTCACTGACACGCTGAATAGGATCATCGGCAACCTGGGAGACTTTCTATGAATGTTATTTCGCGCCTTACTGCTATTGACGATGCTTATCAAACATGCGTCGAAACAAGCGTCAATTTGGTTATATACAGTGGCGAAATGAGTCCACTGGCGGTCACGGCGGCGCTCAATATGGCGCCAACTGAGGTTAAAATTTCAGGGGAGTCTATCGTTAGTTCAATCGGTAGGGTAAGATTAGTCAAGAAGAGTTACTGGCTGTTGTCATCCAAGGGCTTGATCGAGTCAAAGGACGTGCGCAGGCACTTGGACTGGTTGACGGCTCAACTGACACCGGTCAAATCTGCGCTGTTGCGTTTACAGGATGTTCCCGGTGTAAAGATGTTTGTGGACTGCAAGTGGTCATCGCGGGGAGGAATGGGCGGGCCGACGCTTTGGCCTGAGCAAATGTTAGCGTTAGCAGAGCTAAACCTGGAATGCGGTTTTGACGTGTTTATTGAGTAGCCACCGAGACATGGTACTGGAAGAGAGTGAGTTAGACACCTACAAGCTCTTCAACGAAAGTGAAGTAGTGCCTCGCTCCGCTACTGGCTCCGGTTGGCCTCAAGGGATGGAGGATGCCGACGAAGACGCCATGATGACGACGCCCAACAGCCTGCTGCGCTGGCTCAGCATCGCCGTCCTGCTCGGCGTCGCAGGCGCCAGTACGTTGTGTAGAGCCGGTACGACCTCGCCAGCCCGTACGGCGCATTGGTACGACCCCGCGGGCTGCGTCTCCGAGGCCTCTGCCGGAGGCGGCGTCGAACAGATGGACTTCCCGAACGGCGTCTCTACGAACTACGTCTACGTCGCCGGCGACTTGCGGAATCGGGTGGACCGGTTGACGACGGCGTCGGCGTCGAGCGTGCTCCTTGACCTGGACTACGACTACGACCCCGCGTCGACGCGGCGGATCACCGCGATCGAGGACGTGGAAGGCGCCCGCAGGGTACTCGCTTCGGGCGGGACGCTCCCGACGAACGTCGTGCCGGGCTGGTCGTACGGGTACGACGCCGTCGGGCGGCTGACCGGCGCGGTCTTCGTCGGCGTCGGTGACGTCGACGTCGACGGCGTTATCCAGGCGCTTCCCCCCGAAACGTGGGGCTACGCCTACGACACCGCCAGAAGGCGCGCTGCCGCCACGTACTCGGCGCAGGACGGGTCCCGGAACGACGCGTACGCCAGGGACTCAACGCCTCAGCAGGGCCGGCTCGAAGTGCAGGGGCAAGAGTTCCGACAAGCTGAGCTCGCGCACGGCGTCGCCTTCGGAGGCCAGGACGATCTCGAGGTCGGGGGCAAACTCCGACAACGTCTGACGGCACACGCCGCAGGGGGGCACCAGCAGGGTGGCGTGCCCCACGATGGCCAGGGCCACGAAGCGGCGTCGGCCCGAGGTGACGGCGGCGGCCACGGCGGCGCGCTCGGCGCAGATCGACGGCGAGTACGCGGCGTTCTCGATGTTGGTGCCCTGCACGACGGTGCCGTCGTCGCAGAGCAACGCAGCCCCCACGGCGAAGCCCGAGTACGGGCTGTACGAGCGCGAGCGGGCCTCGCGGGCCGCGCGGATCAGCAGGTCGCGGGTCGGAGCGTCCATGGGGAAAGCCTAACGACCCCGGCCCCCCTGTCAAATTCGGAGGCGTGACGTGCGCCGGCAGGCCCTGATCCTCGGAGGCATCCTGCTCGTGGCCCTGGCGCTCCGGGTCGCGCGGCTCGAGGCCACCGACCTGTGGCTCGACGAGGCCTGCTCCGTGCACTACGCCACGCTGCCCTGGAGCGAGCTCTGGAGCGCCTTCGACACCGAGATCCACCCGCCGCTCTACTACCTGGCGCTGCGGGCCTGGATCGTGGTGTTCGGCGCCGGGGCCGTGGCGGTGCGCTCGCTCTCGCTGCTCGCGAGCCTGGGGCTCCTGATCGTCACCTGGCGCCTCGGGCGGCGCCTGGTCCCGTCGGCGTCGCTCGGGGCAGGGGGGGCGTAGCGGGGCTCGTGGCGGCGGGGGCGCTGGCGGTGGCTCCGCTCGGCATCTACTACGGCGTCGAGGCCCGGCCCTACGCCCTGGCCACGCTGGTCGTGGCGGCGGCCGTCGATCGCTGGCTGGCCTGGCAGGACCGGCGCCGGCGGCGCGACGTCGTGCTCTACGCGCTGCTGGCCGCGCTCGCGCCGTATGTGCACTACTTCACGCTCTTCGTGCTGCCCCTGGTGCCGTTGGCCGCCTGGCTGGCGGCCTCTCCGCGACGGCGCTCCGACGCGGTGTTGGCCGTGGCGCCCCTGCTCGCCTTCGTGCCCTGGCTCTTCGCCTTCGGCCTGGCGCACGCCGGCGCCGACTCCAAGGCCTGGATCGGCCTGTGGTGGGCGCGCTACGGGGCGCTCGGCTCCGTGGCCCGCTCGGCGGCGGCGCTGGGGGGAGCGGGCGAGTACCCGCCGTACCTGGGCGTGCTGGCCGTGGCCACGCGGGGCGCACCGTTCGCCGTGGCGGGCACCGTCGCCTTCGGGGCGCTGCTGGTCGCGGGAGCCGTCGCGCAGGCTCGCGCGGGGGCGCGCGGGCTCCTGGCGCTGATCGGGTGGCTGCTCGCACCGGTGGCCGTGCCGGTGGCCGTGTCGCTGGCGGGCCTGCCCGTCTTCATCCCGGGGCGCTACGAAGCCTTCGCGCTGCCCGCCGCCGCGCTGCTCGTGGGCGCGGCCGCGACGCTGCGGGCGCGGTGGGCGCGCTGGCTGACCTGGGGTGTGGCGGTGGCGTGGACGGCGATGCTGGGGCAGACCGTGGTCGCGTACCTGGGCACCGAGGTCGAGCGACCCGTCCGATTGGTACACGGCCTGCTCCAGCGCGAAGGGCCGAACGTTGGCGAGGTGCTGGCCGTGGGCTTCACCTATGCGCCCCTGCGTGCGGCCGAACTGGCCGACGCCACCGGCGTTCCGGTTCGCCCCGTGCCGCCGGCGTTGGCGGTGCACCCCGGCTGGGAGCAGACGAGCCGACCGGTCGACGCCGAAGACCTCCCCGCACCCCTGGGGCGACCCGGAGAGGTGTGGCTGGTGTCGCAGCCGGGCGACGGGTTCGAGCGCTGGGCCGATGCCCAGGACGCGCGGCTGGTGGCGGCCGGGCTGGCGGTGACACGGGCGCTCGCGGTGGGCGACCTGAGGCTCAAGGTCTTCGGCGGTCCAGCCACGGGAAAGGCGTTGCCAGCGGCAGGGCGTTGACCCATAATGACGCGAGGTTTCTACCGATCGCGCGGTTGACGACGTGGCCACCGACACGCCCCTTGGCATCTGCCCGCACTGCGAGACGCAGCGGGGTGAGGTCGCGACGCTCTGCTCCGAGCCGCTGTGCGCGCGCAAGGGTTACCATTACATCCGCGTCGAGGGGTACCAGAAGGCCAAGTCCGAGGCGCAGCGTCACCGCCGTGTGATCGATCCGTACCTGGGCGTGGCCATCGACAAGTACGTGCTGGTCTCCAAGCTCGGCGAGGGCGGCATGGGCGCGGTCTTCGTCGCGCTGCAGAAGCCGCTCATGCGCGAGGTGGCGCTCAAGATCATCTCGGGCGTCGAGGTCAACGACGTCATCCGCACGCGGTTCGAGCGCGAGGCGCGCGCCATCTCGGTGTTGAACCACCCGAACATCGTCGCGCTCTTCGACTTCGGCGTGGGCGACGGCGAGGTGGCCGTGCCGTTCATGGCCCTCGAGTACGTCAAGGGCGGCGTCACGCTGCGCGACCTCTGGAAGCGCCTGCGCACCACGGGGCAGCAGTTGGCCCTCGATTCGGTCGTGCACGTCTTCAAGCAGGTCCTGAACGCCCTGTCGGCGGCGCACAAGGTCGGCATCGTGCACCGCGACATCAAGCCCGAGAACATCATGACCAAGGAGGTCGAGGGCGACCCCTTCTTCGTGAAGCTGCTCGACTTCGGGCTGGTCAAGGCGCTGCAGGAGTTCCAGGGCTTCGAGGCCGGGCTGTCGCAGGCGGGCACCATCATGGGTACGCCCTACTACATGGCGCCCGAGCAGATCCTGGTCGACCCGAACAACCCCGTCGACGCGCGCGCCGACCTGTACGCGGTGGGCGTGGTCATGGCCGAGGCCATCCTGGGCGAGATGCCCTTCGACGGCGACGACATCCGCGCCATCCTCGGCCAGAAGATCAACCCGGGCTTCGACCCCATGAGCCGCGAGTCGGCCGGGCACCTGCCGGCCGACCTGCGCGACTTCCTCGCGAGGGCCATGGCGCGCGATCGCGAGCGGCGCTTCCAGAGCGCCGAAGAGATGAAGAACGCGATGCTGGCGGTGCTGAACGAGCGCGCGCTGGCCACGTTCCAGTCCGAGAAGACCACCTTCGGGCAGGCCATCGCGCCGGCCGCGTCGGTCCTCCGCACCCCGCCGCCCGAGGGCCGCGTCTCCACACCGCGTCCGGGCACGGGGTACGGGGCGCCGGTCCCTACGCCACCCCCGGGCTCCGCCTCGTCGGCGGGCCGCGGTTCCTCCATCCGCTCGGTGTTCGGCACCCCGGCGCCCGGAAAGTCGGTCATGGCCGTCTCGACCGCCGCGACCACCGGGTACCGCGATACCTCCGAGGCCCTGGCCGACGTGCAGATCGGCGGGGCCGGGCACGGCCGCATGCTGGCGGCCATCGCGTTGCTGGTCCTCGGGGTGCTGGCGCTGGCTGCGGCGTTCGTCGTACCGCGCGTCCTGCCGCCGGACGACGAGGCCGACGTCGTACCGACCGCGACCGCTCCTGCCGCGACCGCTCCCGCCGCGGCCGCTCCCGCCACCCCGGCCCCTGCCGCCCCGGCCCCCGTTGCTGCCGCCCCGGTCGCTGCTGCTGCCGCCCCGGTCGCCGCTGCTGCCGCCGCTGCGACCGTCGAGCCCGTGGCTGCGCCGGCCGCGCCAGTCCCTGCGCGCGACGTCACGCTGACCTCCGAGCCGGACGGCGCGGCGCTCTTCGTCGAGGGCCGCCCGGTGGGCCTCTCGCCGGTCCAGTACTCGCTGACCTCCGATGTGCTGGCGACCCCCGAGCGCAGGCTGTCGGTGCGTGCCGTCAAGGAGGGCTACGACGAGCACGTCGAGTCGCTGCGCGTGGGGACCCTCGCCGAGCGCGGCGCGGCCCTGCTCACGCTGACCCCCGTGGCGCCTCCTGCCCGGCCCGCCGAGCCGGTCGTCGCGCCGCCGCCGGATCCCGCGCCCAAGGCGCCCACGGTCGCTCCCGCGCCCAGGCCGAAGCCCAAGCCGGCGCCCGCGCCCCCACCCGTCGAACCCAAACCGGGGAAGAAGAATGACCTCGAGATGCTGTAGCCGCGCGTTCGCGCTGCTGATCGTCCTCGCGGCGCTCCCGGTACGGGCCGCCGCCCCGACCGAGGCCGAGGTGCAGGCCAAGGCCGACGCCGAGGTCCAGGCGGCCACCATGGCCCAGCAGGGAATCGGCCTCTTCAAGCAGGCCCGGTACGCCGAGGCGTTGGCGCTTTTCGAGGGCTCGTTCCGGCTGTCGCCGGCGCCGGTGGTGGCGTGGAACCTGGCGCGCTGCCACGAGGAGCTCGAGCACCCCGACGAGGCCATCACGTACTTCGAGCGCTTCCGCGACCTGTCGTCCGAGGACGACAAGAAGCAGATCGCAACCACCAAGATCGAGCGGCTGCTGCAACGGTACTACGCCACGCTCTCGCTCACCGTCGAACCGGCCGGGGCCGAGGTGCTGATCGACGGTCAGCCGGCCGGCGTCGCGCCGTTGAAGAACGTGCGCGTGCGGGTGGGCACCCACGACGTCCTGATGCGCCTGCCCGGCTACGAGCCCCAGAAGCGCGTGGTGCAGGTGGCCCCGGGCCAGGCCTTCGCGTTCACGTTCACGCTAGGGGCGCTGCCCGCCATGGTGGTCATCGACGCCCCCGAGCCCGTGGGCGGCCTGGTCATCCTGGTCGATGGCGCGCGCGTGCCCCAGGTGGCCGCGCCGGCGCGCTTCCAGGTGTCGCCGGGCTCGCACACCCTCGAGGTGCAGGCCGGACCCGAGTGGGTGGCCCTGCGCCAGACCGTCACGGTGGGCGCGGGCGACGAGGCGACGCTCCAGATGGTCCGGGCCGCGACGTCGGTCGGCGGCGCGGCGGTCGCTCCGGCTCCCGTGGTCGTGGTCAAGAAGGAGCCCGCGGTGCGGCTCATCGAGGCCAAGGCCGAGCGCCCGGGCCGCAGCTACTCGACCGTCGCCAGCGTCGTGCTCGGCGTGGGCCTCGCCGCGGCCGGTGCCGGCGGCGTGCTGCACGTGATCGGCTACGCCAGGTGGAAGGACGTCACCGGCGCCAAGACCGACGCCGCCGGGCACGTCACGGGGGTCACCCGCGCCGAGGCCCGTTCCATCGCCGACGCCACGCGCCTCAAGTACACCATCGCCTACGGCCTCTACGGGCTCGGCGCCGCCGCCGTGACCACGTCGATCGTGTTGTACGCCCTGAGCGCGTCCGAGGACTCGTCGGCCGGCCTGTCCCCCCTGACCTTGCCCGGTGGGGCCGGGCTCTCGTTCTCGGGGAGGTTCTGATGAAAGCGGCGCTGTTCCTCCTCGTGCTCGTGCCCGCGTGCATGCCGTCGGCCGACGCCTACAAGTACGCCTGCAAGGGCGACGACGAGTGCGGCGAGGGCTGGGTTTGCGTCAAGGGCCTGTGCGCCAACAGCATCGACTACCCGCCCTGCGACGACGGGCGGCCGCGCTGCGCGGGGCTCTGCTGCGCCACGGCCGAGGACTGCGTCACCTCCGAGCAGGGCGAGGACCGTTGCTGCGTGCTCGACGTGGCCACGAAGTGCTCGAACGGCGAGAACCTGTTCCTGTTCGACTCGTGCGGCAACCGTGGCGAGCTCGTCGAGGACTGCGGGGCGGCGGGCTGCAGCCTGCAGACGCACCTGTGCCTGACCTGTACGCCGTCGTGCCTGATGCAGGACGGGGTGACCGTGAAAGAGTGCGGTACCGACTCGTGCGACGGCGACACCTGTGGCGACTGCGGCGGCGTGCCGGCCAACGGCGTCTGCGCCGACGACTACAAGTGCGACTGCAACGCCAATGCCAGGTGTACGACCCCGGGCGGCAAGGTCGTGTGCTGCGCCGCCGGCGAGAGCTGCGTCGAAGGTAACTGTACGACCTTCTAGCACCTCTCCGTCCGCGTCGGACTTGCCTCGGGGCGAATCTCCGTCTACATTGCATTCACCGGTCTTGTTCGAGGTCGCGCATGAGGCGAATCTCCAGAGGCCTTTTGGCCGTCGCGTTCCTGCTCGTCGGGGCCTGTCCGGCGCTGGCCCAGCGGGGCGAAGGCAAGGCGGTCCTCGTGCTCGAGTCGCAGCCCGCCGGGGCCGACATCCGGGTCGACGGCGCCGCCCAGGGGGTCGCGCCGCGCTCGATCGAGGTCGCCGCCGGCGCCCACAAGATCCAGTTCGTGAAGCAGGGCTTCGAGACGTACGAGAAGAAGGTCACGGTCAAGGCGGGCGAGAAGCTGCGCCTGCGCGGCACGCTGAAGGTGGCCGTGGTCAAGGCACCCAAGGCCGAGGCCCGGTCCAAGTCCCCCAAGGCCGACGCCGTCCCGAAGGACAAGCCCGCCAAGACCGGCAAGAAGGTGAAGCCCATCCACAAGGACAAGCCCGCCGAGCCCGCCGTCGAGGCCAAGGGTCCGCGCGGCGCCGACACGCACGACCTGCCCCACGCCGACATGGACGACCGCTCGAAGGCCGCCCGCGCCGACGACGATCCGCGCACCGCCGCGATCGAGGACGGCGGTCGGCACGCCACCGCCGAGCCCACCGAGCGCCCCAAGGCCGAGCCCGTCGAGGCCGTCGTCGAGGCGCCGAAGAACGAGCGTGCCACGACCGCGACGCCCGCCGTGGTGGCCCCGGTCAAGCCCGCCGCGCTCGCGCCGGTCAGCAAGCCCGCGGCGTCCAGCGGCCCGTCGCTGCGCACCATCGGCTGGATCGGCCTGGGCGTCGGGGCGCTCCTGACCGGCGGCGCGATCTACACGAACCTGCTGGCCAACAAGAACTACGACTCGCCCGGCAAGGCCCTGAAGGACTACAACGGCCTCGTGGTGGGCATGTCGCAGGTCGACGCGCAGGCCTCGGTCGAGCGCGGCAACACGTATCGCACCGTCTCGTCGGTGCTGTACGTCGTCGGTGGTACGGCCATGGGCGTCTCGATCTTCCTGATCGCGTTCGGTGACAGCGACGTGGCGTCGTCGGGCCAGCCGGCGTTCGCGGTGTCGCCGATCCCGGGCGGCGGCGTGCTCACCGTGCAGGGAGGGTTCTGAGATGACGACCCGACTCATCGTGCTATTGGTCGTGGCGGTCCTCGGTCTGCCCGCGTGCTTCGACGCCGAGCCCGATCTCGGCAAGATGCGCTTCGCCTGCCAGTCCGACAGCGACTGCCTCGATGGCTACAGGTGCCGGCTGCACGAGGAAGGAAACTACTGCACGCCGTTCACCGAGCCGTACCTCCAGCCGGACGCCGAGCCGGACACGTCCGGCGAGCCCGACGTCGGCGAGCCCTCCGAGACCGTCCCCGTGCTAGACTCCGCGGCCTCCGAATAGTCCCTACGGCACGCTCCGAATCACCTCCCCCGAACGGAACTCACGGATCGCTGCTTCGAGGCCGGGGAGCGGGGCGGCTAGGGCCCGGGCGTGCGCCGCGCGGGCGGGCGCGTCACGCCCCGCGCAGGCGGCCGGCGTGCAGGCGCGCCCACTCGGACAGGATCGCCAGGTTCCACAGCACCTTGCGGTGTTCGCGGCGGCCCGCGGCGTGCTCGTCGATCAGGCGCTGCACGGCCTCGGGGCGGAACAGCGCCAGGGGCGCGAGCCGCTCCGGAGCCAGCGTGGCGCGCAGCCAGGGGAGCAGCGGGCCGCGCAGCCAGGCCGACAGCGGGATGCCGAAGCCCTTCTTGGGCCGCCGCACGATGTCGGCGGGGACCCGCGCTGCGAGGTGCTGGCGGAGCAGCCACTTCGTGGTGGTGCCGTGCAGCTTGAGGTGGGGCGCGATGCGGCAGGCGACGGCCACCACCTCCGGGTCGAGGAAGGGCGCCCGCACCTCGAGCGAGGTCGCCATGGAGGCGCGGTCGACCTTCACGAGCACCACGTTCTCGAGGTACAGCTTGGCGTACAGGTACGCCGCCGCGTCGAGGGGCGCGCGACCCGGAAAGTCGGACGCCACGCGCGCCACGTCGGCCAGCACGCCGCTCGCGAGGAAGCCGGGCGCCAGCGCGCCCTCGCGAAACAGCGGGGCCTGCTCGTCGGGCGGCTGGCCTCCGAACCACACCACGTGCCGCTCCCACTCGTCGTAGGCCAGGCCCTTCAGGAAGCGCTTGGCCTGGTAGTCGACCGAGACGTTGCGCGAGCTGACCGGCACCAGCGCGTGGGCCAGCGCCAACAGGCCGCGTGACAGGGCAGGGGGCAGCACCACCCGCGCCAGCCGCGCCAGCCGATGCGCCAGGAAGGTCGGGTAGCCGAGGAAGAGCTCGTCGCCGCCGTCGCCGCCGAGCGCGACCGTGACGTCGCGGCGCGCGAAGCGCGAGAGCAGCCACGTGGGCACGAACGACGGGTCGCCGAGGGGCTCGTCCATCTCCTCGGTGATGCGGGGCACCAGGTCGAGCATGACCCCCGCCGACAGGCGCTCCATGCGGTGATCGCAGCCCACGGCGCGGGCCACGGCCTCGGCGGGGCCGCTCTCGTCGAACGACGGATCGTCGAACCCGACCGCGAACGAACGGATCTGCGCCACGGGCGTGACGCGCGCCATGGCGTCGAGCACGGCCGTGGAGTCGAGCCCGCCCGACAGGAACACGCCCAGGGGCACGTCGGAGACCAGGTGGCGCTCCACGGCGGGCACGAAGGCGTCGTCGAAGGCGCGGAGCGCGGCGGCGGGCTCGTCGAGGTCGTGCTCCACCCCGAAGGGCAGGTCCCAGTAGCGGCGGAGGGTGGTGGCCCCGTCGGCCTCGACGACCATCACGTCACCGGGACCCAGCTTGCGCGCGCCGTCGAGCACGGTGTCGGGCGCGGGCACGGCGTCGAAGAGCAGGTACTTCGACACGGCCTCGGGGCTCACGCGCCAGGCCTCGTCGCGCGCCTCCATCAGGGCCGTGAGCTCGGACGCGAAGGCCAGCACGCGGCCGTCCCACGCGTAGTGCAGGGGCTTCTGCCCCAGGCGGTCGCGGGCCAGCACCAGGCGTTGCCGCCCGCGATCCCACAGGGCGAACGCGAACATACCCGACAGGTCGTCGACCAGGGCCTCGCCCTTCTCTTCGTACAGGTGCACCAGCACCTCGGTGTCGGTGCGGGTACGGAAGACGTGACCGTTCGCGACCAGGCGCTCCCGGAGCGCGGCGAAGTTGTAGATCTCGCCGTTGAACACCACCACGACCTGGCCGTCCTCGTTGGTGAGCGGCTGCCGGCCGGTCTCGAGGTCGAGGATCGACAGGCGCCGGAACCCGAGGTAGGCGGGGTGCTCGACGAAGAAGCCCGACGCGTCGGGGCCGCGGTGCACCTGGGCGTCGGTCATGCGCTTCAGGGCTTCGACGTGGCGCCCCGAGGCGAACGCGCCGCCGAGATCGAGCAGTCCCGAGATCCCGCACATGGCTCAGCCCTGGGGCGGTCGGCCGCGGTAGACGTCGCGCACCGTGTAGTGGCGCTTGCCCTGCGACTCGAAGTAGCTGCGCATGATGAGCTCGGCCAGCAGCCCGATCAGCAGGATCTGGAACGCCGCCATCCCGACGAAGATGGCGATCAGGAAGAGCGGCTGATCCTTGACGTAGACGTGGTCGACGAACTTGTGCCAGGCGGTGATGGCCAGCAGCACGAAGCTGGCCAGGAAGCCCCACAGCGCGAGCTTGCCGAAGAAGTACGAGGGCTTGGCTGAGTAGCCCACCAGCAGGCGCACGGTCATCAGGTCGACCATGACGCGGAAGGTGCGCATCAGCCCGTACTTGGTGGCGCCCCGCGTGCGCGGGCGGTGATTGACCGGCACCTCGATCAGCGTGCCGCCGGCCAGGTGCGTGTAGACGGGGATGAAGCGGTGCATCTCGCCGTACAGGTGCACCTGGTCGATGATCTCCTTGCGGAAGGCCGACAGCGTGCACCCGTAGTCGTGCAGGCGCACGCCCGTGACCTTGCTGATGAGCTTGTTGGCCAGGAACGACGGCACCTTGCGCGTGAGCGTCTTGTCCTGCCGGTGCTTGCGCCAGCCCTTGGCCACGTCGTAGCCCTCGTCGATCTTCCCGAGCAGCAGGGGGATGTCCTTCGGATCGTTCTGCAGGTCGGCGTCGAGGGGCACCACCACCTGGCCCGCGGCGTGGTGGAACCCGGCGTCGAGCGCGGCGGTCTGGCCGAAGTTGCGGCGGAACAGGACGACCTGCACGTGGGGATCGCGATCGGCCAGGAGCTTGAGCTTGGCCACGCTGCCGTCGGTCGAGCCGTCGTCGACGAACAGGATCTCGTAGCTGCGCCCGAGCCCCGACAAGACCGCGTCGAGCTCGGCGTGCAGCTCGTCGACGTTGTCGACCTCGTTGTAGACCGGCACGACGATCGAGAGATCGAGGGGGACTGGCTCGCTCATGCTCACCTGGGCGGAGTCGTCGGCGGATGATACTCTTTCTGCCGCGACAGGACCAGCAGCAGCACGAGCCCGCCGACCTGGTAGGCGACCTTGCGCAGGCGCCGGATGAGCTCGAGGGTGAAGCCGTGCACGCCGGACAGCCCGAGCGCCTCGAAGACCACGTACGACGAGCCCTCGAGGAAGCCCTCGCGCGCCGGCAGCACCATCAGCAGGTAGTTGGCGAGCGCCGTGCCCGAGAAGGCCATCCAGGCCGTGAGCCAGCCCGCGTCGGGGGTGAGCACCCCGAGGATCAACGCCACCTCGCCGATCTGGATGACGCGCGCGGCCAGGAGCCACGCCGTGGCCAGCACCAGGTCGCGTCGGCGCTCGTGCCACATGGCGTGGAAGCGTCGATCGACGTCGACGGCCCACCCCTCGAGGTGGGCCGACTTCATCGCCTTCCACGGCAGGCGCGCCAGCAGGCGGGTCACGCGCGCGAACAGCCCCCAACGCAGCAGCACGCCCAGGCCCAGCATCGAGGCCGCGATGCCGCAAGACACCAGCAGCAGCACGCCCGCGATCTTCACGGCGAAGGCGCCCGTCACCAGCGCAACCAGCGGCCCGATGGCCATGATCAGCGCCGTGGTGGCCACGTGCAGCGAGTTGTAGATGACCAGCGACGAGACGATGTCGCCGCCGGCCACGCGCCCGCGCAGCAGGTTGGCCTTCAGCACCTCGCCGGCCTGGCCCGTGGGCAGGGCGCCCGACAGCGGCAGGCTGGCGAAGTTCACGAGCTGCAGCGTCACGAGGCGCGGGCGATCGGCCGGCGAGAACGCGTAGTACCAGCCGGTGGTCGAGCCCACGTTGGATAGGAACTCGATGAGCAGGATCAGCGGGAAGAGTGGCGCGAAGCGCACCAGCGCGTCGGCGATGGGGGCCCATCCGAGCTTCCAGATGAAGAGCCCCAGGGCGATGACGCCCAGGCCGAGGAACAGGGCTGAGACGCGGTTGCGGGTCATGATTGGGGCCGACCCTTGAACAGCGCCGGGAGCTCGAAGAACGAGCGCACCACGGGCAGGCCCGGGAACGCGCGGTGGAAGTCGGCCTTCGAGAACGTGCCGAGACGGCCCAGGAAGCGGATGCCGTAGAACTGCGCCTTCTCGGCGTCCTTGAGGCTGTCGCCGACGAGGACGAGGCCCTCCCTGGGGACGTTCTCCTGCGCCAAGAGGTAGTCGAAGTGGGCACGCCCCTTCACGAAACCGCCGGGACGAAGCCCCAGCACATGGTCGAACGAGACCCCGGTGGCCACGCGGTTGCGCTCGACGAACGTGTCGACGTTCTCTTGCGAGTTGTTCGAGCAGACGGCCAGCTTCAGCCCCACCGAGCGCAGGTAGTCGAGGCCCGGCTTCACGTCGGGGAAGTACGTGCGGGCGTAGAACCCCTCGAGCTTGCGCTCCTCGAACTCGAGGGCCAGGCGTCGGTTGCGCCGATCGCCGGGGAAGAGCTCTTCGAGCTGCTCGGAGAAGGGCAGCCCCGACGTCGAGATGTACATCCCGCGGCCCTCGGCGCGCGTGACCCCGTGCTCGCGGGCCAGGATCTCGGAGGCCAGGTCGGCGAAGCCCCCCATGGAGTCGACGACGGTGCCGTCGAAGTCGAACGCGACGATGCGCACCGGAACCGGCATGTCTCCCGACCCGCAGCGGTCACAACCTTCAAAGGCTCTCCCCGCCCCGGGTCTTCCGCAAGCGAAATCGACAGGGAATCCCCTGGCGCCTTCGCGGGTTCCAACCGTCGTGCGGCGTTTTCGTGTGGCCCGCGACCGGTGAGTCGGCTACACTGCGCGCATCCTTCAGGAGGTTCCCATGGCTGTCTGGATCGTTCTTGGCGTCATCGTCCTCTTCGTCCTGTTCCTGATCTCGATCTACAACCGCCTGGTGACCTACCGGAACCAGTACAAGAACGCCTACGCGCAGATCGACGTGCAGCTCAAGCGGCGCTACGACCTCATCCCCAACCTGGTCGAGACCGCCAAGGGCTACATCAAGCACGAGCGCGAGACGCTCGAGGCCGTGATCGCGGCCCGCAACGCGGCCTACACGGCCAGCAAGGGCGCCGCAGCCAACCCCGGCGATCCCGCCGCCATGACCCAGATGGCGCAGGCCGAGGCCGGGCTGGCCGGCGCCATGCTGCGCTTCAACGCCGTGGCCGAGGCCTACCCCGATCTGAAGGCCAACCAGAACATGATGCAGCTCTCGGAAGAGCTCACCTCGACCGAGAACAAGGTGGCCTTCTCGCGCCAGGCGTTCAACGACGGCGTCACCGCCTACAACAACATGCGCGAGGTGTTCCCGAACAACATCGTGGCCGGCATGTTCAACTTCGCCGCGGCGCAGCTGCTCGAGGCCACCGAGTCGCCCGAAGAGCGCAAGGCCCCCAAGGTCTCGTTCACGTAGTCGCCCATGAACTTCTTCGAGCACCAGGAGCGCGCGCGCCGCAACACCAAGTGGCTGGTCTTCCTGTTTGCGCTGGCCGTCTTCCTGCTGGGTGTGGCCCTGTACCTGGTCATGCAGGCGGCCCAGCGCTACGTCGATTGTCGACAGGTCGATCCCTGCGACTTCCTGTGGTTCGACCCCGCGCGCTTCTTCACCGTGCTGCTCGTCACGCTCGGCTTCATCCTGATGGCCAGCCTCTCGAAGATCCTGTCGCTCCGCGAGGGCGGGAGCAAGGTGGCCAGCCTGCTCGGCGGCGTGCCCGTCGAGCCCGGCACGCGGGACCTCAAGCTGCGCCGCCTCATCAACGTGGTCGAGGAGATGGCGCTGGCCTCGGGCGTACCCACGCCGGCCATCTACGTGCTGCCGAACGAGCCCGGCATCAACGCCTTCGCGGCGGGCTGGAGCCCCTCGAACGCCGCCGTGGCGGTCACGAAGGGGTGCCTCGACACCCTGAACCGCGATGAGCTGCAAGGCGTGATCGCGCACGAGTTCAGCCACGTGCTGAACGGCGACATGCGCCTGAACATCAAGATGATGGGCATCCTGTTCGGCATCCTGGCGCTCGGCGAGACGGGGCGCTTCATCGTGAGCGTGGTGGGCCGCGGCGCCATGCTGGGGGGCTCCCGTCGCAGCAGCAGCGACAAGAAGGGCGGCGGCAGCGGCGCGGTGCTGGCCATCCTGGCGACGGGCGTCACGCTCATGATCATCGGCTACATCGGCACGGTCATCGGCCGCATTATCCAGGCTGCGCTCTCGCGCCAACGCGAGTTCCTGGCCGACGCCTCGGCCGTGCAGTTCACGCGCAACCCGCAGGGAATCTCTGGAGCGCTCAAGAAGATCGGGGGCCTCTCGCAGGGCTCGCGCCTCGTGTCGCCGCGGTCGGGGCAGGTCGGGCACCTGCTGTTCGGCCAGGGGCAGAGGTCGTGGTTCGGATCGCTCTTGGCCACCCACCCGCCGCTCGAGGAGCGCATCCAGCGCATCGAGCCCGGCTTCCGCCCCGAAACGATCGCCCCCACCGAGGCGCTCGACGAGCCCGAGGGGGCTGGCACGGCGGCGTTCGCGGGCGGTGAGGCGGTGCAGGCCGTGTCCGGTTTCCAGGGTGCCGTGAGCGCCGCGCCCGACCAGGTGCTCCAGAGCGTCGGGCAGTTGGGCGCCGACACGATGCGGGCCGGCGCGGCCTTGTTGGCGGCCATCCCCCCCGAGGTACACGAGGTGCTCGAGACCGCCGACGGCTCGACGCGCCTGGTGCTCGCGTTGTTGCTCGGCCAGGACCGCGCCGAGCGCACCGCGCAGGTGCAGGCCCTGGTCGCGGCGCTAGGGCAGGAGCCCACGGCCGCCGTCGTCGCGCTCTCCCACCGCCTGCAAGGGCTAGACCTGCGGCTCCGCCTGCCCCTGGTCGACCTGGCCACCCCGCAGCTGCGACACCTGGGCCCGCCCGAGCGCGATCGGCTGCTGGCGCTCGCGGAGCAACTGGCGACAGCCGATGGCGTCGTGACGCTCTTCGAGCTCGGCCTGTGGTGGTTGCTCCAGCGCCGCCTGGTCGACAACGGTCGGCGTGAGCCGCGCGCGCGCTCGATGAAGCTCGCGGGTCCCACGCTCGCGCGCTTGCTGGCGTTGCTCGCGCGGGTCGGCAACCCGTCCGATGCCCAAGGCGCCGAGCGTGCCTTCCGGATGGGCGCGGGCCGCCTGGCCGGCGCCTGGCCGCAAGCCGCGTCACTCGGCCCGGACGCGCTCGGCGCCGCCACCCTGGCCGACCTGGGGCAACTGCTCGACGGCCTGGCGGGGTGTACCTACGCCGTGAAGAACGTGGCCCTCGACGCCGCCGCCCACGTCGTGCTGGCCGACGGGCAGGTCACGGTCGACGAAGCCGAGCTGCTGCGCCTGGTGGCGTTCGCGCTCGACTGCCCGCTCCCCCCCTTCCTCGACCGGCAGACCCTGACCGATCCGCGCTGATGGGCTCCGCTGGACAAGGCTTGGTCCTTGGGGCATGATCCGCCTGAACCCGACCACCTCGGAAGGTCGCGCATGAACCGCGTGGGCCTCGTTCTCCTGCTCGTTCTCCTGCCCGTCAGCGTCCTGGTGGCAGCGCCCCAGAAGGGGGCCAAGGCCGCCCCCCCGAAGGCCGCGCCGACCGCTGAAGACGAGTCCATCCAGGCCGCCCGCGACATCGCCAAGGCGGGGACCAAGCTCTTCTCCCTGAAGAAGTACAAGGACGCGCTCGACGTGTTCCTCAAGTCGCACGAGGTACACCCGCTGCCCGAGGTGGTGTGGAACATCGCGCGCTGCTACGAGGAAGTGGGCGACATCGAGAACGCCATCACGTTCTTCGAGGAGTCGGCGGCCACCGACCAGGACCCCAAGAACCGCGCCGAAGCGCGCGCGCGGGCCGACAAGCTGCGGGCGGCCAACCTGGGGCTGCTGGTCCTCGAGACCGTGCCCGGCGACGGCGTGGCGATCGAGCTCGACGGTAAGCCTGCCGGGGTGTCTCCGCAGGAGCCCCTCCGACTCCGCAAGGGCGTGCACGAGCTGCGCCTGACGCGCGACGGCTACGCGCCGCTGTCGAAGTCGATCGACCTCGTACCCGGCATGAAGAACAGCTTCCGCTTCGAGCTCGAGGCGCTGAAGGCCATGCTGGCTCTCGACGCGCCGAAGGCGGTGACGCAGGTCGAGGTGCGCGTCGACGACCTGGTCCACGGCGTCTACGATCTGCCCACCACGCTCGACGTGCCGCCAGGGGAGCACCGCGTGGCCATCACGGGCCTGACCGACTACGAGGACCTGGACCGCCCGGTTACGTTGGCCGCGGGTGAGACCACGCACCTCGAGCTGCGGCCGCGCAAGACCTCGCCCGCGGCGGCTGCCGTACTGGCGCCCGGGGCCGCGGCGGGGATCTCCGGCGTCGTGCCCGGCGACGGCAAGGCGGCGGCGGCCGGGGGCGGCGCGGGCGGGGACGGCGGCGACGAGGCGGCGGCCAAGGAAGGCGAGGAGGAGGAGCCCGCGTCGAAGCGCCCGGGCATCCTGGGCTTCCAGCGCGACTCGTGGTACATCCACCTGCTGTTCGGCTACACGTGGGGCGGCTTCAAGGGCAGCTTCAACGGCGCCGACGTGTCCGACAGCTTCTCCACGCTGTTCAAGGGCTACAGCGACAACGTGCCGCTGGCCATGCGCCTGGGCCTCGGGGCCACCATCAACCAGAACTTCCTGCTGGGCGTCGACTTCGACAACTTCTTCGAGGCGGGCAAGGCCGAACAGGACCTGTCGCTCTACGGCGGGTACGGGACCGCGTCGAGCGACCTGACGCTGTGGATCGCCAACGTCAACGCCATGGTCACGTGGTTCCCCTTCGGCGACATCCTGTACGCCAAGTTCGGCGCGGGGTTCGCGTACGAGAAGGTCAAGGTGAGCTACGACGACGGCACCAACTCGGGCGGCATGTCCCAGAGCTCGAAGGGCTACGGCCTCGCCCTCGGCACCGGCGTCGCCGTGGGCTTCGGCAAGGGATTCCACCTGCTCTTCGACCTCCAGTACGGCAAGCAGTGGTTCAACTCCGACGGCCTCGACGGCACCTGGACGCTGGCGCTCTGCGGCGGGGTGGGCTGGTACTGACAGGCTCGCCCGACTCTGTGTTCTAGGCGAGCCCGTCAGGTTGCTGCTTGCGACATGGGCGCCCGGGGCCCACGTCGATTGCCAAACCTGCTACTCCCCTTCGGGCGTCGGCGCGGGCGCCTTCGTGTTCACGCCCCACACGTACCAGTTGGGCGCGACGTACACCCAGTACCCGGAGGGGATGTCGAGCACGCCCTTGTAGGTGGGGCGCTCGAGGCGGCCGGCGTCCTTGAAGCCGCCCGTGGTCTTGGCGTCGTCGGGGGCGGGGACCACGCGCAGCAGGCGGTCGTAGGTCCCGCTGACGCGCGCGGCGTCGGGGGCTTCGAGGGGCAGGGGGTGCGCCTCGGCCCAGATGTACCAGTAGGGCGCCAAGTAGGTCCAATAGCCGGGGGGCAGGTCGCGCAGGCCCTTGTAGTCGGTCGTGCGGCGGTAGCCGGCGTCGTGGAAGCCGCCGTACTCGGCCAAGTCGTCGGTCGCGGCGAAGCGCTTCAGCAGCTGCTTGTACTTGCCCGACGCGTCGGCGCCCGGCGGGGCCTCGAGCGGGGCCTCGCGCGCCTGCTTCCACACGTACCAGTCGGGGGCCGAGTAGACCCAGTACACGCCCACCAGGTCCGTGACCCGCGGCGTGGGGGAGGCATCGAGGCGGCCGAGATCGCGGAAGCCGCCCTGCTTCACGTTTTCGTCGGGGGCCGGCACGACGCGCACGAGCCCCGAGTACTTGCCGAGGACGGTGGCGCCCTCGGGCAGATCGTCGGGGAGCTTCTCGAGCACGGGGTAGTCGGGCGCCCCGGGAACTGCGTTCGCGCCGGCCGCCCCGGAGCCCGCGTCGGCCCTGGCGGCCGAAACGTCGCCCGCAGGCGCGCCGCTCACGTCGGGCTCGGCGATGGTCGACCGACCGCACGCCACCAGGATCAGCAGTAGGGGCGCTGCTTGCTGCGCCCATCGGGACGCTTGCTGCGCCCATCTCCAGGTTCGCATGGGGGGCCCTTTCGGCGGGTTCGAGCTCGGCCGTTTGTATCACACGGGCGTGGCAGCGTCGAGGCGGCGTGCTACACTGCACGCTCGGGACGCATCCCGGGACCGATTGCGCGGAGGCATTCATGAAGGACAGAGCCCGGCCCGAGGTCCCGCTCGAGGCCGAGAACCTGCAGGTGTTGCTGGCCTACAAGGGCTGGTTCGAGCAGCTGCTCGACCTGCGCACCCGCGAGCTGCGTCGGCGCGAGCGCGGCGGCGTGCTCGAGGTGGCCGACGAGGTCGAGGAGGAACGCGCCCTGAAGGTCTCGCTCGACGCCCGCGTAGCCGAGCTCGACGCCCAGGTGGCCGACCTCGCGCGCCGGGGCACCCCGCTGCCCATCACGCGCCTCGCGACCACGTACCGCCTGTCGACCATCGAAGCCCGCGTGCTGCTGCTCGGGCTCATGCCCGCCATCGACACCGGCTTCCGCATGCGGATCGCGCGCTACAAGGACAACATCCTCTTCAACTACATCGACCTCGACCTGGTCGTGAACCTGTTCTTCGACAGCGACGCCGAGCGCCTCGTCGCCTTGCGCCTGTTCGCCTCCGACGCGCCCCTGGTGCGCTCGCGCCTCGTGCGGCTGGTGCACCACCCGGACCTCACCAACGACGACCTGATCAACCAGGAGACCCGCCTGCCCGAGCGCGTGGTCAACTACCTGCTCGGGCACCGCATGCTGGCCACGCACCTGGCCCAGTTCGCCGAGCTGCGCGAGCCGCGCGCCACCTTCGACGACGTGTTCGTGCCCCAGGCCGACAAGCGGCGCGTCCAGGAGGTCATCGGCGCGCGCAAGGCCGGCCGCGGCCAGGTCTTCCTGTTCATCGGGGGGCCCGGGACGGGGAAGTCGTGGTTCACCGAGGCCATGGCCCGCCACCTGGGGCTGCGCCTGCTGCAGGTCGACTGCCCGCGCTGGGCCCCGTCGGCCGACCTGCACGGCGGCGCCCAACGCAGCGTCGACGACGTGTTCCAGGAGGCCGTATTCCAGGACGCCGTGCTGCTGTTCGAGAACCTGGGGCCGGTGCTCGAGGCGCACTCGTCGCTGGTGCCCCCGCTCGTCGACGCGCTGGCCGATCACCCGGGCGTGGCGGTCATCACGGCCCACAAGCGCGAGAACCTCGACGCCGTGCTCGAGCGCATGATCCTGGTCGAGCTGCGCTTCGAGCGGCCGAGCGTCGACGATCGCCAGCGCATCTGGCGCGCCGCCGTGCCGCCGAACGCGACGATCGCGAACCCCGCCGACCTCGACGCCGTGGCGCACCAGTTCGACCTGCCGGGCGGCTACATCCGGAACGCCATGAACGTGGCCATGAACCGCGCGCTCTCGCGCGACCCCGATCACCCGCTGATCCGCCTCGAGGACCTGCAGGACGGCTCGCACGCGCAGCTCCGCGGCGACATGACCGACTTCACGACGCGCTCGCGCATCGGGCTGTCGATGGCCGACCTGATCCTGCCCGAAGAGGAGCTGAAGCAGGTACGAGGCCTCCTCGGCGCCTGCCGCAACCAGCAGCGCGTCATGCGGGAGTGGGGCTTCGGCAAGAAGCTGGTCACGGGGCGCGGCATCGTGGCGCTGTTCACGGGCGAGCCCGGCACCGGCAAGACGCTCTGCGCCGAGATCCTCGCCAACGAGCTCGGCATGCAGCTGTACCAGGTGGCCATCCCCAAGCTGGTGTCGAAGTGGATCGGCGAGACCGAGAAGAACATCGCGACCGTGTTCTCGAAGGCGCGCGCCACGCGTTCGATGCTGCTGTTCGACGAGGCCGACGCGCTGTTCACGAACCGCGTCGAGGTCAAGACCTCGACCGACCGCTACTCGAACCTCGAGGTCAACTCGCTCCTGCAGGAGATCGAGCGCTACGACGGCATCGTGCTCCTGACCACCAACCGCGACAAGGACTTCGACAAGGCCTTCAAGCGCCGCATCATGTTCCAGATCCGCTTCCCGTTCCCCAAGCCCGAGGAGCGCGTGCGCATCTGGGAGCAGCTGATCCCGGCCGAGGTGCCGCGCGACGAGGAGCTCGAGCTCGACCGCCTGGCGCGCAACTTCGAGCTGGCCGGCGGCAACATCAAGAACATCATCTTGCGCGCCGCCTACAAGGCCATGGAGCGTGGTACCGGCATGACGATGGCCTGCCTGGCCGAGAGCGCCGAGGAGGAGAGCCGCTCGGCCGGCCGCCTGTTCCGCATGCCCGGCGGAGACGACGAGTGAGCGCGCGCCCACGCCTGGTATCGGTCCAGGTGGGCCTTCCGCGCGACGTGGCCTGGAACGGCCAGGCGGTGCGGACCTCGATCTTCAAGGAGCCCGTGGCCGGGCGCGTACGCGTGGGGTGCACCGACCTGGCGGGCAACGCCCAGGTCGACCTCGACGCCCACGGGGGCGACGACAAGGCCGTGTACGCCTACCCGAGCGAGCACTACCCGTTCTGGGCGGGCGAGCTGCCCGGCGCCCTGCTGCCCTTCGGCGCGTTCGGCGAGAACTTCACGACCGAGGGGATGCTCGAGACCGACCTCGCCATCGGCGACGTGCTGCGGATCGGCTCCGCGGTGCTGCGCGTGACCCAGCCGCGCCTGCCGTGCTTCAAGCTGGGGATCCGCCTGGGGACCCACGACGCGGCCAAGCGCTTCACGGCCAGCCTGCGGCCGGGCTTCTACCTGGGCGTGGTCCAAGAGGGCGAGGTGGGCGCGGGCGACGCGATCGAGGTGGTGGAGCGGGACCCCAGGCGCCTGACGGTGACCGAGGTGTTCGCGCTGCGGGTGGGGGCGCTGGACGACGCGCAGGGCCTGCGGCGCGCGGCCCTGCACCCGTGGCTCACCGCGGGATGGCGGGAGCACTTCCGTCGGCGCCTGGTGGCGTAGCGTCGTCGCTGCGGCCCTCGAGCCGCTCCAGGGCCCCGTAGAACCTCGGATCCTGCAGCGCCTTCAGCACGCGCTCGTCCCCCAGGAGCGTCGCCCAGTCGCCGGACTCCAGGGCCTTCGTGAGCTTCGGGTCCTCCGTGAACGCCTTGCCGTCCGAGGCGAAGTAGGCTTGCAAGGCCGGGTCCTCGAGCAGCTTCGCGCGCTTCTCGGGGTCCTTGACCACCGCGGCCAAGCCCTTCAGGCCGTGCAGGTACACGTCGGCCTCGCCGTTCAGGAGGTTGTGGGCCGACACGAACGTGGCCACCTGGCTCCTGTGGATCAGGGTCTCGGCCTCGCCGAGGTTCAGCACGGGGGCCAGGGCCAGCACGAAGCAGAGCAGGAGGTACAGGATGCCCGCGGACTTCACGAAGCCGAGCAGGCCGCCCAGCACGCGATCGACGCCGCCGGCCACCGGGTGCGTGTCGTGGAAGCGCTTGACGGCCAGGCCCACCAGTAGGCTGCCTACGACCTGCAGCACGACGAACACCACCAGGAAGGCCACCAGGTTGCGGTAGGGCTCGGCCATGGTCGGCGCCAGCGAGCGCGCCAGGGGGGCCAGGGTCGGGCTGACCACGCGCGCGCCCAGGAAGGCGCCCACCAGCACGCCCAGGCGCACGATCTGCACGACGAACCCGAGGCGGAAGCCGGCGATGAACGCGATGACCAGTACGACGAGCAGGCCGAGATCGAGGAGCATGCGCGGGCTCCGTTCGGAGATTCAGCGATTGTAGGGGAACCACGTCACGGCGCGCAATTCCTTCCGGCGTCGGTCGAGAAGAGCGCGGGATCGGCCAGCCCCGGGGCTGGCGTGGACGACACCTGGACCACCTCGCTCTTCACTTCGCCCAGGGCGTGGATGGTCTCGGGCAACGACGCGACGATGGTCAGGATGGCGCGAACCTTGAAGCCCGACACCTCGAGATCGCAGACCTTGGGGACGGTATCGAAGAAGGCCGGGCCCGCGTCGACGGGGCAGGCGGGCATGGCGTCGGAGGCGCCGGGCACGCAGCCGGCCAGGCGCCCCGCGCAGTACTCGCTGACCAGGATGCCGCGCAGGTCGTCGATCGTGGTCGGGGTCTCGATGCGGGCGTAGAGCACGCCCTCGGCCAGGACGGGCACGCCGTCGACCAGCTCGAGCCGGCCCTCGAGGCGCAGGTCGTCCAGGCGAACGCGCAGCTGCCACGAGGGGTCGGGCACGGTGTCGGTGAGCGCCTGCAGGAAGATCAGCGCGTCGACCGCCAGCGACGTGGGCCCGGCGGCGGCGCAGGGGTCGTCGAGGCGCCAGTGGAAGGGCACGCAGGGCGAGCCGTCGACGTAGCTGAAGTAGCCCTCGGGGTCGGCCCAGCGGCTGGCAACCGTCAGGCGCGTGGTCAGTGCCGACGTAGGATGCCCGTCGATGGAAAGAAGGAACGGGATCGACTGCAGCGCGTCGCCCACGTACTGGCCGAGACCGGCGGCGTCCGACGACGTGTTGGTCACGACCAGCTTCTGGACGGTGCCGATGGCGGCCGCCGGGTCGCCGAGCAGGGGTGCCTGCCCGGGCTCGCACGTGATGTCGGGGGGCGTGGCGAAGGGCAGGTCGGCCTCGTTCACGACCGTCAGCGTGCCGGCCGCGCCGTCGATGTCGATCTCGTAGAACGAGGCGTCGTCGTCCTTCCAGTTGCCCACGACCCAGTAGGGCACGCCGCACGCCTCGCCCTTCAGGAAGGTGTGCAAGTGCCCGCCGAAGTAGCCGAGCACCGAGCCCGCGTGGGCTTGCATCACGTCGCAGAGCGAGGGGCCCTCGCCTTCGTGCGACAGCGTGGTGGGCGGGTGGTGGCCGAAGAGCACGGTCGGGCGATTGTCCGAGAGCAGGTCGTCGAGCGCGGCGATCTGCGCGGGCAACAGGCTGCCGACCAGCCCCGCATTCACGTTCCAGGTCGGGCCCTCCATGGTATCGAGCAGCACCAGGCGCACGCCGTTCACGATGGTGGCCTGGAAGGGCGGCTGGCCCAGGGCGGCCGTGAAGGCGGCCTTGCGGGCCGCGAGATCCGAGGTGACCTCGAGCACGGGCTCGAAGCTCAAATACGTCTCGTGGTTGCCGATGGTTGCGAGCCAGGGTGCGTCGAGGCCGTCGAGCCCCTCCTTCACCAGGTTGAGCGGGCTGCGCACGCCAGGAACGTCGTACCCGGCTTCGAGGTAGTCGATCTGGTCGCCGCAGGAGACCACCACGTCGGCCGCGAAGCCCGAGCCGTTCACGCGAGCGACGCGGGCCGCCAGGTACTCGGGGCGCGGGTCGTCGAGCGTGCCCGGGAAGTGCAGGTCCGACACGTGGATGACGCGCAAGCGGCCCGGGGGCTCGGGCGTGGCCTCGGCGACGGCGTCGAACGCGTCGACCTCGACCGCCGTCTCAATCAGCGCGTCGGCGACATCGTCGGCGCCGGTGTCGGCCGTCTGTTTCGTTTCGGCGCCGCAGGCGGCGAGCAGGGCCAGGGCCGGGACCACGAGCAGGACGACGGCGAGGATGCGCACGGCGGCTCCGGGGCGGTTGTGCTCATCGTGTAGCAGGTTTGAGGGGGTCGTACCAGGGGCGAACGGCGGGGGACGTGTGGCGGTCCTCAGCCGCCGATCAGGTCGTCGACCAACCGATTGATTTCGCGCGCGATCTCGTCGATGGGCAGCGTGCCGTCGAGCACTACCACCGGGTGCTCGTGCGGTCCCTTCAGCCACGCCTGGTAGCCGGCGTGCACGCGCGTCAGGGTGTCGAGCACCTCGTAGCGTTCGCGGGTGCCGGTGCGGGCGGCGACGCGGGCCAGGCCCACTTCGGGGGGGACGTCGAGGAAGATCGTGAGATCCGGCGTGCGCGCGTGGCGGTTCAGGGCGGCCACCCAGGCCGGGTCGCAGAAGGCCGCCTGGTAGGCCAGCGACGAGGGCAGGTAGCGGTCGCTGATCACGTGGCGGCCCGCCTGCAGGGTGGGGACGATGGCTCCCCCAACGTGGTCGAGGCGATCGGCGGCGAACAGCAGCGCCACGATGTGCTCACGAAGGTCACCCCCGACCGACAGCTCGCCGCGCAGCACCTGGCGGATGATGCGACCGATGGGGCCCGAGGTGGGCTCGGCGTGCAGCTCGGCGGGGCGCTGGGTGGCATTCAGGAGCTCGACCAGGCGGCGGCCCTGGGTCGTGGTGCCGGCGCCGTCGAGGCCTTCGAGGACGATGAAGCGACCGGTCATCGTCGAGCGATCTCCTGTTGCGTGGATCCCTCCGGGCACTCGGTCGCGAAGGCGCGCCCCGTGAAGCCGCGGTTCAGCGTGCCCTGCTTCACGCGCAGCGACGCGTGGGTGCCGTCGGCGGGGACGTCCCAGGTGCTGCGGGTGGGCAGCCAGGCGTCGTCGAGCAGCTCGTGGCCCTCGTAGTGCACGTCGGCCAGGGTGCGCTCGCCCTCCCTCATGACCGTGCGCGTGATCCGGTCGCGCGCATCGAGCGTGTGGAACGCCTGGCGAGCGCCGCGGCGCACCTCGAGCACGCGCGCCTCGGCCGCGGGGTCCCACCACAGCTTCATGCTGTCGGCCACGGTGGTCGTGAGCCGCCCGGTGACCAGGCCCATGAGCTCGGTCACGTCGGCCTCGAGGCGCAGGCCGCCCAGGCGCAGGGCGCCGGCCCACGCCCCGCGGGCGCAGGTGTTGGCTGCGCGATCGTAGACCAGCAGCTGCCCGTCGGCCGCCACCACCAGGAGGATGGTCACGTCGTTCGAGGTCAGGGCTTCGAAGCGCAGGCGGTCGGGGCGCTCGAGCAGCAGCACGAAGGCGCCCTTGCGGGTGAGCTGGTCCGACGTCACGTCGAGATCGCCGTACACGCGCAGCCCGTGCAGGGCCGACGTGGTGCCGAGCAGGCGCTGGAAGACGTCGCCGGGGTCGCCCAGGTCGTCGCGCTCGACCAGCGTGAACGACGTGCCGCACGCGGTCAGGGCCAACGCGGCAGCGACCACGACGATCGGGATGCGGTGGAGAGCCGAGGCGAACCTGGGGGACGGGGCGGCGGACACGCGGGCATCCGACGGGAGCAGCGAGGGGCTCAGAGCGGGGAGCCGGAGTCGTCGGGCTTGCGGCGAGCGCCCAGCGAGGCGGCGACCTCGGAGTCGAAGGCCACCTTGCCGTCGGCGATCTCGCGCAGCGCGAGGACGGGCTCCTTGTTCTTGGGGTGATCGACCAGCGGGATCATCCCCTTGCGCAGCTGCATCGTGCGCTTCACGGCCAGGTGAACCAGCGCGAAGCGGTTGTCGACCTTGTCGAGGCAGTCTTCGATCGTGACGCGCGCCATGAGTTCGATCTCCTTGGAGCTCGGGCGACGGGGACGTTAGTCGAAACGACCTTGCGGGTCAAGCGCTGACCGCGTTCGGCCGCGCCCGCTGCCTTGACACGCATCCGGGCGCTCGTCTACAGTGCTCCAATTCTGCGCGGAGGTGCGCATGCTCGAGACCCTCTCTCGCGGTTTCCGTACGGCTCGCAATCGTCTTCGGGGCTTCCAGGAGCTCACGGAGCAGAACATCGACGACGCCGTGCGCGAGATCCGCTTGTCGCTGCTCGAAGCCGACGTCGAGTACAACGTCGCCAAGCGCTTCCTCGAGCGCGTCAAGGACAAGGCGCTCGGCGAGATCGTCCGCGTCAAGGCCAAGGCGAAGAACGACGCGGTCAAGGTCACGCCCGGCGATCACTTCGTCAAGATCTGCCAGGACGAGCTCGAAGCCCTGATGGGGCCGGTCGATACGTCGATCGTGCGCAACGAGCGCGGCTTCACCACCATCCTGATGGTCGGTCTGCAGGGCTCCGGCAAGACGACCACCGCGGCCAAGCTCGCGACCCGCCTGAAGGACCAGGGCCACAAGCCCTACCTGGTCGCCGCCGACGTGTACCGCCCGGCCGCCATCGAGCAGCTGCGCGTGCTCGGCCAGCGCATCGACGTGCCCGTGTTCACCGAGCCCGGCCTCGCGCCGCCCGAGCTGGCCCTGAAGGGCATGAGCATCGCGGGCCAGAACGGCTACGACACGCTCATCATCGACACCGCCGGTCGCCTGGCCATCGACGACGTCCTCATGTCCGAGCTCGAGAAGATCCGCGCGGTCACGCACTCGAAGAACATCTTCCTGGTCGTCGACTCCATGATCGGCCAGGACGCCGTGCGCACGGCGGCCGAGTTCCACCGACGCCTGGGCCTCGACGGCTTCATCCTCACCAAGCTCGACGGCGACGCCCGCGGCGGCGCGGCCCTCTCCATCAAGGAGGTCACGGGCTGCCCGGTGAAGTTCGTCGGTATGGGCGAGGGCATGGACAAGCTCGAGGAGTTCCGGCCCGAGGGGCTGGCCTCGCGCATCCTGGGCATGGGCGACGTGGTCGGCCTGATGCAGGACTTCGAGCGCGTCGTCGACGCCGAGAAGGCCGAGGCCGACGCCGAGCGCATGCTGAAGGGCGACTTCAACCTCTACCAGTTCCTCGAGCAGATCCAGGTCATCAAGAAGATGGGGTCGCTGAAGGACCTGGTCGAGAAGATGCCCTTCTTCTCGGGCCACCTGCCCGAGAACTTCAACTTCGACGACAAGGAGATCACGCGCATCGAGGCCATCATCAGCTCGATGACCAAGGCCGAGCGCCTCGACGCCGATCTCCTCGAGCAGAAGAGCCGCCTGGTGCGCGTGGCCAAGGGCTCGGGCACGACGCCCGCCCAGGTCGAGAGCCTGCTCGGCCGCTACCGCATGATGAAGAAGATGTTCGAGCAGATCGGCAAGGCCCCGGGCCTGCTCGGCCGCATCCCCGGCATGAAGCAGCTGATGCAGTCGAAGGCCATGAAGGACATGGACATGTCGCAGCTCATGAAGGGCATGGGCGGTCCCGGTGGCGCCGGCATGATGGATCCCATGGGCGGCTTCGGCGAGAAGAAGAAGGTCGGCAAGCCCATCGACCGCAACAAGCTGAAGGCCAAGCGCAAGGCCGAGAGACAGGCTCGCAAGAAGGGCCGCCGGTAGCCCGCTCCTTCCCAGCTCCATCGGAGGCGTCGACATGCGTGGGATGCGCTCCTGGGCCCTCATCGGGCTCCTCGTCGCGGGGGTCGGCGCGTGCGGCGGCACGTCGGGTGAGCGTGATCTGGCGTCGCCCGACGACCTGATCGACGCGGCCCCGACCGACGCGCTCGACGCCGCTGCTGACGTTCCGGTAGCCGACGTCGCCCCCGAGGCCGACGCAACGGCCGACGGCGGCCCCGACCAACCCCACATCGTCCCCACCGACGTGATCGCCGGCGAGGTCACGCTCGGCAAGCAGCCCGTGGCCGGTGTGTGCACGGCCGACGACGACTGCGCCGACGGCTGGTGCGTGGGCGACTACTACGGCGGCTACTGCTCCAGTCCCTGCGGCGTCGACGCCGACTGCCCGCAGGACACCGTGTACGGCTCGGTGTGCCTGCAGAGCCCCGAGAACGGCCAGAAGATGTGCTGGAAGGTCTGCAAGGCGGGCACCGACTGCCGCTCGGACCAGTTCTGTGCGGGCTATGCGGCGATCAAGATGTGCGTCCCCAAGTGCCAGCCGGGCACGTGCAAGCCGGGGCAGGCCTGCAACGTCGACACGGGCGTCTGCGACTACGTGAGCACGCAGTGCGAGCCCGTGGCCGAGACCTGCAACGGCGCCGACGACGACTGCAACGGCCTGACCGACGAGGGCTGCGGCCTGGCGCCGAACCTCGTGCCGGGCGTCGACGCCCTCGATCTGGGCACCATCAAGGCGGGGGGCGGCGGCCTCACCTACGAGGCGACCGTGTCGGTGCCCGCCGACACCGTCTCGCTCACCCTGGTGGCGCTCGGCGTCGACAACGCCTACCTGATGTTCTGGAGCCTGACCGATCCCACCGGGAAGGGCCTCCTGAAGGGCTCCGACATCTTCAACTCGCTGAACCGCACCTACCCCGGCGAGGGCGCGGCGGCGCTGCTCGTGCCGAACAACCCGGCCGTGTCGATCGTGCCGGGTTCGTACCGCTTCTCGCTGTACAAGGACGGCGACGTGGGCCCGGTCTCGCTCACGGCGCTCTTCAAGCGCGGGGCCGTGCCCACCACCGGCAAGCTGGGCCTGAACCTCTACTTCGTGGGGCTCGGGTGGATCAACGCCGCCTCGGCGCAGAACGACGGCACCTTCCAGAAGGTCGTGCAGAAGGTCGGCAACGTCTATGCCCAGGCCGGCATCACCGTCGACCAGGTCGCGTACTACGACATCGGCGGCGCCGACGGGGCCAAGTTCAACGAGGTCGAGCTGTCCGACGGCCCCGACGACGAGCGCTACCAGCTGTTGAAGCTCTCGGCGGCTCACCCCGAAAGCCCCAACGTCAACGTGTTCTTCGTCGACGACATCACGCAGGCCGACGACTACTCGGGCTACTTCGACGTGCTCGGCATCGCCGGGGGCATCCCGGGGCCACCGCTCTTCCAGGGCACGAACGGCGCGGGCGTGCTGGTCGACCTGTCCGAGTACAAGTCGGGCTGGATGAGCGCCAACGAGAAGGCCCAGATGTACGGTGAGGTGATCGCGCACGAGGTGGGGCACCAGCTGGGCCTGTTCCACTCGAGCGAGCAGAGCGGCGACACCCACGACCAACTGACCGACACGCCCGAGTGCAAGAGCGACACGAACGGCGACGGCTTCGTCGACGGGTACGAGTGCTGGAACAGCGGGGCCACCAACCTGATGTTCTGGCAGGCCACGGGATCCATCGAGCTGAGCGCGCAGCAGGGTTGGGTGCTGCGGCGCAACCCTGGCGTACGGTAGGGGAGGGCGAGATGCGTGTGCTCGGCTTCGTCGTGGCGTCCTGCTGGAGCCTGGTCGCGCTGGCCGGGCCCGCCAGCTCACCGGTCGTCGACTCGAAGGCCGCCGATACCCGCGCGGTCATCATCGGCAACCTGTCGTGGATCGACTCGAAACCCGACCCCAAGGTGGCGAAGGACAACGAGGCGGTGTGGTCCCCCGTGCTGCTGCAGCTGGTCAACGACCCCACCGCTTCGCCCCGCGTGCGGCAGCGCGCTCTCACGACCCTGCAGTACTACGATCGGCCCGAGGTTGCGGCCTTTTTCCGCGAGGTCGCCACGGATACGACGCGCGAGCCCAAGCTGCGCGCCCGGGCCATCCGCTGCCTGGCGCTCCGCGAGGGCGTGGGCTCGCTGGCCACGCTGACGGGGCTGCTGGCCGATCCCGAGCCGCGCGTGCGCAAGGACACCCTGCGCGCGCTGGCGTCGCTGGGCGTTCCCGGGCGCGCTCCCATCCGGGCGCACCTCGATCGGGAGCCATTGCCGCACCTGCGCGCGCTCGCGCTCCAGCTGCTCGGGCCCGATGTCGCGCCCACGCCCATGTCGCGGTGAGGACCCGGGGGGCCGGGGGCCCTGGCTGAGGGCGCATCCCGTTGCGCCCCTCTGCTCCTGGCTCTAGAATGCGACCATGGTCGCTCGAGGAGACGCGATGAGAACGCTCGCGGTCCTGACGCTCCTGCTGGCGCTGGCGGCCTGCGAGGCCGAGGCGCCCGAGATCGACACGCTGGCACCGGGGCAGGGATCCGATCCGGCCGCCGATCTGGTCCCGCCCGACGACGCCCTTGCTGCGACTGGGCCCCGGGTGCGCCCCGACGCCGTGGGGGCCGCCGACGGCGCCGCCGAGACCGTGCGCCCCGCGGGCGTGTCGGTCGAGGGTCCCCGCGTCCGCGCGATCCTGCCCGACGGCCGCGTGGTCCTGCTCGGCGCCGACGACCTGATGCCCGGCCGGTTCCAGGCGCGCAGCTCGCGCTTCCGAATCAACGCCGTGGTCTGGGCCGGCGAGTGAGGCCTTTCCCCCCGAACCCCCCGAAAGGACGCCCATGCTGAGAGAAGGCGAGCAATTCTGCCTGATCGGCCCCAAGGGTCGCAAGTACCTGTTGACGTGGCAACCGAGCGGCATCTTCACGAACCAGGACGGTAAGATCTCGTACGCCGAGATCACCGACTTCGGCATCGAGGTGATGACCAACCGGGGGGTGATGCACCAGGTCATCAAGCCCACGGCGGCCGACGTGGCGCTGGCCGTCAGGCGCCTGACCACCATCAGCTACTCGAAGGACATGGGCTTCCAGTTGCTGCACTCGACCATGCAAGCCGGCAGCACGGTGCTCGAGTGCGGCGGCGGGTCGGGGGCCATGACGTCGGTGTTGGCGCGTTTCGTGGGCGACACCGGCAAGATCCACGTGTTCGAGCGCCGGCCCGAGTTCCTGGAGCTCGCGAAGAAGAACGTGACCAAGCTGGGCCTCGCGCACCGCGTGGAGTGGCACCTGCGCGATCCGGCGCAGGACGGCTTCGCCCTCGAGGGCGTCGACGCCTTCGACGCGGCCTTCCTCGACGTGCCCGAGCCCTGGGCGCTGGTGGCCCCGGCGCACGCCGTCCTGAAGCCCGGCGCCAGCGTGTCGAGCCTGTCGCCGAACGTCGAGCAGGTGCGCGCCACCGTCGAGAAGATGATCGAGGTGGGCTACGCCCGCATCTGGACGGTCGAGCTGATGGAGCGCGAGCTGCTGGTTCGTAAGCAAGGCACGCGGCCCCGCGAGATGATGCGCTCGCACACCGGCTACCTGACGTTCGCTGCGCGCTTCAACACCAGCGTGCCGCCCGAGTCCAACAAGCCGCGGCTCGACGGGAGCGCCGACGGGTCCGACGCGGGCGCCGACGCCGAGGAGGCCGAAGAGCCCCTGGAATGACAGAGCGTTTCCCGACCAGCCTGCCCCTCGAGGCCGCACCAGCCTCCGCCGAGGCTTCGGCCGGCAAGCCCGACGTGGTCGCGCTGCCCCTCGGGCTGCTGCGGCCGGCGTGGCTGGTGATCGGCGCCGAGATCGCCCGCGCGCCCGGGGCGCTGGCCTGGATCGAGCTCGAGCGCGCGTGCGCCAGGGGCGAGGCGTTCGAGCCCGCGACGTGGCTGGGCCAGGATCTGCCCGCGCTCGCGCGCTGGCTGGGGCGGGTCGACCTGGTGAACGTCGAGCGTCTCGACGCGTCCGGCTGGCGCGTGGCGCTGAAGGGCGCCAACGGAGCATCGGTGCGGCTGGTCTACGTCGACCGCGTCGCGGCGCGCACGCCCCTGCTCACCGTCGCGCTCGGCCCGCGTACGCTGACGGCCTGGACGCGCGCCGACGGGCGTGACGAGCTGGTGATCGAGCAGGGCGGCCACGAGCAGCGCGTACCGCTGTCGCCGGACCGGGTCGCCGAAACGCTGGCCCGGGTGCAGGCTGCGGCGACGCGGGGACGAGCCCCGACGCTGCTCTCGACGGCCGAGGCCGACGAGGCACGTCGCCTGATGCGGAGCGTGCTGCAAGGTTCCGGGCCGGGTGACGCGCTCCGCAGGGGGCTCGGCGAGATCGTGCTGGTGCAGTTGCCGCGTCAGCGTGATCGCTTCGACCAGGTGCGGCTGCCCCCACTGGGCCTCGCGCGGCTGCAGGCGGCCCTGGTACCGCGCGGCTTCCGCGTGAGGCTGGTCGATCTCGACGCCGGGGCCGGCTTCGACGCCACGTCGCTCCGTCCCTTCGCCGACGACGCGCGGGTCGACCGGTGGCTGGGGGAGGGCGGCGACCAGGGGTTGCAGGCGCTGGCCGACGGCCTGGTCGAGCGGCTCGGCGACCTGGAGCCGGCCGCGGTGCTGGGCGTGTCGGTCACCGACGTGATGAGCCGGCTGCAGCCCGCGCTGGCCGTCGCGCTGGCGCGGGGGGCCAAGGGGCGGAAGGCCGGTCTGCGGGCCATCGTGGGCGGCGACTTCGAGGCGCTGCGCCCCGATTGGCTGCTGTCCCACGACGCCGTCGACGCGCTGGTGTTCGGCGACGGAGAGAGCGCGCTCAGCGACTGGGTGCAGGCCGTCACGCTCGCCGATCGGCCGTTGGCGCGGGTCGAGGGACTGTGGCGTCGCGCTGGCGGCGGCGTCGTGCAGGGCCGGCGCGCGCGGGTGCGCTTCTCGGAGCGTGCGGTGCCCGACTTCGCGGGGGTGCCCCTGTCCGCCTATCGCCGGGGCCCGAGCCCCGAGCTGTCGCGGGTGCTCGCTCGCCGCGAGCCCGGCCTCGAGACGCGCCCGGAGCCGCTCTTCTTCCTGCCCTACTACTTCGTCGAGGGCTGCGCGGCCAAGTGCGTGTTCTGCTCGTGGGGCACCTACCTCGACGTACAGGACCCCGCCAAGAGCGTGCGCGAGGTGCTCGAGCTGTCCGAGCGGCACGGCACCGACTGCTTCTACCTGCTCGATACCACGGTCAACGTGTCACGCAAGGCCCTCGAGGGCTTCGTCGAGGGGCTGCTGCGCTCGGGGAGGCGCCTGTTCTGGACCGATTCGGCGCGGCCGCACCTGCTCGACGACGACCTGGCGCGCGGCATGGCCGAGGCCGGCTGCGTCATGCTGTCGTACGGTGTCGAGTCCGGCTCCGACGCGGTGCTCGCGCGCATGCGCAAGGGCTTCACCTCCGAGCAGGCCTCGGGTGCGCTGCAGGCGGCCCACCGCGCGGGGATCCTGAACCGCGTCAACCTGATCGCGGGCTTCTTCCACGAGGCCGACGCCGACGTCGAAGCCACCCGCGCCTTCGTGGTGCAGAACCGCGACGCCATCGACGTGGTGGGGTGCTTCCAGGGCTTCTACCTGTTCCCCGGCATGGACGTCGACGCCGAGGCGTTGGGGCTCGTGCTGCACGACCGTAGGGATACGCTGCCCCTGGGCCAGCAGACGGTCACCTGGGACGAGCGCGGCGGGATGGCCTGGCCCGACAAGCGCGAGCAGATCCGGACCAGCCACGAGCGCGTGAAGGCCGCCCTCGACGCGTGTGGCATCTACGGGCGCGACAAGATCGACGACTACGACGTGTTCCACCTGGCGCGGCTCTTCCCCGACAAGGCCCGGCGCAAGCAGGTGCTGCTCGAGGCCGCGCGCCTGCAGGAGGCCCCGTGACGGCCCGGAGCGGACGTGTACTGCGCTTCTCGCTGACCGCGCGCGATACCGTGCGCGCGGCGGCCTGGCGTCCGCGCGGCGACGAGCTGGGAGGGCTCGAGGCGTTCGAGCGCAAGCTGAAGGGCGCGGGCGACCTGGGCACGCGCGAGGTGGTGCTGGCCGGGGGCGAGCCGCTGGCCCTGCCGGACCTCGAGGCCTATGTACGGCTGGCCGCCGTACGTGGCGCCACGTCGATCACGGTGGCCACCAACGGCCTGCTGCTGGCCATCCCCGAGCGCGCGCAGGCGTTGCGCCAGGCGGGGGCCACGGCGGTCGAGATCCAGCTGGTGTCGCCCTTCGCCGAGGCGGCGGAGCGCCTGACGGGGGTGAGGAAGGCCCTCGAGGCCGTCGTGACGGGCGCTCGCCGCGCCCTGGCCGCCGGGCTGTTCGTCGACCTGGCCGTGCCGCTGCTCGCGCCGGGGATCAGCGACCCTGAGCGCACGGTGGCCCTGGCGCTGAGGCTCTGTGCCGAAGGCGCCCCCGTGCGCTCCCTCCGCTTCGAGTTGCCGCGCGAGGCCACGCCGCCCGACCTGGCGCCGGCGCCCTTCGACGTGCTCGGCCCCGCGCTGGTGCGCGCGCTGCGGGCCGCCCGCGGGGCCGGGCTCGCGACGCCGCTGCTCGATCGCTCGGGCGTGCCGTTCTGCGCGCTGGCCGACGCCCCCGACCTGTTCGACGCGTTCCAGTTCGACCCGCGGCGCGCGGTCAAGCCCGAGGAAGGCTTCGTGAAGCTGGCTCCCTGTGCGGCCTGCGCCCATGCAGCGGCCTGTCGCGGCGTCACGGCGCCCTACGCCGCGGCCCACGGCGACCGCGGCCTGCGCGCGTTCGCCGCGCGTGCCCCCGGGCTGTCCGGCGACAGCGTGGGCAGCCTGCGCCGCCCCTGGGACGACGCGGCACGCGACCACGCCCGCGAGAGCCGCCTGAAGATCCTTCGGCTCACCCTGGCGTGCAACCAGCGCTGCGTCTTCTGTCCCACCGACGGCACGTCCGAGACCATCGTCACCGACGAGCGCGAGCGCCTGCGCACGCTCCGACGCTGGGCCGACGCCGGCGTCACCTGGGTGTCGTTCTCGGGCGGCGAGCCGACGCTCGTGAAGGAGCTCCCCGCACTGCTGGCGGCCGCGGCCTCGCTCGGCATCCGTGATCGCGAGCTGATCACGAACGGCGTGCGCCTGGCCGACCCAGCGTACTTCGACACGTTGATCGCGGCCGGGTTGAACCGGCTGTTCGTCTCGCTGCACGCGCACCAGCCGGCGACCTCCGACGCCCTCACGGGGCGCCCGGGCGACTTCGAGAGCACCGTGGCCTGCCTGCGCCTGGCCGTGGAGCGCGGCCTCCGGCCCACCGTGAACCACGTCATCTGCGCGCCGAACCACCACGAGCTCGCCGACTTCGTCGACTTCCTGTCGACGCTGACCGGCAACCGCGCCTCGCTCACGTTCGCGTTCATCACGCCGCTGTACCTGGCCGGGCAGCACCCCGAGCTCATCCCGCGCCTGTCCGACGTGGCGCCGCACCTGCACGCGGCCCTCGACCGGGCCGAGGCCACGGGGCTCGACGTGGTCGTCCTGAGCCGCCCGGGCATCCCGCCGTGCTTCCTCGGTCCGCGGCGCCTGAACTTCTCGGACCTGCCGAAGCACGTGCATCGCATCGCCAGCGAGGATCGGCACAAGAAGGAGAAGGGCCGGCAGTGCGCCCGTTGCATGTACGATTCGGTCTGTCCGGGGCTCTGGAAGGGCTACACGGCGCTCCACGGCACCGACGAGCTGATCCCGATCGAGCTATAGGGGTCGGTCTTACGATCTTGACGATCTGAGGGGACGGAGTTACGATCTTGAGCCAGCCCGCCACGCCTTCGGTCCGGCGCGTGCTCCTCGTGGGCTACGGTACCATGGGGCGGCGCTACGCCGACGTCCTGGCGCGCTCGTCGCGCTGGCGGTTGGCCGGCGTCGTCGTGGGGCGTCCCGAGACCGCCGCACGGCTGGCGGAGGAGCTCACCGTACCCGTGGGCACCGACCTCGCGGCCGAGGTCGACCGCGTGGCCCCGGATCTCCTCCTCGTCGCGAGCCCCACCGAGGCTCACCACGCGCAGGTGTCGCTGGCGCTCGATCGACGGTTGCCGTGCCTGGTCGAGAAGCCCGTGACCTCGGACGTCGCCGCGGCCGCCGAGTTGGTCGCTCGCAACCGCGCGCTGCACGTGCCCGTCGTGGTGGGGCACACGCTGGTCTTCTCGGCCAGCTTCCTCAGGCTGCTGGCCGTGCTCCGCAGTGGAAAGGTGGGGGCCGTGCGGGCCGCTCGGCTCACGTCGGTCGTGCGCGTCGGCGACGGCTGGGGGACCCGCGAGGGCAGCTACTGGACCGAGGACTTCCTCCTGAACCTGGCCCTGCACCGCGTGGCGCTCCTGAATCGCCTGTTCGAAGGCGGTCCGACGGCGGTGCGCCTGCGCCGCGTCGACGTGACGCCCGGGGCCGAGCGCCTGGAGGCCGAGTTGGTGTACGCCGGACACGGAACTCAGCTCCTCGAGCTGGTCCTCGGCGACGCTCCGTCGCGCGTCGACCTGCAGGTCGACACGGACCGTGGGCGCTTCGACTGGATCTCGGGTACGCCCGGCGAGTCCCTGGCGTTCACGACGCCCGCCGGGGTATCGCGCCCGGTGCCCTTCGCGCCCGGCGAGCCGCTCGACCGCCTGCTCGACGCCTGCGCCGACTTCCTCGATCGCGACCTCGAGCCCTTCGAGGGCCTCGAACAAGGCCTGTCGGCGCTGAAGGCCACCCGCGATCTCGTGTCGCCACTGTTCGACGACCCGCTGCGCGTCACGCTGCGCGACCTCGCCGAGGTGGCCGCCGACGGCCGCGTGGTCCAGCCCCCCGAGCCTCCGAGGCCCGTGTCCGGGCACCGCGACCTCCGCGCGACGCTGCCCGAGGGCTGGCCCGAACCCGAAGAGGTGGCCTTCCGCCTGGGTCGGAAGCCCGTGCTGTACCGCACGGTGCCGGCGTCCGAGGCGGCGATCGTCAAGGCGCGCTTCCCCGAGGCGTGGGTCGAGGAGGTGCCCCACCTGCTGCGCCGCGACGCCGTGCAGGATCGGCGGCTGCGTGGAGAAGGGGGCGAGCCTCACGTCGACCTGTTCTTCTCGCACGACCGCGCGCTGGCGGCCCGCGCCGCCGCCATCTACCGCGAGGGGCGCGTGGGCGCCGCGATCGAGGAGATGGGCGACCTGCTCGGCTACCCGCGCTGCTGCGCGCGGGCGTTCGCGGCGTTGCCGGACCGCTCGAACAACTCGTTCCTACGCCATGCCACGTGGCAGGGCACGGTCCGCGCCGGGCACGCCTTCCACGCCCGCCTCGCGAACCTGACGCTGGTGGCCACGCCGTATACGCCGTGCTCGTACGGTTGCCCCGCCGCGCTCGACGACTCGGCGGCCGTGTTCGCCGCGATGCCCGACGCCGGGCGCTTCCTGGCCTGGCTCGCGCGGCCCGCGCTGTACGTCGACGACACGCGCCTCGTGCTCTTCGAGGGCGAGGGGGACACGCGCGAGCTCTCGTATCGCTCGGTGGCCGTCCCCGCGCCTCGCGATCCGGCTCAACAGGCTGTTTTGGCGCGCTTCGAGGCCGACGTGGTCGCGTGGCTGGCCGAGGGCGATCGCGTGGTGCTCCACGACGGTCGCCTGGCTGTCTACGCGGGCTCCACGCGGGTGATCTCGTGGCGGGTGGCCCGCGCCGCGGCTCTGCGGCTTTTCCCTTTCGGTGCGCGCTGACGTCTTGAAGGCCGGATGTGAGTTTCGTATAACCTAGGAACACGCTACGCGCGCGGGCGTCACGCGCTTGGTTGTCGAGGTTGGCCCATGAAGGACGTTGCGAAAGCCCCCAAGGCCGGATCCGTTGCGGCGAAGCAACCCGCGGCCGGGCCCGGAAAAACGGCCGCGTCGGCCGTTCGCGACGATTTGCGCGCCTCGACGTACGACGAAGGCCGCGCCCGCCTGCAGCCTCCTCCCCCCGGCGCTCCGGTCGCGGGCGACCTGACCCCTTCGCAGCTTCGCTACGTCGAGGTGCTGCAGATGGTCGAGGCCGCGAACCCGAAGGCCAAGCCCAACGACATCGCCATGGCGTTGTCCCTGCTGTTGTGGGAAGGGCGCATCTGGGAGCGCGACGGCAAGGCGGCCGACGTCACCCGCCCGGCCGGGGTGCCGTTGGTGCTCGATTACAAGGGGGGCCAGGGCTACAAGGACGTCAAGCTCACGCGCGAGCAGGAGCAGTTCTTCGAGAAGCAGCGCAACGTCAGTGACAAACGCGGCGTCGACTCGGGCGTGGCCCACATGTTCCCCGCGGTCGCTTCGGTGGCGGGGCGCGAAGGCACGGCCGCCGGCGCGTACAACTCGCGCATGGTCACGTCGGGTGGCGACTTCATCCAGGACGTGGCGCGCGTGCTGCTCGAGCAGAAGTTCGACGGCGTGTTCCGCGATGCCGAGATGCGCGACAACAACCGGTCGCTCAAGATCTCGGTCGACATCGCGAAGAGCGGGCGCCAGCTGTCGGCGGCCCTGATCGATCGCTTCCGCGAAGAGAACGCGGTCCGCCCGGCGGTCGCCCGCCGTTGATCGCGGCGTGCCCGAACCGCTTCCGTTTCTGATGTACCCGAGCTTCAGGCTCGGCGCGTCCTGCGTCGCTTGAGCGCCAGGACCATCAGCGCGCCGAGCGCGCTCAACGCCCACGGGTCGGCCCCGATCGACGACCACGCGCACATGCTCGTCGCGGCGCCGTCGCGATCGCCGGGGCCTCCGCCGTCGCCGCCGTAGCACACGCCCAGCACCGCGTACCCGCCCATGCCCACGCAGTCCTGCCCCGAGGCACAGTCGGGGTCGGTGCGGTCGCAGGGCTTCACGCACTGCCCGCCGTCGCCCAGCGAGGCGCACAGAGCGGAGGCGCAGTCGGCGTCGCCATCGCAGGCGTCGCCGAGCGCCGCGCCGCCGACCGGGATGCAGCCGCCCGCGTTGCCGTCGCCGAGCCCCAGGCAGCCGAAGCCGTTCGGGCATCCGGAGTCGAACACGTTGCAGCGCAGCGTGCACACGCCCTCGTGGCACAGCCCGGTCTGGCAGTCGCCGTCCTGCTCGCACGCGCCGCCGGCCGGCGTGTCGCCGCCCGAGCCGGACGCGTCGGGCAGGCACACGGGCCCGAACGCGCTGTCGTCGGCGCAGGCGGAGCCGCTCGGGCAGGCCGCGCCCGACGAGCGGCACGCCTCGACGCACTGCAGGGTGCCCTGAGCGGTCGAGTGGCAGATCTTGGTCGTGCAGTCGTTGTTGTTGCTGCAGTAGTCGCCGAGCGTGTGGGCCGTGGGCATGCACACGCCGGCGGCGGGGTCGTCGTAGAGCACGCACGTCGTCCCGGTCGGGCAGGTACCGCCGGGCAGGCACGCCGAGCGGCAGTAGGCGAACGTGGTTCCGGGGAGCATGGCGCACAGCCCCGACTTGCACTCGCCGTCGGCCGCGCACGACTCGCCGTCGGCGGCACCCGTGGGGTCGACCTGGCCGGTGGCGCAGCCCTTCTTGCCCGCGAAGAACTGGCACACCTGGCCCGCCCCGCAGGTCGCGTCGGAGGTGCACGCCTTGCGGCACGTGCCGTCGCCGCAGACGCCCGAGGCGCACTCGGCGTGGGCGGTGCAGCTCTCGCCCACCTGCTTCGGCGCGGGACCGATCAGGTCGTCGGGGATGCAGCCGCCGTAGTCGATGCCGGTGTAGGACAGGCACGTGAAGTCGGTCGGGCAGTTGCCTAGAGATACCTTGCAGGACTCGCGGCAGTAGCGGTCGGTGCTGTCGGGGTTCGGGTAGCAGAGCGCCGAGTCGCACTCGTAGCCGTTGGCGCACGTGTGGCTGAGCTCGTAGTTGCTGGAGGGCAGGCACACGCCCACGTCGGCCATGTCCTGGTAGGGGATGCACCCGTTGCCGTTGGGACAGTTGGGGGCGTTGGGGTTGCACTCCTGCGTACACTTCTGGCCGCTCGACAGGGGCTGGCAGAAGTAGGGGCTCTTGCAGTCGGCCGGGTCGGGGCACTCCTCGCCGTAGCCCTTGGTGCCCTCCTTGACCAGCGCCGACTTGCACGCGCCCTGCGTGCAGCTGAAGCTGCCCTTGATGTACTCGTCGCCGCTCTGGTACGTGTCGATGATGTCGGGGCACTGGCTGGCGTTGGCGCACGAGTACTCACCGTTCGGGTACAGGAAGCACGTCCCGAGCAGGTCGTCGTCGGACAGGCTCATCTCGGACACGCCGTCTTCGGTGGCGGGCACCATCGTGGGCATGTCGGAGCCGCCGTAGCCGTAGTAGTCGAGCACGTGTTGCAGCCCGAAGAAGTGGCCGATCTCGTGAGTGGCCACACCCTGGATGTTCATGTCGCCGTAGCCCGGGTTCGACGAGGTGGTCCACGACACCTGCGGGCTGAACGCGATGTCGGCCTCGATGATGCGGCCGTCCGTGCTGTACAGCGGCACGGTGACGCCCAACACGCCGTAGCCGTGGGGCCAGGTGGCGGCGCTCTTGGCGTAGATGACCTCGTTCTTGCCGTCGGGATTCGCTCCGGTGGGCATCACCGTGGTCACGGCGGTCGTGCCCACCTTCGAGAAGGCGAGCACCGAGCAATTGGCCGTGGTCCACGGGGTGAAGCCCGCGTCGACGGCGTTCAGGCCGGCCTGGCCCAGAGACGACGGCACGTAGGTGCCCAGGTAGTACGTGAGATCGGGGGTCGACCACCGCACGACCCGGCCGATCTCGGTGACGATCACGCCATAGCCGTACAAGCGCGGCGCGACGAGCAGCAGGGTCACGACGAGCAGGAGACGCATCGAGCGGGTCATCGGTCGACCTCCTCGACCGCCGCGGCCCGCACGCGCTGGAACAGGACGGACAGGGGCACGCGCAGGTCGTCGTCGCGGCCCTCGGTGACCTCCCCGGTCGTCGGATCGGCCATGGCGGCCTCGCCCACCTGGCGCACCGCCACCGGTTCGCCGTCGGCCGGGGTCTCGACGACGAAGCGGCCCTGCTCGAAGCCGAGCACCGCCCAGCCGGACGACGTCCGCTCGAGGAACAGCACCACGCGCTGGCCCGGTACGAAGCAGGGCTGGCCCGGGATGCGGGCGATCAGGCCGTCGAGCGCGCCCCCCACCTGGGTCAGGCGGAACGTGCGCGCGGGCACGTCCTCGGGGCGTCCCTTCAGGACGTGCTGCACGTCGAGGGTGGTGGTCGTGACGATGGCGCCCTCGTCCCCGCGGGCGTGGTGGCTGAACGACTCGCGCACGGTGCCGTAGAACACCAGCGCCGAGCGATGCGCGAGCTCGTCGAGGCTCACGCGCCGCAGCACGGTGGCGCGGGCCGCCGGGGCGGACAGCAGGAGCAGAAGGAGGAGCGCCAGGAAGGGGGCAGGGCGACGCGGCATCGGGACCTCCGCCGAATACGGGGGCATTCTACGAACGACCCCCCTCGGGATCAACGTCCGGATCCCTTGCGCCGGGGACGACCGTCACTATCTTGACGCACGACGCGAGCAAAACCCTCAAAGGAGCCCATCATGGCCTTCACGCTTCCGCCCCTGCCGTGGTCCACGGATGCCCTGGCGCCGGTCATCTCGCCCGAGACGATCGACTACCACTACGGCAAGCACCACAAGACGTACGTCGACAACCTGAACAAGCTCACCGCCGACAACAACCTGGGGCAGAAGAGCCTGGTCGAGTTGATCACGTCCACGACCACCACGGGCATCTTCAACAACGCCGCGCAGGTCTGGAACCACACGTTCTATTGGAACGGCCTGACCAGCCCCGACACGCGCCAGCCGTCGAAGACGCTGATCAAGACGCTCGGCGACGCGTTCGGCTCGTTCGACACGTTCAAGGAGCAGTTCTCCCAGGCGGCGGTCACGCAGTTCGGCTCGGGCTGGGCGTGGCTCGTGAAGGACGCGAACGGCAAGCTCGAGATCGTCCAGACGTCGAACGCCGGCAACCCGTTGACCACGGGCAAGACGCCGGTGCTCACCTGCGACGTGTGGGAGCACGCGTACTACATCGACTTCCGGAACGCGCGCGCCAAGTACGTGCAGGACTTCTGGCGCATCGTGAACTGGGAAGCGCTCGAGCACAACCTGTTCGCGAAGTAGGGGCGCCGCTCAGTCGATCACGCCGTGCCGGCGCAGCAATTCCTCGAATTTTTCACGGTCAACGGCTCCAACCAGCCGTTCTTGCTCGACTCCGTCTTTGTAGAGCAGGAACGAGGGGATGCCCTCGAGCTGCAGCTTGCCACACGTGTAGCGGTTGGCGACCGTATCGAGCTCGGCCACGGTCAGGTGGGCCGGGTACTCGCGCGCCAACGCCTTGATGATGGGCGTGGTCTTGCGGCAGGGCGCGCACCAGGCGGCCCAGCAGTCGAGGAGCAGGAAGCCCTTCGAGCCGAGCACCCGGGCCTTGAACGTCTCGTCGTCGATCTCGAGGGGGACGCCGGCGGTGGAGGTCTCGGTCATGGCGGGCTCCGTCGTGGTCGGCGACGAGAGTAGCCGCGGGCGCGGCACGAGGAAAGAGGGAATGGCGCCAGCCCGCGGGCGTGCTACGATTCCCCGAACGTCGAGGCCGGGGTGAGGATGGACGGTGGCGGGGTGCGCAGGAAGGTGCTGGACCCGGGGCGCGTACGGCGCGTGGTCGTGAAGCTCGGCAGCTCGGTGCTGACCCACGCCCGGCGCGGCCTGCGCGAAGAGGTCATCGGCGGCCTGGCCGAGCAGGTGGCCACCTTGTCCGAGCGCCACGGGATGCAGTTCGTGGTGGTCTCGTCCGGCGCCATCGCCTCGGGTCGCAAGGCCCTGGGCCTGTCCGGACGACTGGACGTGGCCCACAAGCAGGCCGCCGCCGCGGTGGGCCAGACGGCCCTGATGGAGGCCTACGAGCGCGCCTTCGCCCGACGCGGTCGGCACGTGGGACAGCTGTTGCTCACCCACGCCGACTTCGACGCCCGCGATCGCTACCTGAACGCGCGCCACACCCTCGACGCGCTGCTGGCGCTGGGGGTCGTGCCGGTCATCAACGAGAACGACACCGTGGCCACGCAGGAGATCCGCCTGGGCGACAACGACACCCTGGCCGCGCTGGTCGCCCTGCTCATGCCCGCCGACCTGCTGATCCTGCTCACCGAGACCGACGGCCTGTTCTCGGCCGATCCCCACGTCGATCCCACCGCCCGGCGCCTGTCCGTGATCGAGGCCGACGTGCGCCCCGACGCGCAGGTCGACGGGCCGCGAGCCGGGTCGGTGGGTACGGGCGGCATGGCGTCGAAGCTGAACGCGGCCCGGTTGGTGGCGGCGCGAGGCATCCCGGTGGCCATCGCCTGCGGGCACGGCGAGCAGCCCATCGAGGACCTGTTCGCGGGCCTGGATCTCGGCACGCTGGTGCTGCCCACGGCCGGCGAGCGCGCCAGCAGCCGCAAGCTGTGGATCGGCCACGCGCGGCGCGTCGACGGCACCCTGACAGTCGACGAGGGCGCGCGCCGGGCCTTGCAGGAGGGCGGGCGCAGCCTGTTGCCGGCGGGGGTCGTGCGGGTCGAGGGCGAGTTCGACGCCGGCGACGTGGTGGCCATCGCGGGTCCCGACGGGGCGGCCTTCGCGCGCGGCATCTCCAGCTGGACCAGCGCCGAGGTGGCCGCCGGCCTGGGGCGCAAGTCGGCCGACGTGCGCGCGGTGCTGGGCGACGAGATCGACCCCGAAGTGGTTCACCGCGACAATCTCACGTTGTTGCCCTGAGGGCGGGGAAGAAGACCATGACCGATCTACGCGAGAAGGTGCGCGCCTGGGGCCGCGAGGCCAAAGCCGCCGCGGCGGTGCTGGCGACCCTGGACTCGGCTGCCAAGGACGACGGCCTGCGGGCCATCGCCGCGGGGCTGCGCGCCAACGCGGTGTCCCTGCTGGTCGAGAACGCCCGCGACGTCGAGGCCGCGACGCAGAAGGGCCTGTCGGCGGCGTTGATCGATCGGCTGCTGCTCACCGAAGCGCGCATCGAGGCCATGGCTGCGGGCGTCGACGAGGTCATCGGCCTGCCCGATCCCGTGGGCGGCATCGATGAGCTGAGGCGGCGCCCCAACGGCCTGCAGGTGGGCCGCATGCGCGTGCCCCTGGGCGTCATCGCCATGATCTACGAGGCGCGCCCCAACGTGGCGGTCGACGCCTCGGCGCTCACGCTGAAGTCGGGGAACGCGGTGCTCCTGAAGGGTGGCAGCGAGGCGCAGCACTCGAACCGCGCGTTGGCGGCCGTGATCCGCGAGGCCTTGCGCCAGGCGGGGTTGCCCCCCGGGGCCGTCACCTTGATCGACGAGACCGATCGCGCCGTGGTCGAGGTGCTGGTGACCCAGGACGACCTGGTCGACGTGGTCATCCCGCGCGGTGGCGAAGGCCTGATCCGCGCGGTGGTCGAGAAGGCGAGGGTGCCCGTCCTCCAGCACTACAAGGGGGTCTGCCACGCCTACGTCGACCGCGGCGCCGACCACGTGCAGGCCGCGGCCATCGTGGTCAACGCGAAGGCCCAGCGCCCCGGCGTCTGCAACGCGCTCGAGACGCTGCTGGTGCACGAAGCCGAGGCCGACACCTTCCTGCCCCTGGTGGCCGCCCGCCTGGCCGAGCAGGGCGTGGTGCTCCGCGGCTGCCCCGAAACCTGTGCGCGCGTGCCGGCCGAGCCCGCCACCGACCTGGACTGGGCCGCCGAATACCTCGACCTGATCCTGGCCGTGCGCGTGGTACCGAGCCTCGACGCCGCGCTGGAGCACATCCGCGCCTGGGGCTCGCGCCACACCGAGGCCATCCTCACCACCGACCACGCGAACGCGATGCGGTTCCTGCGCGAGGTCGACGCCAGCTGCGTGGTGGTCAACGCCTCGACGCGCTTCAACGACGGGAACCAGTTGGGGCTGGGCGCCGAGATCGGCATCAGCACCACCAAGCTGCACGCCTACGGGCCCATGGGGCTCGAGGAGCTGACCACGCGCAAGTTCGTGGTGCTCGGCGACGGCCAGGTGCGGGGATAGCATGGTCCTGCGCGACGCGACCCCGACCGACTTCGACGCCATCCTCGCGCTGAACGAGGAGTCGGTCGGCTTCCTGAGCCCCCTCACGCCGGCGCGCCTCGCGCGGCTGCACGGCCAGGCCGCGCTCCATCGCGTGGTCGAGGAGCACGGCCGGGTCGTGGCCTTCCTGCTGGCGTTCCGCGAGGGTGCCGTTTACGACAGCCCGAACTACCAGTGGTTCGCGGCGCGCTTCGATCGCTTCCTGTACGTCGACCGCGTGGTGGTCGCGCGCGATCTGCAGGGCCACGGCCTGGGCGCCCGCCTGTACCGCGACCTGTTCGAGCGTGCGCTCGCCGACGGCGTCCCCGTCGTGACGGCCGAGTACGACCTGGAGCCCCCGAACCCGGTCTCGGCGCGATTCCACGAGGGGTTCGGCTTCCGCGAGGTGGGGCGGCAGTGGGTCGCGGGTGGCGCGAAGCTGGTGTCGTTGCAGGCGGTCGCGATCGGGTCCAACGTGGACGGAGGCTCGCCCTTACGCTGAGGCCTTCTTGGGCGCGGTCAGCGCGCGCGCTCCAACACCTCGGCGGCCCACTGGTTCAGGCTCTTGCCCTGGGCCTCGGCCATCAAGGCCGCGTGGGCGTGGACTGCAGGCGGAACTCGCAGCATCAGGCGACCGGAGTAGGGCTTTTGGGGCTTTCGCCCCGTGACAGCGCAATCGTCGAGGTAATGGTCGATGGCCGCGTGGAAGTCGCCCGTGAGGTCGGCGACCGTGTCGCCGTGGAACGTGATGTGGTCGTCGATACCGAGGACCGTGCCCACGAAGATCATGTCGCGCGGGTCGAACTCGACGCGGGCGGAGTAGTTGCGGTACTTGAGCGTACTGTTCATGGCCTCACCTCCAGCGATTCCAACCAGGCGCGCAGCGCCTCGACCTGGTACATCTTGGCCTCTTTGCCCGGGTGCGGCCGGTGCATGTACTCCCGGCGGCCGCGAAGCTCGAACGTCAGCCGCGAGCCTCGTCCCTCGCGCACGTCGCCGCCGAGCGCCTTGACCAACGCCTCGAGATCGCCGAAGACGATGTTGCCGCGCGTGGGCTTCGCGAAGACGGCTTCGAGGGTCTTGCGGTGCTTCGTGTTCATGGAGGAATGATAGCAGAAGTTGCCATCATTGGCAAGGAGCGGGGATCCGATGATCAAGTTCCTGCTGTGGTGCCTGCTGTTCGTGTTCTGCTGGCCCGTCGCCCTGCTGGCGCTGCTCCTGTGGCCGCTGGTGTGGCTGATCTCGCTGCCGTTCCGGTTGGTGGGCATCACGTTCGAGGCGCTGTTCGCGCTGCTCCGGGCCGTACTGTTTCTGCCCGCGCGGCTGCTGGGACAGAAACCGGGAAGGTAGTCCGTGGTGCGGGGGTGGGGCCTCACCCCCGGGCGCTCCTCCGTCGAAACGAGCAGGCTGGACGATTCTGCGAGAGTCGCCTATAGTTGCCGCACGAAAACCGGAGATCGCCGTGGCTCCTGACCCGAACCAGTTGAACGACCTCGTCCGACGCATCCTTTCGGTGGTCACGCCGCGCCGCATCGTGCTGTTCGGTTCTGCGGCGCGGGGCGAGATGGGGCCCGACAGCGATCTCGACGTGCTGGTAGTCATGCCCGACGGAACGCACCGGGGCCGGACGACCGAAGCGATCTACCGCGGTATGTGGGGGTTCGGCTTCTCCAAGGACATCGTCGTGGTCACCGAAGAAGACGTGTCGACGCTGCACGACGACCCGTACAGCGTCGTCCATGCGGCCATCCAGGAGGGTAGGGTGCTGCATGAGTCGGCCTGAACGAAACTGGGGCACGGCCCGGGAGTGGCTAGCGCGCGCACGAGGGCCCTTAGCCCAGGCCGTCGTCGAACGGGCTGGCTAGGCAATCGAGGGAAGGCCCGGTGCAGGTGGCACGGCTATGGAAGCCGAGAATACGAATCCTCGGTAAAGGGAGCGTGCGGTTGGCTCGCTTCGCGAAAATATGCTGCTTGGTGGACTCTATGACGACCGACTTGGTTAGTGCCGAAGTGCGACGGGTGCCGTCGACCTTACCTGTTTTCGAGGCGGATTGAGCGATAATCGGAACGATAAAGCGGTTTACTAACCAATTGGAAGAGATTAGCCGTGAAGAAGCTTGAACCAAAAGACGTATTTGTTCCCGGTAGGTTCCCGCTGCAGACGAATAACGTATATGCGGACCGCGGCAGGCCGCAAAGTGACTTTCTGAAGGCGATCGAGCGTGCATTTGTGCCCGTTGTCTTCGGTTCATACGGCGTTGGGAAGAGCAGTCTCTCTCGTTACTGTGTCAAGTCATGGGAGGCTGAAGGGAAACTCGTTTACATCGAAAGCTTATACGGTAAATCTTTAGCAGATATATTCACGCGCATCCTTGAGATTCTCGGATACGAAGTTACTACAGAGACTACATCTCAGCGCGAGAGGGAGACCGGAGGAGAAACGGGCTTCGAAGTCGAAGGCGGAATCCTGGCGTGGCTTAAGGCGAGTGTCTCTGGTAAAATATCAAGAAAAGATAAAAAGATATTAGGAGCTAAAAAGCAGCTTGTCGTTACGTCGCCAACGGACAGTAAAGTGCTCGATCTATGCGAAGACGCTGGGCTCTTCCTTATGCTTGATGAGACTCACCGCGCCAGCGAAGGCTTGCGCAAGGACCTGTCGGCCTTTCTTAAGGCATATGCGAATAGAAATCATAAGAATTTCCGACTTGCTGTCATCGGTACGGAGACTGACGCCAGCAGATTGGTTATTCGTGACCCCGGTGTTGACAGACTTCTGCAAGAGGTGCCTGTTCATCCGATTACCGAAGCAGAAGGTCGGAGCATCTTGTTTGATGGAATGGCCCGTCTTGGCATCACAGTGCCGGAGGAACTCGGGGTAAAAGTTATAAAGTCGGGCGTCGGTTCGCCCTTTGTATTACAGTATTTGTCGCTTGAAATGGCCGAGAGCGCACTGAGCGTCGGGGCAAGTGAACTAACGGAAGAGATGCACTCTAATGCGCTCCGCACATACGCAAGGGCTAAGGCACAGAGGATGATACACCAATACAGAACAGCGATCGAAACTACCGGGGAGAAGCGGTACCGCAAGCGTGTTCTACACGCAATGGCACGCGCCGAGGACGATTACGTTACCATGGACCAACTGACCGCTAGTATCTCATCGGAACTTAAGGAGAATGTCCCAAGTACATCCCTCTCCGGACCGCTTAGGGAGCTTAAGACAGATAAATATGGAAAACTTTTAACTGACGTTGACGGGCCGAGCGGAACAGCCAGAGCCTACAATTACTCCGCTTTCTCTGATCCAGCTATGAAATCAATTATACGTATGATTGAAGAGTTGGCGAGGCCGGGTGAGGAAGTTCCCCGGGATCTGCAACAAGAGCGCTAACTGTTAAGTATACACCGCGAGGCCGCGGCTCGAAAGGAGAGTCGCGTTCACCGTAAGCTAAGACACTAAGACCGCCGTCCTGGCGAGCGCTTTCGTTCACATCGCCGTCCAAGGCACCGCCCAGGTGTTCTCGTCCAGCCGGTACAGTTCCTCCCCCGCGTGAACGATCATTCCCACCCCGATCCGCTCGTTCGGGTACGTTTCGCGGAACGCGCGTAGGCCCCTCGCGTCGTGCCCGTTGGGGTGGCTCTTGCCCTTCACCTCGATGGGGAACAGCGTCCCGTCCCTCTCCAACAGGAGGTCGACCTTGGCGCCTCCCACGGTCCTCCAGTGCATCACGTCTGGGGGCATGGCCAGGGCCGTGAACTGGCCCCTGAGCGCGTTCAGCACCCAGGTCTCGAATAGGGCTCCCATCAGGGGGCTGACCGCCAGGGCCTCGGGGCTCGTGATGCGTTGCAGCGCGCAGGCGAGGCCGGTGTCGTGCAGGTGACCCTTTCCTCGGCGGCTGACCCTCTTGACGGCGTTCCTCGTGAAGGGGGGGACCTCGAGCCATTGGTAGGTGAGGCCCAGGCGGTCGTACCAGCGCTTCGCGGTCTGGGGCGAGACCCCGACCTCGCGGCCGGCGTGGGAGTCGTTGGTCTCCTGGGCCGTCAGGGCCGCCGACAGGCCCAGGAAGCGCCGGAAGGTCGCCAGGTCGCTGACGTCGCCCTCCAGGCGGACGTCGCGCTCGATGTAGGTCTCGATGTAGGAACGCTGGACCTCCTGCACCATGGCGTCGGGGACGTCGAGGAGGCCCGGCAGGCCGCCGCGCCACATCGCCCGGAACAGGCTGGGAGCGGGCTCGGTGCGTGCGCCCGGGCGAACTCCCAGGATCTCAGGCAGATCTCCCTTCTGCAGCAGGAAGTCGTCGAGCCAGGGGCGAAGGGGGGTTCTTCCCTCCAACTCGTGCGGCGTCATGGCGTGGAGGTGCAGGATGCCCACGCGGCCAGCCAGGCTCTCGGAGACGTTCTTCATGAGGGCCAGGTTCTGCGAGCCGGTCAGGAAGTACTGGCCGCGGGTGTCGACCCGATCGACGCGGCGCTTGATGGAAGAGAGCAATTCGGGGACGAACTGGATCTCGTCCAGGATGATCGGGCCGGGGTGGCCGGACAGGAACAGGTCGGGGTCGCGCCGCGCGCCGTGCGGATCGAGGGACGGGTCGAACACGTACGATGGCAGGTCCGGGTAGGAATGCGCGAGCAGCGTGCTCTTTCCCACCTGCCGGGCGCCCACGACCAGGACCACTTTGAAAACCTTGGCGAAATTATCCAGCTTGCGCTCGGCGTAGCGCGAACGATAGGCCATGGTTGCCCCCTACATTCCCTTGCAAATTATCCACGGCGTGGACAAATTGCAAGCGAATCAGGTTGGCGGAGTACCGCGCGGCCGGCCGCCGGTCGGACTCGTCGGCTTTCGGTCGCGACGCCGCGCTGCGTCAACGGTTGTCGTGGTCGAACGATTCTGCTAGGTTATTGCGCCGTCAGGAGACGTAAGGAAGCGCCCGATGCGTCATGCTCGCCTGGTGTTCTCGGGTCTCGCCGCGCTGGTCCTCGCTTTCGGCCTGTCCGCCTGCGGCGGCGGGGGAGGGGAGTGTACCGTCAGCTCCGACTGCGGCGACGGCAAGGTGTGCGTCTCGGGCACGTGCTACGAGCGCTCCGCGGGCTGCACCACCGAGGGCGACTGCCCGGCCGGGTTGACGTGCTCGCAGGGCGAGTGCATCGCCAAGACGCTGTGCTCGGTCGACACCGATTGCCCGGCCGACCAGCACTGCGTGGGCTCGCTCTGCCAGAAGGGCGAGGCTCCGCCCGACTGCGACTCGAACGACGACTGCCCCGGCAGCACCTGCAACCTGGCTACCGGCACCTGCGTCGTGATCGAGCCCGCCTGCACCGGCGACACCGACTGCGACGACGGCGACGAGTGCACCAAGGACCAGTGCAACGCCGGCGAGTGCTCCCACGCGCCCGACCCTGCGG
>Ga0172370_10000752_pt1 | contig 50854 bp, 53 predicted proteins | sample LakKiv5m_FD_114538 | JGI IMG/M metagenome (GOLD analysis project Ga0172370, IMG submission 114538) | Freshwater microbial communities from Kabuno Bay, South-Kivu, Congo - kab_022012_11.5m | ecosystem: Environmental > Aquatic > Freshwater > Lake | place: Democratic Republic of the Congo...
TGGAGGCGGGGGTCGGAATCGAACCGGCGTACACGGCTTTGCAGGCCGCTGCATAACCACTCTGCCACCCCGCCGTCTTGAGCGCACGACGGCCATCTGGAATTGAAAAAGGGAACGCGCCATGTCTGCGGCCTGCGCCGCAGGCCGCCACGCGCCTTCCCTTCGAATCTTGGAGCGGGAGAAGAGTCTCGAACTCTCGACCTCAACCTTGGCAAGGTTGCGCTCTACCAACTGAGCTACTCCCGCAGGAGGATGCGAATTATACCGGGGTTTGGCCCCCCTGATCAACCATGTTTTAGCACGATGGGCATGGCCATTTTGAGGTAATAAAACATCGACCACAGGGTGAGCGCCGCCGCGAGCAATATCAGCCCGGTACCCCACTGATGCGGCCGGAACGCGCCGAGCGGGTCATGGTAGAGCAGCATCGGAATGGCCACCAGTTGCGACACGGTCTTGATCTTGCCGATCAGGGAAACGGCCACGCTTTTCCCCGCTCCCAGCTGCGCCATCCACTCGCGCAGCGCCGAGATGGTGATTTCCCGGCCGATGATGATCACCGCGATCACCGCATTGAGTCGGTTGAGATCGACCAGCACGATCAGCGCCGCCGCCACGATCAGCTTGTCCGCCACCGGGTCGAGAAAAGCGCCGAACGCGGAGGTCTGATTCAGCTTGCGCGCGAGGTAGCCGTCGAGCAAGTCGGTGAGCGCGGCAATGGTGAAGATGACGGTCGCGATCAGGTTTTCCTGCGGCAGCGACAGCCAGCTGGACGGAAAGTAATAGACCCCCACGAACAGCGGGATCATCACGATGCGCATCCAGGTGAGCGCGTTGGGAAGGTTGAATCGCATGGGCGGATATCCAAGTATGCGCGGGTCTTGTCGCTGCCGCGCGGGGCAGGAATCGATCGCCCGGGCTCGCGACATCGGCTCCCAAGATACCCCAATCAGCCGATCGTTAGTGCAACTCCCGGTAAATTTTTTCCGCCAACTTGCGGCTGATGCCCTGCACCTGGGCCAGGTCGTCTATGCTCGCGCCGATCACGCCTTTCAAGCCGCCGAAGCGGGCCAGCAGTTCGCGGCGCCGCTTGGCGCCTATGCCGCTGATGCCCTCCAGGGACGAGGTCAGACGGGCCTTGCCGCGGCGTGCGCGATGGCCGGTGATGGCGAAACGGTGGGCTTCGTCGCGGATCGACTGAATCAGGTGCAGCCCCGGGTTGTCGCGCGCCAACTGGATACTCGTCCTGGCGTCCGCGCAAATCAACTGCTCCAGGCCGGGTTTGCGCTCCTCGCCCTTGGCCACGCCGAACAGGAAAATGTCGTTCATGCCCAGTTCCGCCAGGACTTCCCTTGCCACGTTCACCTGGCCCTTGCCGCCGTCGATCAGGATCAGGTCGGGCACCACGCCCTCCCCGCGCGAGATCTTCTCGTAGCGGCGCTGCAGCACCGAGCGCATGGCGGCATAATCGTCCCCGGCCTGGATGCCGGCGATGTTGTAGCGCCGGTATTCGGAATTGCGCAGGTCGAAACGGTCGTAGACCACGCAGGAGGCTACCGTCGCCTCGCCCTGGGTATGGCTGATATCGAAACACTCGATGCGCTGCACCGTATCGGGCAGGCCCAGCGCTTCGCGCAGGGCGGCGAGCCGCACCTCCTGGTTGCTCGCGTGGGACAGGCGCTGCGCCAGCGCCAACTGTGCGTTTTTCAATGCCATCTCCAGCCAGGCGCGGCGCTGTCCCTGCGGCCGGGTGACCAGCTGCACCGGGTGTCCGGACTGCTCGGCGAGCAAGGCCTCGGTCTCCCCGGCGTCGAACTCGGCGCCGGCGACGATCACCGAGGGCGCCTGCCGGTTGAGGTAATGCTGCGCGAGAAAAGCCTGCATCACCTCGGCCGCCGTGCCGCCCTCGGCGTTGTGCGGGAAGAAGCTCTTGTCGCCCAGGTGGCGGCCTTTGCGCACCATCACCAGGTTGACGCAGGCGGCAGCGTTTTCCCCGGCGCAGGCGATGACGTCGGCATCGCCGCCGGTGCTCGATTCCGCGTACTGCTTTTGCTGCGTGGTCGACAATGCCTGGATCTGGTCGCGGAAGAACGCGGCCTGCTCATAATGCTGCAGCTCCGCCGCCTGCTGCATTTTGCCCCCGAGCGCCCGCAGCACGTCGTCCTCGCGCCCCTGCAGGAACAGTTCGGCGTTCTTCACGTCCGCGGCGTAGCTGTCGCTGTCGATCAGCCGGACGCAGGGCGCCGAGCAGCGCCGGATCTGGTGCAGCAGGCAGGGCCGCGAGCGGTTCTGGAACACCGAATCCTCGCAGGTGCGCAGGCGGAAGATCTTCTGCAGCAACTGGATGCTCTCGCGCACCGCACCGGTGTGGGGGAACGGGCCGAAGTAGCGGTGCTTGCCGTCGGGCGCGCCGCGGTGAAAGCCCAGGCGCGGATAAGCATGGCCGCTCAGCATCAGATAGGGATAGGACTTGTCGTTGCGGAACAGGATGTTGTAGCGCGGCACGAGCGACTTGATCAGGTTGTTTTCCAGGATCAGCGCCTCGGCCTCGGAGCGCGTCGCCGTGGTCTCGACCGCAGCCACCTGGGTCAGCATCAGGGCGATACGCGGGCTCTGCGCCGTCTTCTGGAAGTAGGAACTGACGCGCTTCTTCAAGTCGCGCGCCTTGCCCACGTAGAGCACGTCGGCCTTGGCGTTGAGCATGCGGTAAACGCCGGGCAGGTGCGGCAGGCTGCTGATCAGCGCCTGAGCGTCGAACGCCGGCGCGGCATCGGCCGGCTTGGTCATCGCGCCTGCAATACTGCGACGATGTCGCGGAATACCGCCTGGAACATGGCCTCGGTGAGCCTCTTGGTCTGCGTATTGTAGCGGCTGCAGTGGTAGCTGTCGTAGAGCCGGATGCCTGCGCGGGAACCCGGCAGGGGCGGCAGTTCGTGAACGGCGTGATGGCCGAACTTGCAGCTCGCGCGCCTGAGCCCGCAGGCCATGAGTACCGCCTGGTGGGCGACGCTGCCCAGCGCCAGGATCACGCGCGGCGGCGCCTGGCGCAACTCGGCGGCGAGGTAGCGGTTGCAGCAGCGGATTTCCCCGGGCAGGGGCTTGTTCTGCGGCGGCAGGCATTTCACCGCATTGCTGATACGGCAGTTCTTCAGCACCAACGCGTCGTCGGCGCGCCCGGATGCCGGCTGGCTGGCGAAACCGAACGCATGCAAAGTGCGGTAGAGCAGGATGCCCGCATGATCGCCGGTAAAGGGCCGGCCGGTGCGGTTCGCGCCATGCATGCCCGGTGCGAGGCCGACGATCAGCAACTCCGCCGCCGCATCGCCGAACACCGGCACCGGCCGCGCGTGGTAAGCGGGATGGTCGCGTCGCACTTGATCGAGAAAATCCGCGAGCCGCGGACAATCGCGGCAATCGAGGCTGAATCGGTCCGGCATGCGAAGCGGTGCGCTCAGGCGCTAGTCGCGGCGAAGCGATCCAGCGCCGCTTTGGCCTGGGCATAGCGGGCGTCGCGCTGCAGCGCCTCCAGGCCGTGGATGCGCCGCGCGCCGCGCATCGACCCGGCGCGGTGCGGGCTCGACGCGCCGGCCAGCCCTTTGAGCAATTCGTCTGCGGCTTGCGGCGCATTGCACAGAAGCACCATGTCGCATCCGGCGGCAAGTGCGGCCCTGCCCCGCTCCACCACGCCGCCGGCCACGCTGGCGCCCTCCATCGACAGGTCGTCGCTGAAGATCATGCCGTCGAAATCCAGTTGTCCGCGCAGGATCTGCTGCAGCCATTTGGGCGAAAAACCGGCCGGAAACGCGTCGATTTTGGGGTAGATCACGTGCGCCGGCATCACCGCCGATAATCCATGTTTGATCAGAGCCCGGTACGGAAGCAGATCGGCGGCCTCGATTTCGGCGTAGCTGCGTTCGTCGACCGGCACGGCCAGGTGCGAATCGGCGCGCACGAATCCGTGGCCGGGAAAATGCTTGCCCACGCCCGCCATGCCGGCGGCGCGAAGGCCCGCAATCAGCGCGGCGGACAGTTGCGCGATGGCCGCCGGGTCGGCGTGGAGGGCGCGATCGCCGATCACGCCGCTCGCGCCGAAATCGACGTCCAGCACCGGGGTGAAACTGAAATCGACGCCGCAGGCGAGCAGTTCGCCCGCCAGCACATAAGCGATGTCGTGCGCCGCCGCGCACGCCCCCGCGCGGTCGCGGTCCCAGGCTTTGCCCAGGCGGCGCATCGCCGGTATGGCGGTAAAACCGTCGCGGAAGCGCTGCACGCGGCCGCCTTCATGGTCGACCGCGATCAGCAATTCGGGTGTGCGCAGGGCACGGATCGCTACGGTCAGTTCGCACAGCTGCCGCGGCGAGCGGTAATTGCGCGAGAACAGGATGATCCCGCCGACGAGAGGGTGGCGCAGCAATTCGCTCTCGCCCGGGCTCAATTCCGGACCCGCCAGATCGAGCATCACCGGACCCGGCGCATTACGCATGGTCTTTGCCCTCGAGGACGACGAAGGCGCAGGCCATCTCGACTTCGTCACTCAAACTCAAGTGCGCACGGCCGATGCCGCGCGCCTGGAGCAGCGCCGCGAGCGGCACCGAAAATTTCAGATACGGCCGGCCCGAGCGCTCGTTGGCGACGCTGACATTGTGCCAGTTGACCGGAAAATGGATGCCCGTGCCCACGGCTTTGGAGAACGCTTCCTTGGCGGCAAAGCGCTTGGCGAGGTAGTGGGCGGGTTTCGCATGGACGCAGAAGCGCTGATACTCCTCTTCGACCAGGACGCGCCGGGCGAAGCGGTGGCCGAAGCGGGCCAGCGCCCGCTCGACGCGGCGGATATCGATCAGGTCGGTGCCGGTGCCGAGGATCACGCGCGCCGGGCTTCGCTCATCAGCCGTTTTATCTGGCGCACCGCGGCCTCCCAGCCGATGAACAAGGCCTGCGCCACGATCGCGTGGCCGATGTTGAGTTCGGCGATGCCCGGCAGCGCGGCGATCGGTCCGACATTGTCGTAATTCAGGCCATGGCCCGCGTTGACCTTCAGCCCGATGCGCCGGCCGTATTCGACCGCGCCGCAGATGCGCCGCAACTCGGCCGCCCGGGCTTCGCCTGCCGCGTCCGCATAATGGCCGGTGTGCAGTTCGATCACCGGCGCACCAGCCGCCTTGGCTGCGTCGATCTGGGCGGCATCGGCGTCGATGAACAGCGATACGCGTATGCCCGATCCGGCGAGCAGCGCGCAGGCGTCGCGCACGCGCTCGAACTGGCTGAGGACGTCCAGGCCGCCTTCGGTGGTCAACTCCATGCGCCGCTCCGGCACCAGGCAGACATCGTGCGGACGGATGCCGAGCGCGAACTGCAGCATTTCGGGCGTCACTGCGGACTCCAGGTTCATGCGCGTGCGCAGTTGCGCGCGCAGGGACTCGACATCGCGGTCTTGGATGTGGCGGCGGTCTTCGCGCAAATGCAGGGTGATGGCGTCTGCGCCGGCACCCTCGGCCAGCAGGGCGGCGCGCAGCGGATCCGGGTAAGCCGTTCCGCGCACCTGGCGTAGCGTGGCCACATGGTCGATATTCACCCCGAGTTCGATCACAGTTGTTGCAGCTCCTCGAAAATGCGCCGGCTGTTGAGCGGCCTTTGCTCTAGGCGATGACTGATGAGCAGGCGCATCAGGGCCTTCGCCTGCTGCTGGGTCAGCGGATCGCGGTAGTCGTCGTGCACGATGTCGAGCAGCGTCTGCCCCGACAGCACCAGACCTGTGTGCGCGGCGCCGTTTACCGCAATCGGACCGCGCTCCGCATCGCAGGCATAAGACCCGCGGGGGTCGATCTGCGCGCCGCTGGCGCTGTCGCGGTCCAGCGCCGGCGCGTAGCCCAGTTCGCGCAGCAGCGCCTTCTCGAAGCGGCGCAGCACCGCATCGGGCTCCGGTTCGCCGGCCAGGCGCGTCAGCGCCGCCTGATAGTCGAGGAACAGCTTTTCGTGCGCATCCTCGCGCGGCAGCAGCTTCAACAGCAACTCGTTGAGATAGAAGCCGCACAGCAGCGCCCTGCCCTGCAGGCGCTGCTGCCCGCCTTGCCATTCCGCTCGCAGCAGCAGGCGCAGCTCGCCGCGCCCGGACCAGGACAGACCCAGGGGCTGGAATGCCATCAGGCTGCCGCGCAGCGCCGAACGCGGGCGCTTGGCCCCGCGCGCCACCATGACGACCCGGCCGTGCGAGCGGGTGAACGTTTCCACCACCAGACTGGTCTCGCGGTAAGGATAGGTATGCAGTACGTAACCGGGCTGGTTGTCCTGCCGGGCATGCGCACTCATTGGGCTGCCTTGCCGCTGCGCGTCAAGGCCATGTCGAGGACGCGGCCCCCGGGACGGCCCGTCGGGCTCATGGGACTACCTTGCCGCTGCGCGTCAAGGATTCGCCCTTGGGACGGCCCGTCGGGCTCATGGTTCGAATCCCAGGTTCTTGAGCGTGCGCTCGTCGTCGGTCCAGCCCTGCTTCACCTTGACCCAGATTTGCAGGAACACCTTGCCGCCGAACAGCTTCTCCATGTCGCGCCGCGCGTCGCTTCCGATCAGTTTCAGCTTTTCGCCGCCCTTGCCGATGACCATCGCCTTGTGGCTGGCTTTGTCGACGATGATGGCTACATGGATGCGGCGCAACCTGCCTTCGGTTTCGAACTTCTCGATCACCGTGCTGGCGCCGTAGGGCAATTCGTCCCCGAGCTGCCGGAACAGTTTCTCGCGCACCAGTTCCGCCGCGAGAAAGCGTTCGCTGCGGTCGGTCACTTCGCCGGCCGGATGGATCGCCGGCTGCACCGGCAGGTGCGCCCGCAACGCCTGCAGCAATTGCTGCGCCTGCTCCCCGCTCTTGGCGCTTGTCGGCACGATGTCCGAAAAGGGCCGCTCGGCCTGCAGCTGCGCCAGCAGGGGCAGCAGGTGTTTCTTGTCCGCCAGGCGATCGATCTTGTTGACCGCCAGCACCGCCGGGCGCCCGGCCGGCAGCAAATCGAATACCTGGCGGTCCTCGCGGCTGATGCGCCCGGCTTCGACCACGACCAGAATCACGTCCACATCCTGCAGCGCCTGGGTGATGCTGCGGTTCATCAGCCGGTTGAGGGCGCTCGCATTCTTGGTCTGGAAGCCGGGGGTGTCGACAAACAGATACTGCGTGTCCGCCTTGGTGAGTATGCCGGTGATGCGATGGCGCGTGGTTTGCGCCTTGCGTGAGGTGATGCTGATCTTTTCCCCGACCAGGTGGTTCAGCAGCGTCGACTTGCCGACGTTGGGCCGCCCGATGATGGCGATGGTACCGCAGCGAATTTCCGCGGGTTTCATTTCTGCGTCTCAGCGAACGCGCGCATCGCCGCTTCCTGCTCGGCAATGCGCCGGCTCGCGCCGTAGCCGGTGGTGCGGATCGCGAGTTGCGGAATCTGGCACTCCACCTGGAATTGCTGGCTGTGCGCCGCGCCCTGGGTGGCCACCACCGCGTACTGCGGCAGGGGAATTCTGCGCGCTTGCAGCAGTTCCTGCAGCAGGGTCTTGGGATCCTTGCCCAGGGTTTGCGGATCCAGGTGATCGAGCAGCGCGGCGTACAGGCCGCGGATCACGCCCGAGGCCGCGGCGAACCCCCCGTCCAGGAATACCGCGCCGAACAGCGCTTCCAGTCCATCGGCCAGGATCGAGGGACGGCGAAATCCGCCGCTCTTCAGTTCGCCTTCGCCCAGGCGCAGGTAGGTTCCCAGTTCCAGTGCCTGCGCCAGTCCGGCCAGTGACTCCTGCCGCACGAGGTTGGCGCGCAGGCGCGAAAGCTCGCCCTCCTTCATATCGCCGAAGCGCTGGTACAACTCCTGCGCGATGCAGCAATTTAAGACGCTGTCGCCGAGAAATTCGATGCGTTCGTTGTGCGGCGTGCTGTGGCTGCGGTGGGTCAGCGCCTGCTGCAGCAGGGGCGCTTGCGCAAAGCTGTAACCCAGTTTGCGCTGTAGCGGCCCGTAGTCCATCGCGCCTGAGGCAGGTTCTACTCTTTATCGGTGCCGCGACCGGGCGCAGTGCTGGCGGCAAACTCGATAACCACGGATACGTTGGAGAACAAGGGAACTTTCTTGGAATACGCGAACGAGATGACGACGTCGCCGCCGTCCTTGCTGACTTCCAGGTCATCCGCAGATACCACCGTAATATTGTCGATGGCGGCGCGGCGATTGAAAGCCTTGCGAATTTCGTTGACGCTTCCGGTCCGCCCTTCGCTCGCGACGATGGCGGTAATGGCGCTCTTGGCGGTCGCGAATTCAGTATAGGCCGGGCCGATCTTCATGGCGCCGATGGCGATCAGGGCGAGCATCACGCCGATCAGGAAAACCAAAAGAAAGCTGACTCCACCCTGCTTGTTGCGCATGACTGCAAGCTCCCTATTTGAACTGCCCAAAGCGCCTCAGTTCGCTGAAGTTGAACCAGATAAAAAACGCCTTGCCGACGATATTGGTCTCGGGCACGAAGCCCCATACGCGGCTGTCGCTGCTATTGTCGCGGTTGTCACCCATCATGAAATAATGCCCCTGCGGAACCGTGCACGCCACGCCGTTATTATTGTAGATGCAATTTTCCCGCTGCGGAAATTGTTTTACATAGGGCAAGGCGGCCGGTTCGTTCGTGTCCACCAGGATCGCGTGTTCGGTCTTCCCCAGGGTTTCGATGTACTGCTTCAGGAACTGGATCTTGTCCTTCAGCAGAAAGTCGCCCGCTTCATTCACGGGCACTTCCCGGCCGTTGATGCTGAGGCGCTTGTTCAGATAGGCGATCTTGTCGCCGGGCAGGCCGACGACGCGCTTGATGTAATCAACCGACGGATCCTCGGGATAGCGAAAAACCATCACATCGCCCCTCTCGGGATTGTTGATGTCGATGATTTTCTTGTTGATCACCGGCAGGCGGATGCCATAGGTGTACTTGTTGACCAGGATGAAATCGCCAACCAGCAGGGTCGGAATCATCGAGCCGGACGGGATCTTGAACGGTTCGACCAGAAACGAGCGCAGCGTGAACACGATCAGGATCACCGGGAAAAAGCTCTTCGGATATTCGATCCACCACGGCTCTTTCGCCCCGGCGGCGCGGCGCTTGCCGAAATAGAGCGCGTCCACGGCCGAAACGATGCCGGTGATGACCAGCAGGCTGAACAGCAGCAGAGCGAAATTCATCTATGTTCCTCAGTCCACCTGCAAGATGGCGAGGAATGCCTCCTGCGGGATTTCCACGTTGCCCACCTGCTTCATGCGTTTCTTGCCGGCCTTCTGTTTCTCCAGCAGCTTCTTCTTGCGCGTGATGTCGCCGCCGTAGCACTTGGCGAGCACGTTCTTCCGGAGCGCCGCGACGTTCTCGCGCGCGATGATGTTGGCGCCGATCGCCGCCTGCACCGCCACGTCGAACATCTGCCGCGGAATCAGCTTGCGCATGCGCGTTACCAGCTCCCGCCCGCGATAGCGGCTGTTGTCGCGATGCACCATCAGCGACAGCGCGTCCACACGGTCGCCGTTGATCAGAATATCGAGCTTCACCACGTCGGAGGCGCGGTATTCCTTGAATTCGTAGTCGAGCGAGGCATAGCCGCGGCTCGCCGACTTGAGCTTGTCGAAGAAATCCATCACCACTTCGGAGAGCGGCATCTCGTAGGTCAGCATCACGTGCCGGCCGGTGTACTGCATGTTCTTCTGCACGCCGCGCTTCTGCGTGCACAGGGTCATGATCGCGCCGACGTGCTCCTGCGGCACGAAAATGGTGGTGGTGATGATGGGCTCGCGTATCTCCTCTATTCTCGAGAGGTCGGGCATCTTGGCCGGGTTCTCCACCCGCTCCAGCGTGCCGTCGCGCATCAGCACTTCGTACACCACCGTCGGCGCCGTCGTGATCAGATTCTGGTCGTATTCGCGCTCCAGGCGCTCCTGCACGATGTCCATGTGCAGCAACCCGAGATAGCCGCAGCGAAATCCGAATCCGAGCGCCTGCGACACCTCGGGTTCGTATTGCAGCGAGGCATCGTTGAGTTTCAGCTTGTTCAGTGCATCGCGCAGCCCGTCGTACTGGTTGGCTTCGACCGGGTACAAGCCGGCGAAAACCTGCGGCTTGATCACCTTGAACCCGGGCAGCGCCGCCGCCGCCGGGCGGTCGGCCAGGGTAACGGTGTCGCCCACCTTGGCTGCCTGCAGCTCCTTGATGCCGGAGATGATGAAACCCACCTCGCCGGCGGAGAGCCGCTGGCGCGCCTGGGACTTGGGCGTGAATACCCCGACCTGCTCGCACAGGTGGACGCTGCCGGAGGACATCAGCAGGATCTTCTCTTTGGGGCCCAGCGACCCGTCTATCATGCGCACCAGCATGACCACGCCGACGTAATTGTCGAACCACGAATCGATGATCAGCGCTTTCAGCGGCGCTTCGGGGTCGCCCGTGGGCGGTGTGATGCGGGCGATGACGGCCTCGAGGATGTCCTGCACGCCCTCGCCGGTTTTGGCGCTGACGCGCAGCGCGTTCTTGGCGTCGATGCCGATCACGTCCTCGATCTCGCGAATGGCGCCCTCCGGGTCGGCCGAAGGCAGGTCGATCTTGTTGAGCACCGGCACCACTTCCACGCCCTGCTCGATCGCGGTGTAGCAGTTCGCCACGGTCTGTGCTTCCACCCCCTGCGAGGCGTCGACCACCAACACCGCGCCTTCGCAGGCGGCAAGGGAACGCGACACCTCGTAGGAAAAATCCACATGCCCCGGGGTGTCGATCAGGTTGAGGTTATAGATGCTGCCGTCACGGGCCTTGTACTGCAGTGCCGCGGTCTGCGCCTTGATGGTGATGCCGCGCTCGCGCTCTAGGTCCATGGAATCGAGCACCTGCTCTTCCATTTCGCGCTCGGACAGCCCGCCGCATAGCTGGATGAATCGGTCGGCAAGCGTCGACTTGCCGTGGTCGATGTGGGCGATGATGGAAAAATTGCGGATGTGCTGCATCATGAAAAAGGGTGCCTGCCTGGCACCCTTTGAAGAATAACATGCGGTATTTTAACGGATTTTGGCCAGATAAGCACGCACTTTCCCGGCATCCAGATGATAATGGCACAGTTCGGTGCCGGCATGCATCAGTACCGGCACCAGGGTATCGAAACGCTGCGCCAGAGCCGCATCGCCGTCGACATCGACGACGTCGACGGCAAACGCGAATTCGCCGCGCAGGGCGGTCAGCGCGGCGAGCATTTCATCGCACAAGTGGCAATCGCTGCGGCCATAGAGCGTAAGCCGCAGGCCTGCCGCGTCCGTGTCAGACGTGCGCACGGTGGCCTATTTGCCGTTCAGGCCCTTGATGGTGATGAAACTCTGGTTCTCGCCGCGGCGCACGTGCAGGGTGATCGTGGCGGCTTTGTCCACGGCATTCAGCGCCTTGTTCAACTGAGCCACGCTCTTCGCCTCGACCTGGTTGCCCTTGTGGATCAGCGCGAGGATGATGTCGCCCTTGCGCAGGTCGCCGCGCGCCTGACCGCGCACTTCATCCACCACTACGCCGCCGGCGATCTTGAGTTCCTTGCGTTGATCGTCCGAGAGTTCGGACAGCACCAGACCCAGGCGGTTGGCGGCGGCTTCGGCCGGTTTTGCGCCTTTGCTGCCGCGGCTTGCCTGTTTGTCCGTCGGAATTTCTCCCACGGTCACGGTGAGATCCCTGGCTACGCCCTTGCGCCACACCAGCATGGCCACTTTGCTGCCCGGGCGCGTCGCGCCGACGATGCGCGGCAGGTCGCTCGAACTCGCGACGCCCTTGCCGTCGAACTTGACGATGATGTCGCTGACTTCCACACCGGCTTTTTCCGCCGGGCCGCCTTTTTCCACCGCGTTGACCAATGCGCCCTCGGGCCTGGCCAGGCCGAAGGACTCGGCCAGTTCGCGGGTCACCTCCTGGATCACCACGCCGATGCGGCCGCGGCTGACGTGGCCGGTGCTGCGCAACTGGTTCTGCACATCCAGGGCGAGGTCGATCGGGATGGCGAAGGACAGCCCCATGTAGCCGCCGGTGCGGCTGTAGATCTGCGAGTTGATGCCGACTACCTCGCCGCGCAGGTTGAACAGCGGGCCGCCCGAGTTGCCTGGATTCACCGCCGCGTCGGTCTGGATGAAGGGCACCAGGTTCTCCTGCGGCAGCGAGCGCCCCTTGCCGCTGACGATACCGGCGGTGACGGTATTGTCGAAACCGAAAGGCGACCCGATCGCCAGCACCCATTCGCCCACCTTGAGCTTGTTCGGGTCGCCCAGCTTGACCACGGGAAGCCCGGCCGCCTCGATCTTGATCAGCGCCACATCGGTACGCTTGTCGGCGCCGATGACTTTCGCCTTGAATTCGCGCTTGTCGGTGAAGCGCACCGTGATCTCGTCCGCCCCGTCGACGACATGCGCGTTGGTCAGGATGAAGCCGTCTGCGCTGATGATGAAGCCCGAACCCAACGAGCGGGTCGAGAACTCGCGCGGTGACTGCCCCGGATTCTGCGGCATGAAGCGGCGGAAGAATTCGTAGAACGGGTCGTCTTCGTCCAGATTCGGCATTCGCGGCAGGTTCGTACGCTCGCGCATGGTCTGCGCGGTGCTGATATTGACCACCGCCGGGCCCTGCTTCTCCACCAATTCGGTGAAATCCGGCAGATCGCGCGCCTGGGCAATGGAGCACAGCGGGAACAGCAGCAACCACAGGAGCAATACTTTTCGCATCGTCAATTCCTTTCTTGCGTTCTACGGAGCATTACGGAAAAAATCCCGGCGCGAACCCGGGGTCATCGCAGGCGGCTGATCACCGCTTTCGGTACTCCACTGACTCCGCGAGCTTCTTCACGCTTTCGGCGGGGGCCTCCCCGACGACGGTGACCAGGTGCCCGGCGAGCTGGCGGCTGAAAATGTTGATCGCGCCCTGGCGCGACAGCCCCAGTTGCGGTGATGAAGTCTTGTTCGCCATCGGCTCGATGAACACCGATACCGCGGCCATGCCGTCGGAATAGACCACGTGTCCGACCTGACTCGAACCACGCTGGGTGCGCTTCATCTCGGTCACTTTCCTGAATCCGGGCAGCTCCGGCTTGATCGACCAGCCGGATGCGGCCAGACTGGCCGCCACGGCGCCGGAGTTCTCGACGCGCCAGGCACGCGACTTGGCCAGGAAGCGGGATTTGAGCTGGGCATGGTCGATCTTGCGGCCGATGGCGATCTGGGTGAAGGCGAACTGCTCCACCACCTCGCCCCGGTCGTCGATAGTCTGGGACTTGAGCAGCATGCCGGTGCTGGCGTCGGCCCACAACTTGTGGCCGTAGCGCATCTTGTCCTTGGGTTCGAGCACGATGGCTTGGCATTCGTAGCCGGCGATGCGCTCGATCCCGCCCTTGCTCACATGATAGTTTTCGCCGATATCCTGCAGGCTTGCCGGCAGCAGCGCAGGGAAAACGACGTGATCGGTCTGTTTGTCGATCTTCACCGTCATGCTGTCGGGCAGATAGCACTTTACTTCGTCGCCGTTGCGCACGATCTCGCGCGGCTGGCCTTCCAGCGTTTCCAGGCGCTCCTGCGCCCCGTGCGGTCCGATGACGCGCACGATGCGCAAAGTCTCGGACTGGTCCCCGCTGCGGTAGACGAAAGTACCGGTGTAGCTGAGCTTCTCCGCCGCGGTATGGATGCGTTGCAGCCATGACAGCGCGTCGCCTTCGGCCGATGCCGATTGCGCCGCCACCGCGAGCAACAGCACGGCCAGGATTCTCATCGGCGCGGGGCGCTCCGCTCTTCGGCCACGGCGCGCACGTAGGGCGCAACGCCCTGCATCGCGTTGCTGGGGGAATAGCGCTGGTGGGCGAGCAGGTAGTCCTTGGCGCCCTCGCCTGCCGGCGCTGCGGCCTGTTTGACCTCGGGCACGGAAACGGCGGCAAGCTGCGGCGCTTCCTGCTGCCATGCGGACAGCGCCATCCAGCCGACGAAGGCGACCGCCGCGACGCTCGCCGCCGCCGACAGGGCGTGGCGGCGCAACATCTGCGCCGCTCTGCGGCGTTGCGGCGCGAGTACCGTCGGTTCGGCATCGAGCCGGGCGCAGATCCTCGAGCACAGATCCGGGCCCTGTACGCCGCGCAGGGCATCGCCGATCTGGTGATAGCAGTCCCAGTTGCCGTGCAGGCCGGCGTCGCGCTCGAGTTGCAGCAAAAGCTGGCCCGACTGTCCGCGCTCCAGCTCTCCATCCATCCAGGCGGATAACTTTTCATTCATGGCATCACCATCTCTTGTCTTTGGATATGTCCAGCAGCGGCCGCAACTCTTCGGCGATGGCTTCGCGCGCACGAAAGATGCGGGAGCGCACCGTGCCGATGGGGCAGTCCATGATCTTGGCGATGTCTTCGTAGCTCATGCCTTCGATCTCGCGCAGCATGATCGCTGCCCTCAATTCCTCAGGAAGCCGATCCGTGCTTTGGTTCACTGTTTGTGCGATCTGCTTGCTCATCAGCAGATTCTCCGGTGTATTGAGGTCGCGCAGCTGGTCGCCGTCGTCGAATCCTTCCGCCTCTTCCGCGTTGTAGTTGGCAAGGGTGGGCGTGCGCCGGCCCAGGGACGCAAGGTAGTTCTTGGCGGTATTGACGCCGATGCGGTAAAGCCAGGTGTAGAAAGCGCTATCGCCGCGGAAGGAAGGCAGTGCGCGGTAGGCCTTGATGAAAGCCTCCTGGGCCACATCCTCGATTTCCCCCGGATCGCGGATAAAGCGCGAAAGCAGGCGCCCGAGCTTGCGCTGATATTTGCTTACCAGCAGTTCGAATGCATGCTTGTCGCCTTGTTGCGCACGTTCGACCAGTTGCTGGTCAATGTCGCGCTCGCTCATGCGCCGCCCTTCCCCGGAGCCTTGAATCCGTTTTTCCTTGGTCTCCCCCGGGTGGATTTCAGTATACCCCAACGGCCCGGGCGCCCGCGGGAAAGCGGCGCCAGGGGCGAAGTCGAGCTCGAGCATTTCGATCGGAGTCGTACCGCTACCGGGAAACTTCAAGCCTTACCTCGCGCACGCAGGACGATGCCAGTGTGACTGCGCCAGGCGCATTAAGTTCACTGCCGCCCCAGGCGCCAGCGCAGCCAGACGCGCAGCCGGCGCAATTCATCGGCCGGAGCGCAATCGGGCAGCAGCACCAGGGAGCGGTTGCGCATGTTCAGGACGATCAGCCAGTCCGAGACGTAACTGCCGGGCAGGATCTCGGCCTCCTGCCATTGTCCCGACCCGTCCTGCCAGCGGGCGGGGCCTTGCCCTCCCAGTTGCAGCGCGCGCGCCGCACGCTCGCCCCGCTGCAAGGCTTGTGCGAGTTGTGCCGCCCAGGCCAGTGCTATGCCAGCCGCAAGCGGCGCGAAAGCCAAGCCCGGCAAGCTTATCCAGGCGCAGGCGAGCGCGATTCCCGCCATCAGGGTCAAAACCAGGGCGAGAATACGGGAGGGTCTTAGGGCAATTGTGAGCTTGTCGGTCAAACGCGGTCAAACGCGGCCGAACGCCAGGGTGCCGTTGGTGCCGCCGAAGCCGAAGGAATTTGACAGCGCCACGTCGATTTTCATCTGGCGCGCCGTATTCGGTACATAGTCCAGGTCGCATTGCGGATCCTGGTTGAAAATATTGATTGTGGGCGGCGCTACTTGGTGGTGCACCGCCAGTGCCGAAAACACGGCCTCCACGCCGCCCGACGCGCCCAGCAGGTGCCCGGTCATGGATTTGGTCGAACTGACCGCAACTCTTTTCGCATGCGCCCCCAGGCTGCGCTTCACCGCAGTCGTTTCCGCGAGATCGCCCAGGGGCGTGGAGGTGCCATGGGCGTTGATGTAATCCACCTGATCGGCGTTCAGGCGCGCGTTGCGGAGTGCGTTGTTCATGCAGCGCGCCGCGCCCTCGCCGTCCTCGCGCGGAGCGGTCATGTGGTACGCGTCGCCGCTCATGCCGTAGCCGGTGAGTTCAGCGTAGATCTTCGCGCCGCGCGCCCGGGCATGCTCGTACTCTTCCAGTACCAGCACACCCGCGCCTTCACCCAGCACAAATCCATCGCGGTCGCGGTCCCAAGGACGGCTGGCCGTGCCCGGGTCGTCGTTGCGAGTCGAAAGCGCGCGCGCCTGGGCGAAGCCACCCATGGCGAGTTCGGTGACCACGGCTTCGGCGCCACCGGCAACCATCACATCGCAATCGCCGTATTCTATGAGGCGTCCGGATTCGCCGATGCAGTGCGTCGCCGTAGTGCAGGCAGTCACCATCGCGAGATTCGGGCCCTTCAGTCCGTACCTGATCGACAGGTTCCCGGAAATCATGTTGATGATGGTGCTCGGGATGAAGAACGGCGAGATCTTGCGCGGTCCGCTCGCGAGCAGTTCTCTCTGGGTCTGCTCGATCATATGCAGCCCGCCAATGCCGGAGCCGATATTGACGCCAATGCGCTCGGCGTTTTCCGGCGTCACCCGGATGCCGCAATCGCGCATCGCCTGGATCCCCGCCACCATGCCGAAATGGATGAAGGTGTCCATGTGGCGCGCTTCCTTGCGCTCCAGATAGGGCGAGAGGTCGAAACCTTTCACCTCTCCCGCAATCTGGCAGGCAAGCCGCGACGCGTCGAAGCGGCTGATCCTGGTGATGCCGGATTTGCCGGCGAGGATACTGTCCCAGGCTTCGGTAACGCTGTTACCTACCGGGGAGACAATGCCCAATCCGGTGATGACGACTCTGCGGCGGGACAAATTTGCTCCGGGAAAAGGCGCGCTGGACGCCGGAAATCAGGCTTTCTTTGGATGGGCGTTGACGTAGTCGATCGCCTGCTGGACCGTGGTGATCTTTTCCGCGTCTTCGTCCGGGATCTCGGTCTCGAACTCTTCTTCCAGGGCCATGACCAGTTCCACCGTGTCGAGTGAATCCGCACCCAGGTCGTCGACGAAGGAGGATTCGTTCTTTATTTCCGCCTCGTTTACGCCCAGTTGCTCGGCGACGATTTTCTTTACACGTTGTTCGATATTTTCCATTTAATTCTCCTTCCTTCGTTTTTTGCTTCGGAAACAGTCGCGCATTTTACCAAAATTCACTGCCGGGGGTTTGAAAATTAGGCTTTCAAGAATTAGCCATCACGCCATGTACATGCCGCCGTTGACGTGCAGCGTCGCGCCGGTGATGTAGCCGGCCTGCGGCGAAGCCAGGAACACTACCGCCGCGGCGACATCCTCGGCTTTGCCCAGCCGCGCGAGGGGAATCCGGCCCAGTATCGCCTCGCGCTGCTGTTCGTTCAGCGCGCGCGTCATGTCGGTGTCGATGAATCCCGGCGCGACGCAATTCACCGTAATGTTGCGGCTGGCGATTTCCTGCGCCAGCGCACGCGCCATTCCGGCGATGCCGGCCTTGGCCGCAGCGTAGTTGATCTGCCCGGGGTTGCCCGAACTGCCCACCACCGAAGTGATGTTGACGATGCGGCCGGCGCGCGCCTTCATCATCCCGCGCAGCACCGCGCGCGACAGGCGGAACACCGATTTCAGATCGGTGTCGATCACCGCGTCCCATTCCGCTTCCTTCATGCGCATGGCCAGGTTGTCCTGGGTGATGCCGGCGTTGTTGACCAGGATGCCGATCGCGCCGAATTCCCGCTCGATCTGCGCCACCAGCGCGTCGATCGCGGCGGCGTCGTTCACTTCGAGCACGGCGCCTTTGCCGCCGACCTTGGCCTCGGCCAGATAGTCGCCGATTGCCCTGGCTCCAGCCTCTGAAGTCGACGTGCCGATCACGGTCGCCCGCTGCACGCCCAGACCGAGCGCGATCGCCTTGCCTATGCCGCGCGTAGCGCCGGTCACCAACGCGATTTGTCCTTGCAGCATGATCACCCCCCCTTTGACTGGACTGCGCCCTGCTCGATGCTGGCCTTGTCCACCAGGGCCAGGGACTCCAGCCTGCCGGCGTTGCGCTTGGTCATGCCCGCCAGCACTTTGCCGGGCCCGCATTCGGCGACGTGGGTGATGCCCTGGGTGGCAAACGCCTGGATGGTTTCCACCCAGCGCACCGGGTGGAAGGCCTGGCGCACCAGCGCGTCCTTGATTTGTGCCGGATCGCCGTAACCGGCCACGTCGACATTGTTGATCACCGGGAAGCGCGGCACGCTGAAGACGATGCCCTGCAGGTATTGCTGCAGGCGCGCCGCCGCGGGCTGCATCAGCGCCGAATGAAAAGGCGCGCTCACCGGCAAGGGCAGCGCGCGCTTGGCGCCTTTGGCCTTGGCGACGCCGCAGGCGCGCTTCACCGCCGCCGCATGGCCGGCGATGACCACCTGGCCGGGCGAATTGAAGTTGACCGCCTGCACCACTTCGCCCTGCGCGGCCTCGGCGCAGGCGGCGCGAACCGCGTCTTCGTCCAGCCCCAGTATCGCGGCCATGGCGCCCTGCCCCTGCGGCACGGCTTCCTGCATCGCCTGGGCGCGGAAACGCACCAGCGGCAGCGCATCGCGAAACGATAGAACCCCTGCGGCCACCAGCGCGGTGTACTCGCCCAGGCTGTGACCGGCGACCGCTGCCGGCTCGGCGCCGCCCAGGCTGATCCATGCACGATAGGCGGCGTATCCCGCGGTGAGCATGACCGGCTGTGTGTTGACCGTCATGTTGAGCTGCTCGGCCGGACCTTCGGCCATCAGCTTGCCGAGATCCTGGCTGAGCGCCTCAGAGGCCTCGGCGAGCACTTCGCGCACTGCCGCCAGGTCGCCGTAGGCCTGCATCATGCCCACCGACTGCGAACCCTGCCCGGGAAATACCATCGCGAGTTTCATGATTCCAGTTCAATCAATATCGGATTACATCGCAACCAGGGCTGCGCCCCAGGTGAAACCGCCGCCCACGGCCTGCAGCATGACTTTGTGTCCGGACCTGATGCGGCCGTCGCGTATCGCCACATCCAGCGCCAGCGGCACCGAGGCGGCCGAAGTGTTGCCGTGCGTGTCCACGGTCACGATCACTTTCTCCGGCGCCAGACCCAGCCGTTTTGCCGTCGATTCGAGGATGCGCAGATTGGCCTGGTGCGGAATCAGCCAATCGATATCTTCGACCTGCTGGCCGCATTTCACCAGTGTTTCGCGCGCCACCTCGTCGAGCACGCGCACCGCGAACTTGAACACCGCCGGTCCGTCCATGCGCAGGAACGGATCGCCGGTCACATTGCCGCCGCAGACATTGCCCGGAACGGACAGGATGCCGGCATGGCTGCCATCGGCGTGCAGGGCGCTCGCCATGATGCCGGGCCGGTCGTCCGCCCGGAGGATCAGCGCCCCAGCGCCGTCGCCGAACAGCACGCAGGTGCCGCGGTCGTTCCAGTCGAGGATGCGCGAAAATACTTCCGCGCCCGCCACCAGCGCGCAGCGGTGCTGGCCGGAGCGGATGAACAGGTCGGCCGTGGCCAGCGCATAGACGAATCCGCTGCATACCGCCTGCACGTCGAATGCCGGGCAGCCCTTGATTCCGAGTTTGGCCTGCAGCAGGCACGCGCTGCTGGGAAAGATGTAGTCCGGAGTCGAAGTGGCGAGGATGATCAGGTCGATTTCCTCCGCGGAGATGCCCGCGCTGGCAACCGCGGCCCTGCTCGCCTCCAGGGCAAGACTGCTCGAGGTTTCTCCCGCTTCCGCGATATGCCGCTGGCGGATGCCGGTGCGCGTGCGGATCCACTCGTCCGAGGTATCCATGCGCTTGGCCAGGTCGGCGTTGGTGACGATATTGCGCGGCAAGTAGCTGCCGGTGCCTATGATTCTGGAATAGATCACGTTGTTTCCACCGTGTTGTTGCCGGCTGCCGCCAGGCGTTGGGAAATGCGTTGCAGTACGCCCTCGCGCACCTCGTCAAACGCGCGCTCGATCGCGTTTTCGAAGGCGAAACTGTCGGCCGATCCGTGGCTTTTGACCACAATGCCTTTCAGTCCGAGCAGGCTGGCGCCGTTGTAGCGCGCCGGGTCCACCCGGTGCTTGAACGCGGCGAGCACGGGCACGGCCATGATGCCGCAAAGATACGTGAACCAGTTGCGTTTGAACTCATCGGTAAGGAAAGTGCGCAGCATCTTCGCCAGGCCTTCGGCCGTTTTGAGTGCGACATTGCCGACGAAGCCGTCGCATACCACCACGTCGGTCGTGCCCTTGAAGATGTCGTCGCCCTCGACGTTGCCGTAGAAGTTGAGGCCGCTCGCGCGCAACAGTTCCGCCGCCTGCTTCACCACCTCGTTGCCTTTGATCTCTTCTTCGCCGACGTTGAGCAGTCCGATGCTGGGGCGTTCCTTGTGCTGCATGGCCGACACCAGTATGGCGCCCATGATGCCGAACTGCAGCAGATGCTCGGGCGTGCAATTGACGTTCGCACCCAGGTCGAGCACGTAGACTTCGCCTTTCGTGGTCGGCATGATGCCGGCGATGGCGGGGCGGTCGATCCCCGGAAGCGTCTTGAGCACGAAGCGCGAAATCGCCATCAGCGCGCCAGTGTTGCCGGCGCTGACGCAGGCGTGCGCGGTGCCGTTTTTGACCAGGTCCACGGCGACGCGCATGGACGAATCCTTTTTCCCGCGCAGCGCAGACGCGGGCGCCTCGTCCATGCCGACCGCCTGGCTCGCATTGTGCACGATCAAATGCGGGCCGTGCGCGGCATGGCGCGCGTGCAGCTCCGCCTCGATTGCGTCCTGCAAGCCAACCAGAACGATATTGCTGTGCGGGTGCGACTTCTGGAAACTGAGGGCGGCGGGAACAGTAACGCCGGGGCCGTGATCGCCCCCCATGCAATCGATGGCTACCGTGGTATCCATTTATCGGGAATCAAACCGGCTTGCAGCCGGGCAAACGGGCGCGCTGCCCGCCTGCTATGCGCAAAATGCGCCTATTCGCCCTTGGAATTGACGATTTTCTTGCCGCGATAATAGCCGCTGGGGCTGATATGGTGGCGCAGATGCACCTCGCCTGTAGTCGGCTCGACTGCCAGGGGCGGGTTGGTCAGAAAATCATGCGCCCGATGCATACCGCGCTTCGACGGCGACTTCTTGTTCTGTTGAACTGCCATGTCTATGCTCCTTACCTGTTCAATTTTTTCAGGGCGGCAAGCGTCTGAAAAGCCGAGGGCCTGGCATCCGCCCCCAATCCTGCTGCCGCGCTGCATCGCTCATGCTTGGGGACCATGGGCAATGCGAGCAAAACCTCGTCTTCCACCAGAGCCGCGACGCTCATTTCGCCGCTCGCCACCACGCGCTCTACGTCGTCATCGGCCGCCGTGATTTCGGCCTCGCTCCTCGCGAACTCCAACTGCACCTCGAGGTGCAGCGGAAATTCCAGCTTGCCCAGACAACGCTGGCATTGCAGGCGCACGCTGCCGTCCACGGCCAGCTTCAGCCCCGACTTGCCGCGTTCGTTGATTTCGCCGGTCAGGACAAAATCGACAGCCGCTCCGGAACATCCGGATTGGGCGAGCCGCGGCAGGGATTCCATGCCCAGCTGCCCCTTGAGCACCGCCGCGGTGCGGGCAAACGCCAGGCCGTCAATGGCCGCCGGTTGCAACATAAGGCGCGCATGATATTATTTTTGACCCCCGCTGTCAAAGGAAAAACAAAATTTTCAACACCTTGCTGAAGATTTGCCTGCTGTGGGCGCTGCTCCTCCCGGCAGCCGCCCAGGTGTATAAGTGGGTGGATGAAAAAGGCATGACCCATTACGGCGAGCGGGCGCCCCAGGGCAAGAAGGCCCAGGAAGTGGAGCAGCGCCTGGCCAACCCCGCGCCGGCGCCGGGAAAGACGGCCACACCGAACTGGAAGGAACAGGAGCTCGAATTCCGCCGGCGCCGCATCGAATCCGAGCAGACCGAGGCCAGGGACAAACAGCGGGAGATCTCGCAGAACCAGGCCTGCAACCAGGCGCGCGACCAGCTTGCACAGATGAAGGCGGCGCATCGCCTGTACCGCCTGGACGAGAAAGGCGAGCGCGTATTCCAAAGCGATGAACAGCGCAACGCCTCGGTCGCGCGCCAGGAACGGCTCGTCGCGGCGCGTTGCCGCTGAAAATCGCGTGTCGACTTGTTGCGCAATCCCGTGCAAATCCATGGTTAAATCCGGTCCCATATGCAGACGCCCCCCCAAATCGTTCTCGCTTCGACCTCGAAATACCGGCGCGAGCTGCTCGCCCGCCTTGGGCTGCCTTTCGAGGTTGCATCCCCGGGCGTGGACGAAATCCCGCGCCCGCATGAGGCGCCCGAGGAGACTGCGCGCCGCCTCGCCGAAGCCAAGGCGCGGGCCGTCGCGGCGCGCTTTCCCCGGGCCATGGTCATCGGATCGGACCAGGTGGCGGTGCTCGACGGAGCGGCGCTCGGCAAGCCGGGAAACCATGCCAACGCCGTGCGCCAGCTCAGGGCGATGCGCGCCAGGGAAGTGGTGTTCCACACCGCCTTGTGCGTTTGTAACGCCGCCAGCGGTCGGACCGAAACGCGGCTGGTGCCCTTTTATGTGCGCTTTCGCGATTACAGCGACGCGCAGATCGAGCACTATCTTCGGCGCGAGCAGCCCTACGACTGCGCCGGCAGCGCCCGCTGCGAAGGGCTGGGGATTGCGCTCATCGCCGAAATGCGCGGCGACGACCCCAACGCCCTGATCGGGCTGCCCCTAATCGCGCTTACCGAAATGCTCGCCGCGCAGGGCGTATGCGTTTTGTAGATGGCGCCCCGATCATGGCGGGTGGCAGGCTCATTCTCATTCCCACCACCCTCGGGGACAGCGCGCTTGCCGCAGTGATCCCGCAGGAAGTGCTGCAGCGCGTGCGCGCGCTCGAGTACTTCGTCGCCGAGAATCCCAAGACCGCGCGCGCCTATTTGAAGCAGGCCGGCGCGGCGAAACCGCTGCAGGAACTGCATATCGCCACCCTCGACGAGCATACGCCGGAGGAAGCCATCGCCGGCCTGGCGGCGCCCTTGCTTGCGGGACACGACCTCGGGGTGATGTCAGAGGCAGGCTGCCCCGGCGTCGCCGATCCCGGCGCGAAACTGGTGTCGTATGCGCACCGGCACGCCATCCGGGTCCTGCCCCTGGTCGGCCCCTCCTCTGTTCTGCTTGCGCTCATGGCCTCCGGCCTGAACGGGCAGCATTTCGTATTCCACGGCTATCTGCCCGTGGCGGATGCCGAGCGGGAAAAAACGTTGCGGGAACTGGAGAAACAGTCCCGGCGGCTGAAGCAGACGCAGATATTCATCGAAACGCCGTATCGCAACCAGAAACTGCTGCAGAGCATCCTCGGCGTTTGCGCGAACGCAACGCTGCTCTGCGTCGCAAGCGAGATCACCCTCGCGGGCGAAGACATTCGCACCTTGAGCGTTGCGGCGTGGAAAAAAAACCCGCCGCAGCTCGATCGGCGGCCGTCCTTGTTCCTGCTGCTGGCGGCATAGAGTCAACTAAAGGCAACAAGGGCTGGGGTGGGTTTTATACAAGATCCCGATTGGGCGCGGATGTGCTTTTCATCCGCGTCCAATCGGGGATCCGCGCGGACGGGACGCCGTCCGCGCAAGTTCTATCGCAGCAGTTCGATCTATCCCGCGGTATTCGTCAATGTCGGTGTTCGATCGTTGCGCGCTCCGCGCGCGAACCGTGTTTTTTGTACGGATGAAAAGCACATCCGTACAAAAAACACGGTTGTTGATAAAAGCAAAAACCGCTGGATTGAGGCCATCCGCGCGAACAGATTTTCGCCCGCGCCCTAACGCAATTCAGCGCAGCCGGAAGCTTTCGCGCAGGGTGAACTCGGCGAAGCTCCTGGCCGCGGCGGCGCCGAAGCGTTTGGCGAGGCGCTCAACCGGGTTGGATTTCTGCGTATAGTCAACGATAGACTCGGCCTTGATCACATCGCGCGCCACCGATTCGACGCTGCCGAAGCCGTCGGCCAGGCCCAGTTCCACCGCCTTCTGCCCGGTCCAGACCAGGCCGCTGAACAGATCCGGGTCGTCCTTGAGGCGCTTGCCGCGGCCCTGTTTCACCACGGCGATGAACTGCTGGTGAATGTCGTTCAGCATGCCGAGCGCGTATTCTTTCTGCTTCGGATCCACTGGGGAAAACGGATCCATGAAGCCCTTGTTCTCGCCCGCGGTGAGCAGGCGCCGCTCCACGCCGAGTTTTTCCATGCCACCGGCGAAGCCGAATCCGTCCATGAGCACGCCGATGGAACCGACCAGGCTCGCCTTGTTGACGTAGATCTTGTCGGCCGAGGCGGCGACAAAATAGCCGCCCGAGGCGCAGACGTCCTCGACCACCACGTACAGCGGCGTATCGGGATAGATGCCGCGCAAGCGCCGCATCTCGTCGTTGATGACGCCCGATTGCACCGGGCTGCCCCCGGGCGAATTGACGCGCAGGATGACCCCTTGCGTGTTCTTGTCCTTAAAAGCGCTTTGCAGCGCGCCGGTGACCTTCTCCGCGCTGGCGTCGCCCTTGACGTCGATGACCCCTTCGAGTTCGATCAGCGCCGTGTGCTTGCCGTCGGCCATGAGATCGCCGTCCCCGCGCCATTCGAACACCATGACGATGAGGAAGGTGACATAGGCGAACGTCAGGAGCTTGAAAAAAATGCCCCACCTGCGGGCCTTGGTCTGCTCTTTCAGCGCGGAAAAGGCCAGCTTCTCCAGCGTCTCGCGTTCCCAGTTTTCTTCCTCTTGTGCCATCGCCTCAACCTTTCATCTTCATATAGACCTGGCCGTCGGCCTCGTACACGTTCAAACCGGCGAGCGCCGCACCGCGGCAAGGCCCGCCGCGGCAGGCGCCGCTCTCCGGCGCATACAGCGCACCATGCGTGGAGCATATCAAATACTCGCCGCCGGCATCGAAGAACTTCCCCGGTTTCCAATCGAGTTCCATCGAGATGTGCGCGCAGCGGTTCAGGTAGGCGTACACGCGGCCGCCGTGCCGGATGGCGAAGGCGGGCGCCCTTTCGCTCTTCCATTCGATCTCGAAGCGCACACCGTCGCCGCCTTCGGCGAGTTCGCCACTGGCACAGATCATCTGCGCGCCGGCCTCGCCCGGGCCGTCGCCGGCTTCGCTCAGGCTTTCGCCGGGCGCGCTCAGGCGTTTCTTGCCAGCCATGGCGCCAGATCCTGCGGCGTGTCGATGCAGGCGAGCGGACTGAGCGCCGTCAGGCTCTCCCTGGGATGCGCGCCGTAGCTCACCGCCAATGCGCGCACGCCCGCGTTCACCGCCATCTGCAGGTCGTGCGCCGTATCGCCTATCATCAGCGTCGCCTCCGCGTCGATCAGCAATCCCTGCATCAGTTCCTGCAGCATCGCCGGGTGCGGCTTGGAATGGGTTTCGTCGGCGCAACGCGAGGCGTCGAAGTACTGCTTCAGTTGCGTCGCCTCGAGCACGCGCTCCAGGCCGACGCGACTCTTGCCCGTGGCCACGGCCAGCACATGCCCCTGCTCCCTCAGCGCGGCCAGCATTTCGCGCACGCCCGGAAACAGCTCGATATCGGGGTCGCGCGCGAGATAATGATGGCGGTAACGCTCCGCCAGCTTGCCGTAGTCGGAGGGAGGCAGCTCCGGTACGGCATAGGAGAGGGCGTCCTTCAGCCCGAGGCCGATCACGTGCGACGCGCGCTCGCGCTCCGGCACCGGCAGTCCGAGGTCGCGGCAGCTTGCCTGGATGCTGGCGACTATGGCCCCGGCGGAATCCATCAATGTGCCGTCCCAATCGAAAACCAGCAGTTCAAATCGCTTCGGCATTTTCCAGTCTCAAAGAATATTCAAATGCGGCGGAAGCGGAGAATATCAAGCCCCTGGGCGGAAATTCCCCGCCCGCCGCGCACCGCCTGCACTCAAGCTTTTTCGGACTCGCTCCGGTCCAGAAAGGCCTCCAGTTCCGGCGGCAGCGGCGCCTCGAGCCGCAGGCGCTCGCCGGTCTGCGGATGCACGAAGGCGAGCTTCCAGGCATGCAGGAACATGCGCTTCAGGCCCTGCTTGGCCAGGCGCTTGTTCAGTTCGAAGTCGCCGTACTTGTCGTCCCCCACGATGGGGAAACCCAGATGCGCGAGGTGCACGCGGATCTGGTGCGTCCGCCCCGTCTTCAACTGCGCCTGCAGCAGGCTGTAGGCGCCGCAGGCGCGCTCCAGGTCGAACACGGTGTGCGATTCCCGTCCTGCATCGTCCACGCTGACGCGGCGCTCCCCCGCGCCGGTGACATAGCGCTGCAGCCTGAGTTTCACGTGCTGCTTGCCCGAGGGCCACCGGCCCTGCACCAGCACCAGGTAGCGCTTGTCCATCTGCCCGGTGCGGATCAGCTCATGCATGGCCGTGAGCACCGAGCGTTTCTTGGCGAGCAGCAGCAGGCCCGAGGTGTCGCGGTCGAGCCGGTGCACCAGTTCGAGGAATCTCGCCCCGGGCCGCGCGGCGCGCAACTGCTCGATCACGCCGTAGCTGATGCCGCTGCCGCCATGCGCCGCCAGGCCGGCCGGCTTGTTCGCGGCGATCAGGCCTTCGTCCTCGTACAGCAGCGGCAGGTCGATTTTCGGCGGCCTGGATGGCGCCGCCTTGGCGCCGAGACGCAGGGGGGGAATGCGCACCCGGTCGCCATCCTGCAGCTTATAGCTTGCGTCGACACGGCCGCTGTTGACCCGCACCTCCCCGCTTCGCAGAATGCGGTAGATGTGGCTCTTGGGCACGCCTTTGCACTCGCGCAGCAGGAAGTTGTCGACGCGCTGACCCGAGGTTTCGGAGCCAATTTCGACCTGTCTCACGGAAACAACTTTACTTAAATCCTTCATTTTGCTTATAATGTTCGCACTGACTCAGTCGCGGGATAGGGTTTGTCGCGTCGAAATGACGCTGCAGACCTGAACACGTCCCCGGTTTTGCGGCCCGGAAGGCCGTAACCTTGGGTAATGCGGTTAATATCGCTCACCGCAAGTAGCGAGAGTGTAATTGATTTGGCGCGCTGCAAGCAGCGGCAGATTGCGACATCCGGTACGTGTACCGGAGACAAGTACGACAAACCCAACCGATTCCCTTTCCTCTCCTCTTATCCATAAGACTGGAATGCATCGCTAAGCCACTGAACACCTAGGCCCAGGTTTGTCCTGCCCGAGATTTGTCCTGCCCATGCGCGCGCGGGAGCAACATTGATGAAGCGCATGCTGTTTAACGCGACACAGGCCGAAGAGCTCCGTGTCGCCATCGTCGATGGCCAGAAGCTGGTTGACCTGGACATCGAATCGGCCTCGAAAGAGCAACGCAAGAGCAACATCTACAAAGGCGTCATCACCCGGGTCGAACCCAGCCTCGAAGCTGCGTTCGTCGACTACGGCACCGATCGCCACGGGTTTCTGCCCTTCAAGGAAGTCGCGCGCGCCTATTTCAAGGCCGGGGTCGACGTCGGCCGCGCCCGCATCCAGGAAGCGCTCAAGGAAGGCCAGGAACTGATCGTCCAGGTGGAAAAAGACGAGCGCGGCAACAAAGGCGCCGCCCTCACCACGTTCATCAGCCTCGCCGGGCGCTACCTGGTGCTCATGCCCAACAATCCGCGCGGCGGCGGCGTGTCGCGCCGCGTCGAGGGCGAAGACCGCGAAGACCTGCGCGACACCATGGACCAGCTCCCGGTTCCCCCGGGGATGAGCGTGATCGCGCGCACCGCGGGCATCGGCCGCTCGGTCGAGGAACTCGACTGGGATCTCAAATACCTGCTGCAGCTCTGGCATGCAATCGAGGAAGCGTCCGCGACGCAGAAAGGCGCCTTCCTGATATACCAGGAAGGCAGCCTCGTCATTCGCGCCATCCGCGACTACTTCCATCCGGAGATCGGCGAAATTCTGATCGACACCGATTCGATCTTCGAGCAGGCGCAGCAGTTCATGGCGCATGTGATGCCGGACAACGTGAACCGGGTGAAGCGTTACCGCGACGACGTTCCGCTGTTTTCGCGCTTCCAGATCGAACACCAGATCGAGACCGCCTACTCGCGCCAGGTGAACCTGCCCGCGGGCGGCGCCGTGGTCATCGACCACACCGAGGCGCTGGTGGCGATCGACGTCAACTCGGCGCGCTCCACGCGCGGCAGCGACATCGAGGAAACGGCGTTTCGCACCAACCTCGAGGCGGCCGAGGAGATCGCGCGCCAGTTGCGCCTGCGCGACCTGGGCGGGCTGATCGTCATCGACTTCATCGACATGGAATCGCAGCGCAACCAGCGTGAGGTGGAAAACTGCCTGCGCGAATCGCTGCACTTCGATCGCGCACGGGTGCAGATGGGCAAGATCTCGCGCTTCGGCCTGATGGAACTGTCGCGTCAGCGCCTGCGCCCGTCGCTGGGCGAAGGCAGCACCATCACCTGCCCGCGCTGCAACGGCATCGGCCATATCCGCGGCATCGAATCGACCGCGCTGCATATCCTGCGCATCATCCAGGAAGAAGCGATGAAGGAGAACACCGCCGCCGTGCACGCCCAGGTGCCGGTGGATGTGGCCACCTTCCTGCTGAACGAGAAACGCACCGATATCCACAGCGTCGAGGCTCGACTCAAGGTCAACGTGGTGCTGATCCCGAATACGCACCTCGAAACGCCGCATTACCAGATTTCGCGCCTGCGCCACGACGACCTCAATCAGGCGGAGCCCCTGCCCGCAAGTTACAACATGGTGCAGGCGCCTGCCGAAGAAGAGAGCAAACCCCTGGCGAGCATGGAGCCGAAATCGCCGCGGCCGCAGGCCGCGGTACAGGGCATCACGCCCGGCGAACCGGCGCCCGTGTCCGTGCCAAAGCCACCCGAGCCGGAGGCCAAAACCGAGCCCGGCATCATTTCGCGCATTCTGGGTTGGTTCAAGGGCGATGCACCGAAAGCGGAAGCCGAGCCCAGCAGCGGCATTCGTCCCTCGCGCCGCGAACCCAGACGCGAACCGCAGCGCGAGCGCGGTGATCGCGGCGAGCGTGGCGGACGCGGTGGACGCGGCGGACGCGACCGCCACGAGCGCGGCGGGCGCGAGGGCCGGCCGGCGCAAGGCGAGGTCAACCGGCCGGAGCAGCGCGAGCCGCGCCAGGATCGCAACCGCGGCGAGCGCCCGGAACGCGAAGCGCGTCCCGAAAACGAAGCGCGCCCCGAACGCGGGGATCGCCCACCGCGCGAGCCGCGCGAACCACGGGCGCCACGCGCGCCGCGGCCCGAAGCGCAGCCGGGTGCAGAGGCCAGACCAGCGGATGAACAGCGCCCCGAGGGCGGCGGTGAATCCGGACGCAGCCGCGGACGGCGCGGACGCGGTGGCCGGGGTGAACGCGGCGAGCGCGGTGAACGCGCGGGCCGCGGCGAGCGCATCGAACCGGCCGAAGGCGGAGAACGTGCGGCGCAAGCGGAACATGCGGCGCGAGCGGAACTCGCCGAACGCGGCGGCGTAGCTGAAATGCCGATACCCGCGCAAGCAGCGACGCCGGAGAAAAGCTTTGTCGCCCCGGTTGAGCGCGCTGAACCGGCAGAGGCTGTAATCGCCATGGCGGCTGAAATGCCGATCCCGGTCGCCGCGCCGGAACCCGCGCTGGTGTCCGAGCACGCTGCTGCCGAACCGGCACCCGCCCCGGTGCCGGTCCGTTTCGAGCCGGCTGCGCCGCCCGCGCCGGTCGTCGACGTCCAGAAAGCGCTGCAGGAAAGCGGCCTGGTGCTGATCCAGACCGATCCGCGCAAGGTGAAACTGGCCGAACCGGTGGCCGAGCCGCGCTATGTGCCGGCGCAACGGCGCCCGCGGCGCGCCCCGCCCCCCGACACTGGACCCTTGCAGATCGTGGAAACAAAAAAATAGGTGCTGATCCGCGGCAGCGCAATGAACGCGAAGCACAAATAGAGCAAACACTTCGCGTGCCTTGCGCGCAATCCCAATCCGGGGGAATGCCCCTTGTGTGTGTACCAGCGTGCCCGAATTGAATGGGCGATTTACGCCCGCTTGCCACCATGACAGCACCGACATCGATCTTTACTGACGAACCCCTGCTCGCCGGGCTAACCGTGGTCGATTTCACCCGCGTGCTCGCAGGCCCCTACTGCACGCGCATGCTCGCCGACCTCGGCGCGCGCGTGATCAAAATAGAACGCCCCGGCGAAGGCGACGAAATCCGCCATACCGTGTTCCAGCTCGACCCCGCGCGCACCGACCAGAGCACCTACTTCACGCGCCTCAATGCGGGCAAGCAAAGCATAGCGATCGATCTTGCCCATCCGCAGGCGCGCGACATCGCGCTCGACCTGGTGCGCACCGCCGATGTCGTGGTCGAGAACTTCTCCCCCGGTGTGATGGCGCGTTACGGCCTGGGCGCCGCCACGCTGCGGGCTCTGCGTCCGGAACTCATCTATTGCTCCATTTCGGGATTCGGCCAGACCGGGCCCTTGAGTTCAATGCAGGCCTATGCGCATCTCATCAACGCGATCTCCGGCATGATGGACCTCGATCGCGGCGCTGAGGCGAATCCGCGCGTGTCTTACCTGCAGACCGCCGACGTGCTCGCCGGCGCCCACGCTTTCGGCGCGATCTGCGCGGCCCTGGTGCGGCGCGGACGCAGCGGGCGCGGCGCCTATCTGGACGTGTCGATGCTGGAGTGTCTGCTGGCGGCGGACGACATGACTTACCCGGCCCTGCTCAACGGCGGCCCGGTGCAGCGCATGCCGCGCATCGGCATGGTCGTGCACCCGCTCGGTGGGCGCTATGTGGCGGTGCAGACCGCCGGCGCGCCGCACCTGTGGGCGCGCCTCACGACGCTGATCGGCCGCCCCGGGCTCGCATCCGACCCGCGCTTCGCCACGGTGATGGCGCGGCGCACGAACTGGCCGGCGCTGCTGGCGATCCTGCACCAATGGCTCGACGGCTTCGACAGCGTGGACCAGGCGGTGCAAACGCTCTCCGCCGCGCGCATTCCCGCGGTGCCCATGCTGTCGCCCGAGGAAGTGGTGCAACACCCGCAGTTGGCGGCGCGCGCGGCCTTTCCCGAGATCGAACATCCGGCGCGCGGCCGCGTGCGCGTGACGGCCCTGCCTTTCCATGTCGACGGCGCGCCCGTCGCCCCCGGCGGCCCGGCGCCCTATCGCGTCGGACAGCATACGCGCGCGGTGTTGAGCGGTTTTCTCGGCTACTCCGACGAGCGCATCGAGGCGCTGCGCTCGCAGCAGGTCGTCGAGATCCCCGGCGAACCCTGACATCGCGAAATTGATGCCGCGATTCGTTTCGTGGCAGATTGGCCGGCGGGGTCGCTTTTCACACGCTGGACGGATTCGACCTCGGGGAAGTCGGTCCCCGGGGTCTCGACCACCTATGGCTGTAAACAACCGTAATGGAGGTCCGCTCCTGGCGGCAAAGCGGTCACAGCACCTATACGCGGATCGCCGCGCGTTTGCTCGCGGACAAAAAAGAAACGCAAGAAGGGAAAAGCCTGAAAGTCCGCGTCTTCTGTGACATGCGAATAATCAGCGCGCGCATGCCTCCCCTTTCAAGCGAGCGGAGCTTTCCCCTCTCCGGATCAGCGTCCCGCGCCGCGGCTGCGCATGATCTGATACGGCCGCAGCAGGTAGAAAACCGTCGCAAACCCGCTCCAGATGTGCACCAGGCGGGTGAACGGGAACACGAGAAAAATCGTGAGTCCGAGCACCACATGCAGCTTGAAGATGATCGATACATCGGCGATCAGGTCGGCCGCGCCGCCGCGGAAGGTCCAGATGCGCTGCGCCCAGCCCATGAATTTGACCATCTCCGAGCCGTCCATGTGCTGCATCGACAGTGGGATGCCGGCCAGTCCGAGAACCACCTGGACGAGCAGCAGCACCAGCACGACCACGTCCATCGGCCTGCTGCTGGCGCTGATACGCGGATCGCTCAGGCGGCGCTGCGCCAATATCGCCAGCCCAATGACGCACATGAGGCCAAAAACGCCGCCGCCGACGATTGCGGTGAGCTGCTTTTCGGCCGGCGACACACCGAGCGCATGCCAGATCGTCAGCGGCGTAAGCAGTCCGGTGAAGTGGCCGGCGAAAATGCCCAGCACGCCGATGTGGAACAGATTCGATCCCCATCTCAATTGCCCGTGGCGCAGCAACTGGGAGGAATCGCTTTTCCAGGTGTACTGCTCGCGGTCGAAGCGGATCAGGCTGCCGAGAAAAAACACCGTCAGGCAAACGTAGGGATAATAGCCGAACAGGAACTGGTTCAGATAGGTTTTGAGGTCCATGCGAGGCTCCGGGTTCAGGGATTCTTGGGGACGAAACGGATGAATTGCGGCCGCGACTGCTGCGCGCCGTGCGCCGTGGCCGCATCGAGGCCAGACGGCGGACCGAACTCCACCGGAGCCTCGTCCCATTCCTCATCCAGCATTGGCGCGGGCTGCGCTTTGGCCGCGCCCTTTGTCGCGGCGAGCGGCGCCGCGCCGTGGAGATCGAGCACGGCGGCGAAAACGGCAACGTAGGGACTGCCGCCGGCGGCAAGGCGCTCGCCGACCGCGCGCAGGATATGGGCACAATCCTCGATCAGTTCGTGCACTTCCCCCGCCGGCCGGGTGGCGAGATATTCCAGCACCGCCGGCAGGTAATCGGGCAGTTCGTTGACTGCGAGGACGAAACCCGATTTCCGGTAAAGCGCGTTCAGATCCACCATCGCCTGGCCACGGTCGCGCGAGTCGCCGTGCACGTGTTCGAACAGATGCAGCGAGGTCGCGCGGCCAGCGTCGAACTGCGCCACATAGCGCTCCTGTAAATCGAGCAGGTCCTCGCGGTTTAGTTCGGCCAGCAGGCCGGCGAGCGCGTCCTGCGTCGCACCGCGCAGCGCCGGTTCCTCGCCCAGCCTGCGGGCGATCTCCGGCAGAGACGCGACGAGTTCCTCCGAAGGGTAGCTGAGCAGCACAGCAAGCAATTTGAGCGTCTTCATGCTGTCATCTCCTAGGAAATCGACTTGATCGGGATGGTCTTGTGCCTCTTGCCGCCGAACAGGCTGGCTTCGGACTGGCCGTCCGAGCAGCCGTTGCCGAAGGAGAAGCCGCAGCCGCCGCGCAGGTCATAGGCGTTCTCCGCGTATTCGCGGTGCGCGGTCGGGATGACGAAGCGATCCTCGTAATTGGCGATCGCCATATAGCGGTACATCTGCTCGACCTCTTCCTTGCTCAAACTCACCTGTTCGAGCACCGCCGCATTCTCGGTTTTCTCCACATGCCGGCCGCGCATATAGGCCCGCATCGCCAGCATGCGCTCCAGCGCCCCCACCACCGGTGCCTCGTCGCCCGCGGTGAGCAGGTTGGCGAGGTATTGCACCGGGATGCGCAGGCTGCGCACATCGGGCAGCTCGCCGAAGGTGCCGAGCTGCCCGGCGCTGGCGGCTGCAGTGATCGGCGACAGCGGCGGCACGTACCAGACCATGGGCAGCGTGCGGTATTCCGGGTGCAGCGGCAGCGCCACTTTCCATTCCATCGCCATCTTGTAGACGGGTGATTCCTGCGCCGCTTTGATCCAGGCTTCGGGCACGCCCTCGGCGCGCGCCTGTGCCTGGACCTCCGCCGCATGCGGATCGAGAAACACCCCGAGCTGCGCCTTGTACAGGTCTTTCTCGTTCTCCGCGCTCGCCGCCTCCGCGATGCGATCGGCGTCGTAGAGCATCACTCCGAGGTAGCGGATGCGCCCGACGCAGGTCTCCGAGCACACCGTCGGCTGCCCGGCTTCGATGCGCGGGTAGCAGAAAATGCATTTCTCGGCCTTGCCGGTGGACCAGTTGTAATAGATTTTTTTGTACGGGCAGCCCGACACGCACATGCGCCAGCCGCGGCACTTGTCCTGGTCGATCAGCACGATGCCGTCTTCCTCGCGCTTGTAGATCGAGCCGGAGGGGCAGGAAGCGACGCAGGTCGGATTGAGGCAATGCTCGCACAGGCGCGGCAGGTACATCATGAAGGTGTTTTCGAACTGGCCGTACATTTCCTTCTGCATGTCCTCGAAGTTCGAGTCCTTGGAGCGTTTGGCGAACTCCCCGCCGAGGATTTCCTCCCAGTTCGGGCCCCATTCGATTTTCTCCATGCGTTTTCCGGTCAGGAGCGAGCGCGGGCGCGCGGTGGGCGGCGCTTTCATCTCCGGCGCACTGTGCAGGTGCCGGTAGTCGTAGGTGAACGGCTCGTAGTAGTCGTCGATCTGCGGCAGTTTCGGATTGGCAAAGATCTTCAGCAGCACCTCGAGCTTGCCGCCCTGCTTGGGCACGATCTTGCCCGAGTCCTTGCGCACCCAGCCGCCGTTCCACTTCTCCTGGTTTTCCCACTGCTTCGGATAGCCGATACCGGGCTTGGTCTCGACGTTGTTGAACCAGGCGTATTCCATGCCCGCGCGGTTGGTCCAGACGTTCTTGCAGGTCACGGAGCACGTATGGCAGCCGATGCACTTGTCGAGATTGAGCACCATGCCGATTTGAGCGCGTACTTTCATGATGCACCTCCTTCTGCCCCCGCGACAGCCGGTTCGTCCATCCAGTCCACCTGCTTCATCTTGCGCACCACCACGAACTCGTCGCGGTTGGTGCCGATCGTGCCGTAGTAGTTGAAGCCATAGGACAAATGCGCATAGCCGCCGATCATGTGCGTGGGCTTGGTGACGATGCGCGTCACCGAGTTGTGGATGCCGCCGCGCGTGCCGGTGATCTCCGAGCCCGGCGTGTTGATGACCTTCTCCTGCGCGTGGTACATCATGCACATGCCCGGCAGGACGCGCTGGCTCACCACCGCGCGCGCGGCAATCGCGCCGTTCACGTTGTAGAGCTCGATCCAGTCGTTGTCGACGATGCCTGCGGATCGGGCGTCGTCCTCGGACAGCCACACGATCGGCCCGCCGCGCGACAGCGTCAGCATCAGCAGATTGTCGGTGTAAGTCGAGTGGATGCCCCATTTCTGGTGCGGCGTGATGAAGTTAAGCACTACCTCGGGATTGCCGTTGCCTTTCCGCCCCTGGATCGGATGCACGGTCTTCAGGTCGATCGGCGGGCGATACACGCACAGGCCTTCGCCGAAACCCAGCATCCATTTGTGATCCTGGTAGAACTGCTGGCGCCCGGTCAGGGTGCGCCAGGGAATCAGCTCGTTGATGTTGGTCCAGCCAGCGTTGTAGCTCACCTTCTCCGATTCGATGCCGCTCCAGGTCGGGCTGGAAATGATCTTGCGCGGCTGCGCCTGCAGGTCGCGGAAGCGCAGTTTCTCGTCCGCTTTCGAGCGCGCCAGGTGGGCGTGCTCGCGGCCGGTGATTTTCGACAACGCCTCCCAGGCCTTGACCGCCACCTCGCCGTTGGTCTCCGGGGCGAGCATCAGAATCACCTCGGAGGCGTCAATGTCGGTCTCGATCCGCGGCAGGCCCTTGCTCACGCCTTCGTCGGCGACCGGGTAGTTGAGCTCGCCGAGCTGCTTCACTTCGCGCTCGGTGTTCCAGGCGATGCCTTTGCCGCCATTGCCTACCTGGCCCATGAGCGGGCCGAGCGCGGTGAATTTCTTGTAGGTGTTCGGGTAGTCGCGCTGGATCACTGTCATCGCAGGGGCGGTGTTGCCGGGGACGAGCTCGCATTCGCCTTTCTTCCACTCCTTGACGTCCAGCGCCTGCGCCAGTTCTCCCGGGGTGTCGTGCATCAGCGGCGCCAGCACCAGCTCCTTTTCCACGCCCAGGTGGCCGATGCAGACCTCGGAAAATTTCTTCGCGAAGCCCTTGTAGATCTCCCAGTCGCTCTTGGCTTCCCAGGTCGGATCCACCGCCGCCGACAGCGGGTGGATGAAGGGGTGCATGTCGGAGGTGTTGAGATCGTTCTTCTCGTACCAGGTGGCGGTGGGCAGGACGATGTCCGAGTACAGGCAGGTGGTCGACATGCGGAAATCCAGCGTCACCAGCAGGTCGAGCTTGCCCTCGGGCGCCTGTTCGCGCCAGGTCACCTCCTCCGGCTTCGCGCCGCCCCGCATGTCACCCTCGGCGCCCAGTTCCTTGCCCTGCACCCCGTGGGTCGTGCCCAGGAGGTGCTTGAGAAAGTACTCGTGCCCTTTACCCGAGGAGCCGAGCAGGTTGGAGCGCCAGACGAACAGGTTCCGCGGGAAATTGGCCGGGTTGTCCGGATCCTCGCAGGCGAGGCGCAGCTTGCCGTCTTTGAGCGACTTTACCGCATAGTCCTTGGGGTCCATCCCGGCGGCCTCGGCATCCTTCACCACCTGGATCGGATTGGTCTGCAGCTGCGGCGCCGAGGGCAGCCAGCCCATGCGCTCGGCGCGCACGTTGAAGTCGATCAGCGACCCGGTGTAGTCCTTCGGGTCGGCCAGCGGCGAGAGGATCTCGCTGATCGCGAGCTTCTCGTAGCGCCATTGGTCGGTATGCGCGTAAAAAAACGAGGTCGAATTCATCTGCCGCGGCGGACGTTGCCAGTCGAGCGCGAAGGCGAGCGCGGTCCAGCCGGTCTGCGGCCGCAGTTTCTCCTGCCCGACATAGTGGGCCCAGCCGCCGCCCGACTGCCCAACGCAGCCGCACAGTATCAGCATGTTGATGATGCCGCGATAGTTCATGTCGCTGTGATACCAGTGGTTCATGGCTGCACCGATGATCACCATCGATTTGCCCTGCGTCTTGTCGGCGTTTTCTGCGAACTGGCGCGCCACGGCGATCACGTCGGCGGCCTTCACGCCGGTGATGGCGTGCTGCCAGGCCGGCGTATAGGGAACGTCCCGGTCGTAGCTTGATGCGACGTTGCCGCCGCCGAGGCCGCGGTCGATGCCGTAGTTGGCCACCAACAGATCGAACACGCTCGCCACCAGAACCTCCCCTTCGGCGAGCTGCAGCTTTTTCACCGGGACGTTGCGCACCAGTACGTCCTTGCCCTGATCGTTGTGGGTGAAATTCTTGGTAACGATGCCGCCGAAATAAGGAAAAGCGACCGGCGCGACCTCGTCGCGCCGGTCGATCAGCGACAGGGCGAGCTTCGCCTCCCCTCCGCCCGCCTCCTTCTCCTCCAGATTCCACTTGCCGTCGGTCTGCCCCCAGCGGAAACCGATCGAGCCGTTCGGAATCACCACTTTTCCCGATTTTTCGTCGACGGCGACGGTCTTCCAGTCCGGGTTGTTCGCCTGCGCCAGCTTGTCCGAGAAATCCGTGGCGCGCAGGAATCGGTCCGGCACAGTGTGCCCGTCGCGCTTGACCAGCTTCACCAGCATCGGCAGATCGGTATAGCGGCGCGCATAGTCCTGAAAATAGGCCGACGGCTTGTCGAGGTGGAATTCCTTCAGGATCACATGCCCCATCGCCATCGCCAGCGCGGCGTCGGTGCCCTGCTTGGGGTGCAGCCAGATGTCGCCCAGTTTGGACACTTCCGCGTAGTCCGGGGTGATCGAAACGATTTTCGCCCCCTTGTAGCGCACCTCGGTGAAGAAATGGGCATCGGGCGTGCGCGTCTGCGGCACGTTCGAGCCCCAGGCGATGATGAAGGTGGAGTTGTACCAGTCGGCCGACTCCGGCACGTCGGTCTGCTCGCCCCAGGTCTGCGGGCTCGCCGGCGGCAGGTCGCAGTACCAGTCGTAGAAACTCATGCACACGCCGCCGATCAGCGACAGGTAGCGGCTGCCGGCGGCATAGGACACCATGGACATCGCCGGAATCGGCGAAAACCCGACCACGCGGTCCGGGCCATGTTTCTTTATGGTGTAGACATTGGCAGACGCGATGATCTCGTTTGTTTCCTCCCAGCTCGAGCGCACGAAACCGCCGAGTCCACGCCGCGATTTGTAGTCCTTGGTCGCCTGCGGGGATTCGACGATGGAGGCCCAGGCCTCGACCGGGCCCAGCGACTTGCGCGCCGCGCGCCAGGCACGCAGGAGACGCCCGCGCACCATCGGGTATTTCACCCGGTTGGCGCTGTACATGTACCAGGAATACGAGGCCCCGCGCGAGCAGCCGCGCGGCTCGTGGTTGGGCAGGTCCGGTCGCGTGCGCGGATAATCGGTCTGCTGCGTCTCCCAGGTGACGATGCCCCCCTTGACGTAGATTTTCCAGCTGCACGAACCGGTGCAGTTGACGCCGTGGGTCGAGCGCACGATCTTGTCGTGCTGCCAGCGCTGGCGATAGCCTTCCTCCCAGGTACGGTCTTCGCGCGTGACGCGGCCGTGGCCGCCGGAATAGCTCTCGCGCTCCTGGGTGAAATAACTGAGGCGGTCTAGAAAATGACTCATGGTTGTCCTCTCGAGTAATAGCCGGTCCTGCAAATGTTCTCAGTGGATGAGCGAGTAGCCGTTGTAGCCGATCAGCAGCAGGCCGATCACTAGGTTCAGCGTCCGCGTGGCGTCGGTGGTCTTGGGAACGATCAGCGCGTCGATACGCGCCGCCTCGGTGAATTTGTTCCTGAAGAACATGACGCCCACCAGCACCGTCCCGTAGGCAATGCCGCCGATCGTGACCGCGAAATCCAGCGACGTCATCATCCGTCCCTGGTCCTACGCTTTGACGGCGCGCAGCTTTTCGCGCTCCGCCTCGGAGATGCGATCCCACCAGGTGTTGCCCGTGCCCCAGTCGCCGCGCACCGCGCCGGGTCGGGTGTAGTAGATCCAGTTGATCACCGAGGCAGCCACGTAGAAGGCGATCGCGCCCCAGAAGAAGGCCGCCGCCGAGCCGGTGCTCGAAATCGACGCGCCGATCAGCGACGAGAACACGAACGGGCCGTAAGCCGCCCATGCGCCGGTCCACCCCAGCACCTGCGCCCCCTGCCGCGGCGAGTGCGCGAATATGATCGGGTACTGGCGGAAGGTGGCGAAATTTCCGATGCCGGACATGAGGAAGAGCCACAACATGCCCCAGAGAAAGGCATCAAACTGGTCCACCGAGGTCGGCGTAAGGTAGCCGCCGAAGATCAGGAACAGGCAGCCGGCGATCAATCCGACTCCCGAGATCTGGGTCCAGATGCTGCCGCCGTACTTGTCGGCCAGCGGGCCACCCAGCACGCGGATCAGCGAGCCGACCAGGGGGCCAATGTAGGCGTATTTCAGCGGATCGGGCGCGCCGTCGAATACGCCGTAGATGGTCTTGATCATGATCGGGAATGCCGCGGAGAAACCGGAAAACGAACCGAAGGTCATCACGTAGGTGATGACGCAGAACCAGGTGTGCTTGTTCTTCATGATGTCAAGCTGGTCGCCGAACGACGCCTTGACCGGCACGCTGCGCAGGAATATCCAGCACAGGATGCCGGCGAGCAGCAGGTAAGGCACATACCAGAAGGCCGCGTTCTGCAGGTACAGTTCCTTCTTCACCAGGATGCTCAGCTTTACGTCGGTCGGCGCGCCCTTGTCGTTCTTCTTCACTTCGAGTTTCAGGTCCTTGCCGGCGTCGCCCTCGACCTTGGCGATGCCGGTGATGGCGCCGGAGGCGTCTTTGGTCACCGCGACGGCCGCGGCGAGCTCAGGCTTTCTGAACACCACCTCGGTCACCACGCCGTTCGCCCTGGTGACCGCCACATCCTTGACCACGGTCGCGGTGCTGAACGCCTGCGGCCCGCCGACGACCGCGCCCAGTGCCGCGAAGCCGATGATCCAGGGCGTGACGAACTGCACCAGGCTCACGCCGAAATTGCCGACGCCCGCCTGGATGCCCATGGCCGTGCCCTGCAACCGCTTCGGAAAGAACAGGCTGGTCGAAGGCATGTAGGAGGAGAAGTCGCCGCCGCCCATGCCGCACAAAAGGGCGATGATCATGAACGTGGCGAAGGAGGTGGTGTTGTCCTGGATGGCGAAGCCGAGCCACACCATCGGGATCAGCTTGAGGAAAGTGGACGTGGTGATGGTCAACCGCGTGCCGTAGATCGGTATGAGGAAGGCATGGATGAGCCGCAGCGTGCCGCCGGCCAGCCCCGGCATGGCCGCGAGCCAGAACAGCTGCATGGTGTCGAACTTGAAGCCGAGGCCGGGCATGCGCACCACCACCGCGCTCATCACGAACCACGTCGCAAACGACGCGACCAGGGAAAACGTGGTCAGGAACAGGGTGAGCCAGGCGATGCCGCTGCCGGTTTCCTGCCAGAACTGCGGATTCTCGGGTTCCCACTTGCTAAGCCAGGCCATTTGATGTACTCCCTCTGTGATTCAAGCCGTTTTAGATCGAAACTGGCGCGCGCGGACCGTTCATACGGGCATGCCTGCGCTCGGGCGCGCGTAATGCCACCAGGTCAGCGCGATGCAGCTGAGATAGAACACGATGAACATGTACAGGGCGGCGGCGGGCGTCCCGCTCAGCGCAAGCGAGATGCCGTAGCTCATCGGAATGAAAAAGCCGCCGTAGGCGCCGATCGCCGAAGAAAACCCGAGCACCGCCGCCGCTTCCGTATTGGCGTCGCGCAGCGCCTGCTCCTCCGCCTCCCTGCCCCGGCCTGCGGCCGCGCGCTGGCGCTCGGTGAGGAAGATCAGCGGGATCATGCGGAAGGTGGAGCCGTTGCCCACGCCGGCCGTGGTGAACAGCAGCATGAACATCACCAGGAAACCGTAGAAACCGCCCCCCTGCCCGCCCTGCGGCAGGAAGCACAGCACGCCGACCACGCCCAGCGCCATGGCGATGAAGTTCCAGAAGGTGACCCGGGCGCCGCCGAGCTTGTCCGACAGCCAGCCGCCGAACGGCCGGATCAGCGCTCCGACCAGAGGGCCCAGCCAGGCGTAGGACAATGCGTTGACCAGCGGAAACTGACTCTTGATCAGCAGCGGGAATCCGGCCGAATAGCCGATGAACGAACCGAAAGTTCCGAGGTAGAGCCAGCACATGATCCAGTTGTGCTTGCTCTTGAAGATCACCGCCTGGTCCGAAAACGACGCCTTCGCCGTGGCCAGATCGTTCATGCCGAACCAGGCCGCCAAGGCGCATGCGCAAATAAACGGCACCCAGATGAATCCGGCGTTCTGCAGCCAGAGCTGCCTCACTTCGGCCCCCCTGGACCAGGTCTGCGGCTCGCCGCCCAGCGTGCCGAATACGCCGGCGGTGATTACCAGCGGCACCACGAACTGCACCAGCGACACGCCCAGATTGCCAAGACCGGCGTTCAGGCCCAGTGCCATGCCTTTCTGCGCCTTGGGAAAGAAAAAGTTGATGTTGGCCATGCTCGATGCGAAGTTGCCGCCGCCAAGGCCGCATAACAGAGCCAGGATGACGAAAGTCGAATAGCTGGTGCCCGGATCCCTGACGAGGACGCCGATGCCTATCGTCGGCAGCAGCAGCGACAAGGTCGAAATCGTCGTCCAGCGCCGGCCGCCGAATATCGGCACCATGAACGAATAGAAGATCCGCAGCGTGGCCCCGCACAGCGACGGCAGCGCCGCGAGCCAGAACAACTGCTCGGCGGAGAAATGGAAGCCGACGTTGGGCAGGTTGACCACCACCACGCTCCACACCATCCACACGGCGAAGCCCAGGGTGAGCGCCGGGATCGAGATGGCAAGATTGCGGCTGGCGACGGAACGTCCTTCGCTGCTCCAAAAAGCGGCATCCTCCGGATCCCAGCGCGTCAATACGCGAGCTGCCATGCTGGCTCAATTCCGGCTCTTAGGTGAAATGCGTCGGCTCGGGATACCTGCGGCTTTGCTCGGCTGAGAGCGGCCGGACCTCGCTGAAGTACATCCACATCAGCGACACCCAGACGACGCCGAACATCAGCATGAAGGCGGAGGAGCGCACGCCGGTCAGGTCCACCAGCGCGCCGAACATGATAGGCAGGATAAAGCCGCCCATGCCGCCGGCGAGGCCGACGATGCCCGAGATCACGCCGATGTTATGCGGGTAGTCGTCGGAGATGTACTTGAACACCGAGGCTTTGCCGATGGCAAACGCGATGCCCATGGTGAACATGAGGATGGTAAAAATCGTCGGATTGAGGCCGAGATGGAACGTCCTGGGACCGGTCACCGTCTGGATGGTGAAGTCGGTCTGCGGATAGGACAGGAAGAACAGGCACACCAGGGCGATCCACAGCACCCACCAGGTGACGGCGTGCGCGCCGAATTTGTCGGAGATCCAGCCGCCAATGGCGCGTAGCACCCCTCCGGGTATGCTGAAACCGGCCGCCAGCAGCGCCGCCAACTGGATGTCGAAGCCGTATTCGGAAATGTAGTATTTGGTCATCCACAGCGACAGCGCCACGTAGCCGCCGAAGACGATGGAGTAATACTGGCTGTAGCGCCAGACTGTCGGGTCCTTGAGCGCGGCCAGCTGCTCCCTGACCGTGACTTCGGAGTGTCCCGACGTGTGCTCTTCGTCGGTGTAGGTGAAAAACCAGAACGCGATGGCGGTGATCAGCATGAGCACGGCATACACCTTCGGCACCATCGCCCAGCCGTAGACCACGACGATGGTCGGCGCGACCAGCTTGGTGACCGCCGCCCCGGTGTTGCCCGCGCCGAAAACGCCCATGGCCAGCCCCTGGCGGTGCTTCGGAAACCAGCGCGCGCAGTAGGCGATGCCGACCGTGAACGAGCCGCCCGCCACGCCGACGAACAGGCCCGTCACCAGGTAATGCCAGTACGCAGTGCCCACCGAGATCAGCCAGATGGGGATCACGGTGGAAAGCATCAGGATGAAAAACACGATGCGGCCGCCGAACTTGTCGGTCCACATGCCCAGCGGCAGACGGATCAGCGAACCGGTCAGCACCGGTAGCGCGACCAGAATGCCGAACTGCGTTTCATTGAGGTCCAGGGTCTTCTTGATCGGAATGCCGATCACGGCGAACATCATCCACACCATGAAACATACGGTGAACGCCGTCGTGCTCGCCGTTACCACCGACCAGCTCTTGTAAGTCCGTGTCGCCATGTGCCCCGTCTCCGCGCGTGATTGAACGTGGAGCGAAGTCTAGGCGCGCGCGCAGCGCAGTGAAATAGGCCAAAATCGCGCGAAATGGAGCGCTTCTACCTATTTGGTGGTAGCGCGGCACCAGGCGGCAATCGTCCGAAACGCCGCGTCCCTATTGGATGAGCAGGCGACGAACCCGAATCGCGGCGGCGCGCGCGGAAGCAGCAGGGCAATATGGGAGTACCGCCAAAATATGCGGGGACAGGCCACGCGAACTATCCGGGACAACCATCAGGAACAGACCATTTTTTTCGCTTCGACGATGCAGAACTGAACCGGTGGACCGTGCCGGAAAGCGTGGTCTGTCCCCGGTTTTTCGTCAGCGCCCGCTTTCGCGCGAGACCGTCCGGCGGATGTGGCGCACGCCCAAGGCGGCGAGCAGCGCGACCAGCGGCACGGCGGCCGCCATCACCAGATCCGGGTCGAGCGCGACGCCAAGGGTCTTGCCGGCCTTGGCGAGATAGCCGATGAGCCCCACGCAATAGTAGGTGACCGCCGCCGCCGACAGTCCCTCGACCGTCTGCTGCAGGCGCAACTGCAACCTGGCGCGTTTGTCCATCGAAGCGAGCAGCAATTGATTCTGCTGTTCGCGCGTGACCTCCACCCGCGTGCGCAACAATTGACTGGCGCGGTCGATGCGCTCCGACAGCGCGCCTTGCAGCCGGACGGCCGATTCGCAGGTGCTCATCGCCGGCGCGAGGCGGCGCTCGGTAAACTCGCGAAAGGTCTGCACCCCCTCGATGCGCATTTCGCGCAACTCGGCGATGCGGCGTTCCGCCAGCGCGTAGTAGGCGCGCGCCGCGCCGAAGCGGTAATGGGTCGACGATACCGAGTGCTCGATTGCGGCGGCGAGCCGGGTCAGTTGATCGAGCAGGGCCGGCTCGTCCGCGGGGACGGCGTCGGCCATGCGCGTGGTGATTTCCACCAACTGCCGGTCGGAGGCGGCCAGTTCCGGCAGCAGGCCGCGCGCGAGCGGGAAGGCGAGCAGCGCCTGCATCACGTAGGTTTCGATCTCGAGCATGCGCTGCAGCATGCGCCCGGCCTGGCGCGGCGTCAGGTTAAGGTCGAAAACGAGAAAACGGCTGAATCCGTCGTCATGGATGCGGAAGTCGGTGTAGGCCGCGCCCGCGCCTTCCCCGATGCGCGCCCCGACCACGGCATTGCCGTCGAACAGCAGCGCGATTTCTTCCGCCGATGCCGACGCTGCCGCAGCAGGGAGCACCGCCACGTGCGCCGCCGCAATGGTCGTGCCGGGCAGAGCTGCGAGCCAATCCTGCGGCACCCGGCCGATCACCGGATTGGCAAAGGCCGATGGCGCGGTCAGCGGAGCATTGGCGAGGAAGGTATAGCTGGTGAATTCGGTGTGCCGCTCCCACTTGATATGAAACGGCCCCAGGTCCGCGCTGAAGTGGTTGCCCGCGGTAGAGGGCGGCGGCCGGCCGTAGCGCGCGCACAGCTCGGCGAGGCACTGCCGCTCCACCGGCCTGGCCGCCTCGCCGGCGAGCAGCGCCAGATAGGACGCGCACACCGGCGGGTGCAGTTCGGCGAACGGGCGCGCATGCAGCTCGTGGTTGAGATCGAAGCGCTGCGGGTGGTTTCCGGGAAGGCGCATGGCATTGCGCGCAAGTCAATGGTGATATTGGATTATAGCGCCACCATATCGACGGGCGCGTCCGAAGCGCGAACCCTGGGACTATCCGCTTTTCGTTCAATCCGCAGTGGCCAGCGCCAGGCTAAACGGGCAAAATGCGCTAGGGATCGTCCAGGCGCACGCGCCGCGCCCTCCGGGAGTGCGCATCATGAATATCAACCATCGCTTTTTCGCCGAATCGCTGGTCGTGAGACTGGGCATGGCCCTCGGGGCGATCGTGCTCCTCGCGCTCGCGGCCACCATCAGCGCCACCGTGTTTGCCGAATTGTCCACCGGCAAGGCCGCGGCGATCAACCTTGCCGGAAGTCTCAGGATGCAGACCTACTGGATCACGGTTCAGGTGCTGCGCTCGGGCGACATCGGGCGCGCGCCGGCGGAGCTGCAACAGGCGATGGCCGAGTTCGAATCGCGCCTGAACAGCCCGCTGCTCACCGGCGGCATACCCGCCGATTCGACCGACTCCACGCGCCGCGCCTACGACCGCGTCGCGGCCAGCTGGTCCGCCATGCTCAAACCCGCGGTCGCACGCGCGGTGACCGAGGGCGCGCCGGCGCGCGACGCCTTCGTCTCGCGCATGGTGGCTTACGTCCTCGACGTCGACCGGCTGGTGTACCTGCTCGAGCACGATCTGGAGCAGCGCATCCAGGCGCTGCGCCTGATCCAGGGCGCCGGCCTGTTCGCCATCATCGTGGTGATGTTCATTTCCTTCTTTCTGATGCACGCGCAGGTCATTGTCCCTCTGGCCGATCTGCTCGCCTGCGCCCGCCGCGTGCGCGTCGGCGATTTCACCGTGCGCGCCCGGCATGCGGGCGAGGACGAACTGGGCCAGCTCGGGCAGTCCTTCAATTACATGGTCGAAGACCTTTCGCGCAGCTATGCCACCCTCGAGGCGCGGGTGCAGGAGAAGACCGAGCAGCTGGCGCGGACCAATGTGTCGCTGGAAGTCCTGTACAACACCACGCGCACGCTGGCCGAGAATCCGCTCACGCAGGCCACGCTCGACGGCGTGATGCGCGACATCGAGCGCGTCGTCGGGCTCAAGGCGGGCGCCATCTGCGCGCGCGAGGAAGGCGACCGGCGCGGCTTCCCCGTCGCCCTGCACGCCGGCAGCGGGCAGGCCAGGTCCTGGTGTCAGCGGGAGCGCTGCTATGAATGTTTCGGCGCAGGCGCGGCCGAATCCGGGGTGCGCGTCGTCGGCAGCGGCGCCGAGCGCATGCTCTCGGTGCCGCTGTCCGAAGGCGGCAAGCCCTATGGCGTGATGCTGCTGCAGCTGCCGCCAGGAATACAGATCGAAGAGTGGAAAATGAAGCTGCTCGAATCGATCGGCCACCACATCGGCGCCGCCTTCGCCACCGCCAAGCGCTCGGACGAACGCCGCGGCATCGCCCTGCTCGAGGAGCGCTCGGTGATCGCGCGCGAGCTGCACGATTCCCTGGCGCAGTCGCTCAGCTACCTCAAGATCCAGGTGACGCGCCTGAGGCAGCAACTGCACGCGGGCGACGCCCGCGGGCAGGCCCTGGAGGTGGTCGAAGAGCTCAAGCTGGGGATCAGCAACGCTTACCGGCAGTTGCGCGAGCTGCTCACCACATTTCGCCTGCGCATCGACGGGCGCGGCCTCGCCGAGGCGCTGCAGGAAACCGTTCGCGAGTTTTCACAGCGCGCCGGAATCGAGATCCGGCTGCACGACCGGCTGCTCGGCCACGAACTCGACTCGAGCGAGCAGATTCACGTATTGCAGGTGGTGCGCGAAGCGCTGACCAACGTCGAGCACCACGCGCATGCGCGCCGCGCCGAAGTGCGTCTGGACATCGAGCAGGGCCGCATTTGCGTCGCGGTGGAGGACGACGGGGTGGGCATAGACGACACCGAGCCGCCGACGCATCACTATGGCCTGGCGATCATGCGCGACCGCGCGGCAACCCTGGGAGGTTCGCTGCGGATGGCCAGGCGCGCAGGGGGCGGCACGCGCGTGGAGTTGGAATTCTCCCCCCGCGGACCGTTTCACACTGCCGTAAGCCCGGCGCAAGAGGCGCTTACATGAGCGCAGGCAATCGCATCCTGGTCATCGACGACCATCCCCTGTTCCGCAAAGGGGTGTCGCAGTTGATCGCCATGGCTCCTCACCTCCAACTGGTCGGCGAGGCGTCCAGCGGCGAACTGGGCGTGGCCAAGGCGCGCGAACTCGACCCCGACCTGATCCTGCTCGACCTGCACATGAAAGGCATGAACGGCATCGATACGTTGAAGGCGATCCGCGACGCGGGCCTCGATTGCCGCGTGGTGATCCTGACCGTTTCGGACAGCGCCGACGATCTGGTGGCGGCAATCCGCAGCGGCGCCGACGGCTACCTGCTCAAGGACATGGAACCCGAAGACCTGCTCGCCGCCATAGACCAGACCCTGAACGGCAGCACGGTGATCGGCGGGCGGCTGAACGGCCTGCTCGCGCGCGCGATCCGCGAGGAAGCCACGGCAAGCCAGCGCGACAGCGCCACGCTCACCAAACGCGAGCAGGAAATCATGAACGGCCTGGTCAATGGCCTATCGAACAAGCTGATCGCGCGCAACCTCGACATCACCGAGGCCACGGTCAAAGTGCACGTCAAGAACCTGCTGAAGAAACTCGGCTTTCGCTCGCGACTGGAAGCGGCCGTATGGGCGGTGGGCCGCGGCGTGAAACAGGGCAAGTGACGATCTGTGGCAGAATGCACTGTAGGCGCCCCGCTCCCGGTGCTAAAATTCAAATATTGATCTTCGGCAGGAGCGCATCGCATGCGGCAACCAACTCTCACTCAAGCGCAGAGCCATTCTCCAGCCTGTCTACTCGCTACGCCGGCCGCTGAGGTTGGCCGACAGCGCCTGCCGCGACACGCCCAGTCGCCGTGCCGCCTCACCCACGGAGAGTCCGGCAGGAAAATAGAACTCCTTCAGGATCCCGCCCGGATGCGCAGGATTGTGCGTTTCCATATTCGCCCCTCGGCACTGCAGCTGAACGCGTCACGCGGCGACTGTAAAGGGGCGCTTTACGCCTGTCAAGGCTAAGGTCAGACCGGAATCGTCCCTGCCGCAGCCGGCGAATTGCCGAAGCCAGGTTTCCCTGACTTCAACGCCAGCAACGCGATCAGCACCCACACCACACTGCGCAGCGTCATCGCCCACGCCGTGCGCGCTTCGTACGCGCCCCCCGCCGCGACATGCACGCCGAAGGCGCCGAACACCAGCAGCGTCGCCGCGGCGATCGCGAGCGCGAGTTGCGCTGCCCAGCGGCGCCGCAGCCATAGACCCACCCCTGCCGCGAAATAGGCAAAACCGGCGCAGAAATTGAACCAGAGAACGAAGCCGACCACGCTGCCGGCGGCCTGCGCGCCGTCCCCGAAGAGCACGCTGCCGCCGGCGTGTACCGTCGCGACGCCGAACACGACTGCCACGATCGACGCAATTCGCATCAGCCAGATCCGGTAATTTACTGTTGTCCGCATGGTGGTCACCCTTTCATGAGTCAATGGGCTTGCCTCTCGCCGGCAGGCCGCGCAGCGCCGCCGCGATCGTGCCGAGCACGAAGGCGAGCAAGGCGACGCCGTTGAGCGCGCCGCCCCAGGCGCGCCAGTCCTGCAGCATCTGCCAGTCGCCGGCCACGCGTATCGCGAGCGACAGGTGCAGCAGCGCGAGCGGCAGATAGAAATTGGGCGTATACGGAACCGCGACGCGCAGCACCGCAGGCAGGATGATAGGCGCATGCCCGAACACCATCGCGAACACGAATCCGAGCAGCACCATGTGCAGCGCCGCATCGTAGGCGGCGCCGCCGATCTGCAGCCCGCCCGAGGCGAGCATGGTCAGCCCGGAAAGTCCGAGCCAGGCGTAGCCGGTCAGCAGGCACACGGCGATGAAGCGCGGCAGCCCCCTGCCCCTGACCGTGCGGCGCGCCACGTCCTGGCGCATCAGCCACAGCGACAGCAGCAGCAGGCTTGCGCCCAGCAGCAGCGTCCCGGCTGTCCAGGCGATCGTCGACACCACGATTGCGGTCAGCAAGGCCGATACCGATCCGATGAACACCCGCCGGGCGGCCGCGGAAGGCGGCAGCACGCGCGACAGCTCGAGGCGCTCCCCGGCGATGGTGAGCACCAGGAAACCGGTCCAGAACGGCAGCGCGGCGTAAATCGGCCGCCCGCCGAGCCACAGCAGGTTCCCGAGCAGCCAGCAGACGGCCCCGAGCGCGAGCGTCAGCGTGAACAGCTCGCGCTGGCGGCGGAAGAACGCGATCGAGACGGCGGCCATGGCGGCGCTGCCCGCCGCGATCATGACCGGAGCCGCAGCGTGGGGCGCACCCAGCATGGCCGCCGCCGCGCCGAGCCCGGTCGCCAGCGGCCCGAGATAGCCCCACGGGCGCGCGAGTGCAACAGCGCGCTCCAGCCCGATCACGGTGCCGAAAAAGCCGCAGGCCATCAGCGGACCGTGCAGCCCCGCGAGTTCGACGACGGGCGGCGGGAACGGCCATCCGAGGCGGACCAGCCCTGCGGCGATGCCGAGGAACAGCGACGCGAACGCGAGCGCGAGCAAGGGGGCGCGCCACGCGACCGCGACCTGCCGCTGCCCCGCCATCGCCGCGAGCCCCGGCGCGCCTCAGGCCGCCTTGGCGATGCGCACCTTCCACACCTCGGGACCGGACTCGAGATAGTCCCAGGCGAAGGCGTCGCCGCGTTCGGCCTTGAAGTGGTAGTAGAGCGGTTTCGGGTCGTGGTCGTTGACCAGCAGGAACGCCTCGCCCGGAGCGAGCCGGTCGAAGGCGCTGAATATCAGCGGGTGGCGCTCGCGCGGAACGATGTTGCGCACGTCGATGGTGGCGGAAGCGGTCGCGGTCATGATAGGTCTCCGTAGGTGGTTGAAGAAACGCCTGCCCCGGAATCAACCGGGCCAGCCGAAAGTCTGCCTTGAGCTCTCGGACATCAGATCCGGCGTCCAGGGTGGGTCCCAGACCAGCGCGATCTCCACCGCCACGCCGTCGGGCAAAGCGGCGCTGACCGCCCGCTGCGCGTGCTCGGTGATCATGTCGCCCATCGGGCAGGCGGGGGTGGTCATGGTGAGTTCGACCACGACGCGCTGCGGCGCGACGTCGATGCGGTAGACCAGGCCGAGGTCGACGATGTTCATACCGACCTCGGGATCGTCGACTCTGGACAGGGCCTCGCGGATGCGCTGCTCCCAGCTGCCTGTCGCCTCTGTCGCCATGCGGGCTCCTCGAACATGTATAGTGAATACACCTTTACTATAATACACGTTTCCGCCATAATCAATATCATTCGTACATCTTTAATTTCGCCGGGGCTGCCGCCATGCGCCTTACCACCTTCTCCGACTACACCCTGCGCGTGCTGATCTACCTCGGCGTGCACGACGACGAGGTCGCCACGGTCGGCCAGATCGCCGACGCCTACGGCATTTCGGCCAATCACCTGATGAAGGTGGTGCACTACCTCGCGCAGACCGGCTATATCGAAACCGCGCGCGGCAAAGGCGGCGGCATGCGGCTCGGGCTGGCGCCGGACAAGATCAATCTCGGCGAAGTGGTGCGCAGCACCGAGGACAACGGCAGGCTCGTCGAATGCTTCGACCGTAAGGCCTCCGACTGCCGCATCGAATCCGCCTGCGTGCTGCGCGGCGTGCTCGGCCAGGCGCTCGACGCCTTCTTCCGCTCGCTCGACGCGTACACGCTGGCCGATCTGATCGCGCCCAAGCCCAGGCTCGCGAACATGCTGGCGTTCACGCCGAAGCGCGCGAGTTGACCTGGACCGCCCCCACCCTGACGGAGACCACCGATGAGCGCAATCAAAATCTCCTTCCCCGGATTCGACGCGCCCGCGGCCGGCTTCGAGGTACCGCTGGAAATGCTCTCGGCCTGCCACGGCCGGGTCGAGCGCCAGTGCCAGACCCTGCTGCGCCTCGCGCCGCATCTCGCCGCGAACGGGCCGGATCAGGCGGCGCGCGAGGCGGCGCTGAATGTCATGCGCTATTTCGATACCTCGGCCAGACACCATCACGCCGACGAGGATGAGGACCTGTTTCCGGCACTGCTGCAGGCCGCGCCCGATGCCGAGCGCGCCGGCGTCCGCGCGCTGATCGACGCGCTGCGCGGGCAGCATCGCGAACTGGAGCAAGCCTGGAGCCAGCTGCGCTGGAAGCTGGAAGGCGTCTGGTTGGGCACGCTGCGCGAACTGGACGCCGCCGAAGTCGCACGGCTGTCCGAACTGTACGCCAGCCACATCGCGCGCGAGGAGCAGGAGCTGTTGCCGCTCGCGGCGCGGCTCTTGGGCGCAGCGCAATTAGACCAGGTCGGCCGCGCGATGCGCGAGCGGCGCGGGATCAAGGATATCTAGGACGCAA
>Ga0172370_10000754_pt1 | contig 50804 bp, 39 predicted proteins | sample LakKiv5m_FD_114538 | JGI IMG/M metagenome (GOLD analysis project Ga0172370, IMG submission 114538) | Freshwater microbial communities from Kabuno Bay, South-Kivu, Congo - kab_022012_11.5m | ecosystem: Environmental > Aquatic > Freshwater > Lake | place: Democratic Republic of the Congo...
GATGGCGTATCAATCGTATCCCTTATCATATAAATATTCGCACGATTCGCGTTATGGGGCTGATGACATTTCAGGCAGCCCATTCCCTGGTGGGAACTGTAGGTATGACATGCCTTACATAAATTATCATCATTGGACGTCCGGAGCAGATAGCCATCCCCTGTACCATTGTTTACATTACCCGAATTGGCATAATGAACAACGTGGCAACTACTGCATTCGACCTGATTACCAATTAAGATAATATTTGTATCCTGGGGCGCGGTATAAAACCGGGGATCTGTACCCGGGTATCCAATACCAACAGGGTGACTTCCTTTATTGCCCGGATCATCTGAAAATAATCCAATATTTCGTACCGAATGACAATCTTTACACAAGGCGTCGTGATCATTCGATGCCCTCAAAAATGGCTCATAAAACTGATAATGTGGTTGGTGGCAAGTTGAACAAACGATCTCCCCATCCATTACTTTTTCTGCCATGTTAAAATTTGTGGGGAAATTCGCACCGTATATTTCATTGATTGCAGGTTTGTTCCAGGCATGCGATGTTCCGCTAATCCCTGGTTCTGCGATGTCAGCATTCGAAAATGGCGTGTTGCTTGCCATTCCAACTGGATTATGACAGCTCATACATAAATTAGCATTTCCTGCAACCGCAGTCAACTGGGCACCTGGTGCTCCATTCAGTACATGACAGGTCAGACAAGGAATACTAAGCTCCCAGTGAGCCGAATCGCCAGACATATCTGAAAATTCACCTTGATATTGTTTATTAATAAATTGTGATCCACTGTCCTTAACAGATAATATTAGAATTATAAGAAGGAGGAGAAAAATTCCCGGGAATTTTAACTTTTTTAAGGTATCCTTTTGCATTATTCTTTTCCTGAGAAAAATTGTTGTACTTTATCACTTGAGAAAAATCATTCGACGGACCTTTTTGATATTGCTTAAATTAAGTTCGTAGAAATATATTCCGTTAGCTGCAGGTTTTCCATTTTCAGCAGTGCCATCCCAATAAAGAGCCCGGCCATATTCTAGGTAATTCCCTTTTATCAAAAAACCTGCATTAATTGCACAGATTGTATTTCCATTTATATCATATATTTTTAACATCACCTCTTCATCATTTGAAAGCACAAATGGTATCCATGTTCCAACATTGAACGGATTAGGGTAATTCTGTAATAAATCGCTTTCGGTAGGAACTACATTTCCTGGATTATCCAAATCAATGTTCTTTGTACTATAGACTTCTATTGAGCCGTTATTCATCGAGGTAACCCATATCCGTTCCTTCGAATCAATAACAATATCCATTGGTGCGTTTAATGAACCCGGCTCCTTACCAAATTGACTAAGTTTTGTAATAAAATCCCCGTTTTCATTAAATACACTCACGTTGCCCTGGTAAGTGTCCACTATATAAATCCTGCCCCATTTGTCAATGAATAATCCCTGAATCCTGGAGAATTGTCCATCTTCATATCCGAATTCTCCAAAGCTGCTTAACAAATTACCTTGCAGGTCGAATACCAGGATTTTCGCTATTAATCCCTGATCTGTTTTGGATTTTGTTCCACCATGTTCAGCTATTAGTATCCTTAAATTTCTACTGTCATAAGCTATCTCAGTTGGATAGACTAGTATATCTTTCCCAATTGTTTTGATCACATTCCCTGACAAATCCATGACAATGACTTGTTTAAGTTTGCTATCAACTACATATAGGTTATTATCCTTATCAAATACTGCTGATGATGGATAGACACACCCTGAGTAAATTTTATTTGTGCTTCCGTTTGAATTAAGTCTTAAAATCGAGCCATTTTTGTTGTCGCTGAAAATAACCTGGTTATCGTTACTAATGGCAAGTGAAATGGGTAAACCACCAGGTGTAATTTTCTCAAGAAAATTACCTGCAGTATCGTATTTGATGATGCATTTTTGGAACGCATCTGTTACATAAATAATACCCTGGTTATCAATTGCAATACGGATGGGTGACCTCAATCCCTGCGTTACCCTGAACAAATGGTCATCTCCTTTTGCAACTTGCTGAGCATAAACACTATGATCAAAAATAAAAATAATAACCGCATAGTAAAAAATACGTCTATAAATGGATGTAGATAATAAAAATTGATTTTTCACGGATAAGAAATTGTTTAATCTAAAAACTTACTTATAAAAATAGTTTATTTATTATGGCATGTTAAGCACAATGCACTTCCGTCGTTTGACTTCCATAGAGACACGGAAGTGGTGGTCATGGTTCCATTATGAATCTGGTGGCAACTAATGCATCCCTGAGTATTTCTGGTAATATGAACATCGTGGCAGGATGTGCATTGCATATATCCATTTTCAAGGAGGTCTTCTTTAATTGAACCTCCTAATCCTGACGGTGTGGTGCAAGGGTCATGTAACGAGCCGTCAGCTTGAGCAAGTGCTGTACTATATTCAAATGATATGGGATGGTTGTCTGTTAAATCAGTAGTTAGATTCCCAAAGTTAACGTAATGAGTTCCATTGGTGTTGCCACTATGATTTTCAATTGCCACCGAACCATCGTGACAAGAAAGACAAAGTTTGGAATGGCCTGTTGGCTGCCCTGGCAAACTATTTAAAGTAGGACTTGTATATACCTGAAAGGAAGACGCAGTAACCTGGTGATTCCATAACGGTGAATTAGGCACTTCCATATTGGCATTATGAGGAGTATGACATGGCTTGCAAAACTCATTTCCACTCCAAAAAGCTCCATGAAAATCGTGATGGCTATTTAATAAACCCTGACTTAAAGAAATTGTGGTAAGGTTTAATAAAAGAGTAACTGCTAAAAAATTTTTGAAAATCTTCATAAATCCTTGATTAATGTTTATTTAATATATTGCTAATTAATTACTACTCAATAATTCTGAATAGGAAAGCTATAAGGCAAAAATCAAGCCAATTGCATTGTGTATGAATTTATTCCAAAATATATTTTATTTCAAAATTAATCCAAGTGCAAGTTGCTTAATTCACTATATTAAATTCCGCCCTGCGGTTATTTGCTCTTCCTTTTTTTGTTTTATTTGATTCGAGGGGTATGGAAGCTCCATAACCTTTTGTAATTATTTGAGTTTGGCCAACACCATAACTTACCAATATTTGTTTGACTTTTTCTGCCCTTTTTATGGATAAGACCAGGTTATAGGCATTTTCACCCAAACTATCTGCATGACCTGCTATTTCAATTTTACAGCCGGGATACTTTTTCAAGAAGTCAACTACATTCATCAAATTCTTATCAGTACCTTCAACAATAAGGGTCTTATTGAAAATGAATTTTATTGAAGGTAACTGAATCTTATTAAATATTTCCTGTAATTTAATATTTCCCGTTTCCTCATAACTTGTTGCAGTATTGGAAAGGACTGAATCTTCATTGGTTAACCCGATAATTTTTGTAATTGATTCAATATTCGTATCAGATAAATTCAGAGTTGTGGTAGGATTGTTTGCAATGAATTGGTTCCAATTGTATTTTTTCTCACTATGGCAGCCGGTGAGGCAAGCACCTCCGTTTTGCAGGGATGAAAAATTCAAAGGCATTTCCCAATTTCCAAATCGAATTACACTTGCAATCAAATGTTCATTTTGTGAACCATGCATGTCGTGACAAACTTTACAATTTCTACCCTTATTTCCATTGATATGCAGATAATGAAGGTTTTGATTTCCATTACGGAAATTGGTAGCCGTGTTTGTTACCTCTTCTGCTAACATTTGTGCGTCATGACAGGAAAAACAAAGTGCAAAGCTGTCGGGTTGAGCAGGAGCATAATCTCCAACAGGGAAGTTACTTACTAATAATGATGAGTATTTTGATGCATGTGCAGTATGACAAATTAAACATCCATCCACCTCAATTGCACCATGTATTACCTTGCTGCTTTTTAGAAGTTGTTTAATGTTAGTCAAATTTTTGGATTCCGTCGTAACCGCCTTATTATGACAACTTAAGCATAATTCTTTAGTTTCTGCAATTAAATATTTTTCATTTGAAGATGCATGTGGAGAATGACAATTCATACAACCCCTTTTTTCATCAATAGCCTTGTGAACCATCGGCAGGCTACTCACAGACATTTTTAAATCATCATGACAATTATAACAGACCTCTGTGGTTTTTTGGATCAGTAAATGGTCCTCCACTGAGCTATGAACATCGTGACAATTTCTGCAATCGTCTTCAAAAGGAGGATGGATAAATTTAGCAGTCAATTCATTAAGAACATCATCGTGGCAATTAAAACAAAGCTGGGGCATTTCTTCTGTTAATGCAAATCCCTTCACGTTTTCGTTTGGATGTTCTGTACCATCAGATTCATGGCAAATCTCACATGATTCCTCAACCGGAATATGTATGTTTTTATTCGCTATGATAGTAGCATGACAATCCGTACATTTTTTTATTTCTGGATTATTTTGACCGGAAAGATCAAAAATGAAGATCACAATTCCGAATAATATTAAACAAAGAAATTTATACATTTTTTGAGAATTTAAAATTTCCTAATAATGTTAATATATGCACCGTTAAAATTTATGGTTTCTCTTTTTAAATAATCACGCCGGTATATTTCTATTCCAATGGTCAATAAAATTTTTCTGATTGCCATTGTAAGTTCTGTTTTGCCGGTCAGTAATTCCAGGTCAATTTGATAACCATTCTGATTTCTGTAACTAAGTTCAAAATTAAGCTTGGTTTCTGCATTTATATTGTAGGCAATTTTCCCACTAATATCTGAATAAAGTTCGTTTTTTCTGTCACTTATTTTTAGATAATGGTTAATGTTTCCATTTGCTGAAAACAATAATTTATTTCGATAATTCCAATGAAGATAAGTATAATACCTCATCAATTGATGGGGAATGATACTGCTGTTATAATTGTCATATTCAATACCCAAATTGACAAAATCAAGGTTGAGCCTGGCACCGAAAACATTTTGCGAAAAGTAATTCAATGTAACCGATTCAAAATTCTCAACATTTTTATAATCCTGTTTGGCTTTTCGATAGTATAATTCGGCAATCTGGTTAAAGATCAATAAACTGGCTGTAAAAGATTCGTTTCCTGAAATGTAATTATATGAGTTTAACAAGGTAGTAGTGTAATCAACTAAAATGGTAGAATTATTTGCAATTTGCCCACCCGGGATGCGCTGGATCTGTAAATAATTGTTAAGTTCTATTAAAATATAATCCAGATCCTTTTGATATATTATTGTTCCGGTATTATCGGTAATTATAACTGATGCCGGCTCTGAATAAGGTCTGTTAAGCAATAAAATCTGACCATCGGTTATGGTGTGTTCTTCATTAATTACCTGAAACGAAACAGGATCACTTTCCATTTTGTAATAACGGCTATAGAAAGCATAAGAAAGTGTTAACTGACCTATCAGTGTCTTTTTAGTGTAATTAATATCAAGCCCTGCTTTAGTGTCATAATTATTATACAAAGTATGCTTTTGAAAGGCATGTTCATAAAATACATTTGTCTTCAGGCTCAAATATAATTTATGTCCCAGATTTATATTATATCGCTGTTGATCAAGCCGATATAGAACATCTTTAATGTCGAAAAAATTATAATTTGCCCCGAAAGTAAAATGCATTGGCAAGCTCATATTCAGGTTGGCAAAAGCCTGAACTCTATTCAAATTGTCATTTCCTTTCTGATTAAAATTTGAAATAGTGGTATTGAAATTGTATTTTTTTTTTGCATCGAAAGCAATATTACTATTTAGTTCAGCATAATTATTCCGGGTTTCCCAGGAGCTGATATTTGCCTCTTTGCGAATGTACTCATCGTGTGAAAAACTTAATTCGTTTTTGTCTGTTTGGAAAAATGATTTCGAAATCCTGCTGCTGATGTTTCTCTGCCAGTAAGAATAAGTTCGGCCTGTTTCAATTTCTTTTTGATCCCATTCTCCCTGCTGATAATTAATAGAAAAAGGTAATGTTTTGTTTTTATAAAACAATCCGCCGCCCCAAAATTTTCTGCTGGTTTGGGAATTGGTAAAGCTTTCCCTGTTTATATAGTTTTGATTTAAATTAGCAAAAGTGTTTATAGTCAATTCTTTCTCCTGGAAAAAATTCGTTTTCAAATCGAACCTCTTTAAAGTCCTGACTTCAGACCGGTCAGGAATGATAAGAAATTGTTCACTTAATTTTTCGGGATTATATTCAACATTAATATCTAAAGCTAATAAATTCGGATGCCTGATGAAACTTCCTGATTCCAATAAAATGCCTCCTGATATAAGTGAGCCTTGTATATTCTCTGACAGACCGGATCCCAGTATCCGATCCTCATTCCTGTATTGTCCTTTTAAAGAAATGGCTCCCGTTAAAGATGTTTGATTCCAAAATCTATAATCGTTGGAATTGTTTTGCGCAAAACAATTCCAGGATAATAAAATCAATATGCCTGCAAATCCATTGTATTTCAAAATACTAAATAATCTCAATTTAATTAAATATGTACCTGTCTTCCCCACCATGTGGATTATGACACTCGGTGCAATTTGTTTCACCAATATCCAGGTGTGCTTCATTATTAAATACATCTTCAGGGCTATGGCAATACAAACACAACTGTTGTCCGGTCCTTAGTAGTAATTTCTCATTTTTCGACATGTGTGGATTATGACATTCGGTACAGAAACCACTGGAAACAGGTCCATGCAATACATTATATTGTTCAGTAAAATTATTGTGACATTGATAACACAATCCAGGCGAGGATTGTAAAAGTTTCCCCATTATGTTCCGGTCATGACATCTGCCACAATCTTTCTTTAAATAAGGGGAATGAATTGCAAATTCAGGTTTTAATATCAGAACAGGTTGTCCATTAAGGCTATCTGCTTCAGGTAAAGAATCTGCAATGGCAAGGGTATCAAGGTATGGATTAGGAACACCATCAAAAAAAAAAGTTAAAGTTTTATAATTAGATTTTGGAGAACAAGCAAGTAATAACCCTACAATTATAAAAAATAAATAATTAATTAATGTTCTCCACATACGGTTTAAAAGATTATTATTTTGGCTCTACATAACCATAAACGTTTACCTTATCAGGACCATATTGATTAGTAACAAAAATCAAATATTTTAAATTAAATCCTTTATCAACGTAACTTTCAAAATATTGTAAATTATCATAATCAATTATTACCTTGGCGGGTAACCACATATCTCCAGGATTTTTATATGGTCCGCCAAAAAACATCAACAATTTTCCATCTTTGCTAAATATCTGTGTGTTCTCAAAACCCGCATCAACTACATAGAGATTTGATTCCTTATCAACAGCTATACCCTTAGGACGAACAAATTGACCCAATTTATCACCATAGCTGCCAACCGAAAACAAGAATTCCCGATCATGGTTATATGCTTTTATCTTAAAATCACCGAAATCACTCACAAATATTTTATCATCAGTAACAAAAATATTGGTCGGGGAGTACAGGAAATCCTCACTTCCCTGTTCAGCTTCCGGAAAAGTATCAATTAAGGTGTAATTATCTCTACTGTAAATATAGATTTTGTTATCTTCAAAATTCGTCACCCAAATTTTATTTTCTTTTACAAAGACATCAGTGGGTTTGAAGTTTTCAGTTTCTCCAAAACTATTCACATATTTACTGTCACCATCAAAAATTACAACCTGTTTTCTACCACCATCAGCAATAAATAAATAGCCATTCTCATCCACAAAACAATTTAACGGCTTCATTAACTGACCTCTGCCTCCTGGTATAAAGTATTCGAAGCTGTGCTTTTGCAAGTCAATCACTTCAAGGGCATCAAGTCCCGTATCGCAGATATAAATCTTACCATTATGGATAGTTATTCCATAGGGTTTAATAATATCCAGTTTTTTAAATTCTCCAAGGACAAACCTTGCAAAAGCAGATCTTTTACCTGTAATATCAAGAGAACTGCTTATACGGGTAAGATACTGTATCCTTGTAGTATCAGGAGGAGGGGGGTAAATAACTAATTCGTCGGTAACTGCTAATTTTTTTATTTGCCTTGAGCAGGAAACATTTAAAACAAAGCACATTCCCATCAACAGGATCATGAATGAAAGTCTGTTCATTTTATAATTTTTCAAGGATTAATCGCCCTAAAAGTACAAAAAGGTATATAAAATAAAAAAAGGCGATCTTGGAACCGCCCTTCTTATTTTTGTGATTTGATACCTTGAAACTATTTGTCGTGACAGGTTAAACAAAGTGCACTGTTTAAATTACTTTTAACAAGTAAATAATCGAGATTTGCACTATTATGAACATCATGACAAGAAGCGCATTGCAATTTAGTTCCAAATAGCATATCGCCATTAATGGTTCCTCCCAGTCCTGAATTTTGTGTAGTCGGATCATACAATCCACCATCTGTACCGGCTAAAGTTGGATCGTAAACAAAGGATACCGGGTGATCATTTCTGAGGTCGGTACCGATATTTGCATCGCCTGAAATTAATTCTGTACCAGTAGTTGTACCTCCAAAATTATCAACTGCTGTAACTCCATCATGGCAGCTCAAACATAACTTAGAATTTCCATCCGGTTGACCGATTGTTGCATCCAAAGTGCTTGATGAGTAAAGCTGAAAGGTTTGAGATGTTACCTGATGGTTCCACAATGGAGCATCGGAAACTGTAATATCCGCATTGTGCGGGGTATGGCACACGATACAAATTTCAGAAGTTGTATTCCAACTTTCATTCGAAAAATCATGAGCTGAACCAGTAATTTGACTAATACTAACCTGCGTCAGGCAGATTAAAAACAATACAGCAAAAATTTTCATAAATGTTTTCATCATCATAATATTTATTAATAATAAATGGAATTTCTAACCCGCATAGCAAAGAGTATGCCTTTTGGAATACCTATCCGAATTTAAAATCAATTCCAGGTACGAAATATTCTGAAATGAAGCTTAAAGTTATAAACCACATGTCATTTTTATTCTGTTCAATTGAAAGAAAATCGGTTTTGGAAATCTGAAAACAATAAAAACTGTTAAACAGTTTTGACAAATGAAAATTTAAATATTTTGAAATTTTTAAGAAGTGGGTGAAATGACTCAACATGACTGGGTGATATAACCCAGAAAGTTTTATATTTTATGCTTTTTCTTTTTATATCTTAACGTATCGCGCGAAATGTGAAGAAATTCCGATGCTTTTGACTGATTATAATTTGTCCGTTGTAAAGCTTGTAATATTGCTTGTTTTTCTAATTCCTCCAAAGCAATACCTTCATCCGGGAGTATAAAATGATATTGCTTCAATGATTCAGGAGCGGAAACTGAAATATTTTTGATTTCACCAGGCAGGTTTTCAACCTGAATGGAGTCTGCATTTTCAAGTATTACCGCCCGTTCCATCACATTTCTTAATTCCCTTATGTTGCCGGGCCAGCTGTATTTATTTAATAATTCAATAGCGGCGGGGTCTATATCTTTAATTTTTTTCTGAAACTGAATGTTAAATTGTGAGATAAAATATTTTACCAGCAAATGAATATCCTCTTTATGTTCTCTCAGCGAAGGCAAATCAATCTGAAAAACCTTCAGCCGATAGTATAGATCTTCCCTGAATATTTTCTCCTCAACAGATTTTTGCAAATTTTTATTTGTTGCCGCAATGATGCGAATATCTATGGGAATATCCACCGTACCTCCCAATCGCTTTATTGTTCTGTTTTCAAGCACTCCTAAAAGTTTAACCTGTGTAGCGAAATTTATTTCGCCAATTTCATCAAGGAAAACCGTACCCCCTTCTGCAATTTCAAAAAGTCCCTTTTTGAGCTTATTGGCATCAGTAAAGGCTCCTTTTTCATGTCCGAAGATTTCACTTTCCAAAAGGGTTTCAGGAAGTGTTACACAATTTATTGTCACGAAAGGCCGGTTCCTGCGGTTACTTTCATTATGTATAGCCCGTGCAAATAAATCTTTTCCGGTTCCGCTTTCACCCAAAAGTAAAATTGTTGTAGTTTCTGAACGGGCGATCCTTTTAGAAATTTGAATGATCTGCCTGAATACGCTTGATTTACTAATAATATCATCAAATGTAATTTTATCTTTTTGCTGCCGCTTTAATAACTGGATTTCATTTTTAAGATTTATGTTATTTTTTATGTTATCAATTATTAGGTTTATTTCATCAAAAGAAAAAGGTTTGTTAACATATTCAAGTGCCCCCGACTTCATCGCACCAACAGCAGTATCAACAGATCCATAGGCCGTCATAAATACAATGATAGCATCTTCATCTATTGTTTTTATTTTTGTTAAAACTTCTAATCCTTGTATACCTGGAAGTTTATTATCTAAAAATACTATATCGGGATAATGTTTTTCGAACAAGTGAATTCCTTCTTCACCCGTCTCTGCCGTATAAACGATGTATTCTTTCGAAGTTAATTGCTTTTCAAATGACCACCGAATCAGTTTTTCATCATCAATGACTAAAATCTTTAAGGATTTCATATAGGATAAGAATTAATAATTAAGCAATACCTTCTGATGTGTTAAATGGTAAAGATATGTAGAATTTTGTTCCTTTTGATTCCTGGCTTTCAAGCCAAATATTTCCCTTGTGTTTTTCGATAAATTCTTTGGCTATTGCCAAACCTAATCCGGTACCTTCAGCTCGGGTTGTATAAAAAGGATTAAATACTTCTTTAATTATATGTTCCGGAATGCCTCGCCCATCATCTTCAACCGTAATCAAAACTTTTGATTCATTTGCATTATAAACCGATTTAAAAGTAATGGTACCCTTATCTTCAATTGCCTGAATCGAATTTAAACCCAGATTTAATAAAACATTTTCTATTTGTTCATGATCAAACTTAAAAGGTGGTATATTGGCTTGCAAATCCTGCTTAAACTCAATTTTTTTATTGAGAGTTTGATTTTTTATAAAAAAAACTAAAGCTGTAATTATTTCATTAATGTTTCTGCTTTCTATTTTTAGATCACTGGTCCGTGAATATCTTAAAATATTGGAAATGGCAATGTTTATACGATAAGCCTGCCTTCTGATTTCTTCAAGAATAGGTTTATTTCGATTTTCCGGCATTTCATTAATTATTATTTCAATTGCATTGGCAATACCGGTAAGCGGATTCCTTATTTCGTGAGCGAGCCTGGCAGCCATTTCACCAATTGTTGCAAGCTTATGTGTATTTTGAAGTTCCAATTGGTGGTAATGTTGAAGTTCCCATTGCGTTTTCTGAAAGGTTTCTACCATTGCATTAAAACTTTTTGCAAGTTCTCCCAATTCTCTTGAATTCGGAATATCAACACGTTCGCTTAAATTACCCTGGTTTATTAAACCAATAGATTTATAAAATTTGGATAAAGAAGTCCTGACAAAACGATAATGCATTGTAAAAACCATTGATAGGACGAATACAAGGATTATCACGGAATAAATTATACTGAATTTCCTGGTAAATATCCTGTTTTCAATTGTTTTAGCAAGAGAAATATCAAAGACAATCGTTCCCAGATATTTATTGGAAGCATTGTGACACTCAAAACATTTTTCTGAATTAGGCAAACGGATATATGCACGTAAAAATGGATCCGGTTCGGAGGTAAATGACTTAAATGATATATCATCCAAATGCTCGGAGGAATTTATAAGATCAATAGTATCTGTTTTTAAGGAATTATAATTCGTTGGGTAAATTATCCTGCCACTGGTATCAACAATAAATGAATTTTTAAGTCTTTTGTTTCCCTTTAAATCGTCCAATAACGGATACAGTACCTTACCGCCATTCTGTGAAATTGTATGAATATAATGATTTTGCAAAATACTTAAAACAGACTTAACTTCTTCTTCTGTGTCTTTGAGCATTTTTTTACTTAAAGAAGAATTATAAAAATAAATAGCAAAATATGAAATAGTTCCAACAACAGCAATAAGTGTTAGGCTAATAATTAATCTGAATGAAAAGGGTTTCATTTTTTCGATTTTTAATAGCTTTTTGGATTATGATTTTCACCATGACAGTTTAAATAACAACGTCCATGAAATACCCCCTGATCTTCAAATCTCCTTTGCCCGTTACTATTGAGTTGCACAATACTAATATCAAAATTTATCAAATGAGTGTTATTTGTCGGATTGCCTTGAGTGCTACTGATACCATGAGGATCATGACATGCGTTACAGGGAGTATCTTCACCGACAATATGTTTTCTATGTACTTTGTCCTGAAAGGAATTAGGATTTTGACTAATGATCTTTGTTCGGTCGTGACACTGGTAACACAACCGATATGCCTGATATGATTCCGGGGTATTATTAGCAGTTGTAAAATTGAACATTAATATGTGTGGATAAACAGAACCATGCGGGCCAACGGGTGAACCGGTCCCATCGCTTGCATGACAATCACTGCAATAGATCATACTGCTTGTTGTCAGAGGTGCAATCAAACTCGGGACATTTGGATTTATGCCCGGACCTGCAACTGGATGAAAGGAGGGATTATTTAAGTTGAATTCAAAACGAACATTGTTTTGCTCAATTTGTCTGGAGGTGGAACTCGGTGGTTTGTCAGGGCTATCGGCATGGCACCTGTAGCAAATTTCATATTCATATTGCACAGGTTCTACAGCACTTCCAACTTGATTTATTCCTTTACTACCGGTATTAAATCCCTGCACGAAAGGGGCACTTGCTGTTAGATTTCTTGCAGCGTGAGGGTTATGACAGTCTTCACATTCTACATGTTTAGTTAAAACAAGTGAATTTTCATCGGCATCATGAACAAGGTTGTAATTGAAAATATTATGTCTGTAAGGTTTATTAAATTGATTCTGAATGTTTTTAGCCGCAACATTAGCATTATGGCAGTCAAAACAATTATTTTCCTCCGCCTGGTATTTCATTAACCGTGGCTTGAGGCCTGCGTTATGTGGGTTGTGACAATTTTCACAGGCATTTTGCGAAACTGATGTATAGGGAGTATGGAACCAGGGATTATTTCCTGAACCGTTCCAGGTGGCATTTGAATTTCGATGACTACTTGAAATCCAGAAATTATTATCATGGCATTGAATGCACAAGTCAGAATTTTGTGTGGTAGCTACAAGAAAATCTGTATAAATATTTTTGTGCGGATCATGACATGAAGTGCATTGCATTTTCCCATTTTCCAATTTCACCGGCCATATTAGGTTGATGGGATCTATTAATTCACCATCAGCAATTGCTAATGAAGAATTGTAGATAAAAGAAACAGGGTGGTCATTTGCCAGGTCAGTTGTAAGGTTTGTATTACCAGGTGGCAGAGTTGTTATCCCGGAAGTAAAATCGATATCTATTTCCCGGCTAATAACATTTCCCAAAGCTATAGTTCCGTCATGACAGGAGAGGCATAAAATAGATGCTCCATCCGGTTGCCCTATAGAAGCCTGGATAGTTGAACTGCTATAAAGGATATAATTTAAACCGGGATCAGTTCGGTTCCATAATGGCTTTAATGGAACGCTATTATGCGGCGTATGGCAGAAAATGCAAATTTCAGATTCAGAACTTGCTTTAATTTGACCCGGTCCGCTAACTGACAAATTATGCACAGTATTAATAATTGATTGAGAATTTGAAACCAGAGGCATCAGCAATAAAATCATAATTTTAATCTTTTTTTTGGCCATATTCTTCTCCAAAAATAAGTTGAAATATCTGAATTCGTGAGTTATAGCTATCAGCGACATAAATAAAGTTATTATCATCTATATAAATGCCGGTAGGCATCCAAAACTGTCCTTTCTCTTTCCCCTGCTTTCCAAAAGCATAAAGGTAATTTCCGTATTTATCAAAAATTTGTACCACGTGAAATAATGCATCAACAATATATACATTTTCAAATGAATCAGTCGCAATACCTTTTGGTCTTGCAAAATAACCTGTAGCATCACCTGCTTGTCCAAAAAAAGAAATCAATTCACCATCCTTATTCAATATCTGTACTCTAAAATTCATTGAGTCAACAATAAAGACATTGCCGAATTTATTAATCCAAATAAATGTGGGATAATTAAACTCACCAGGACCAGTTCCTCTCCTGCCTATCCGTTTGATTAATTCCCCGGTTTGATCCAATACACATATTTGATGGGAAGCTGTTTCAACCACCCAGATTTCGTTTTTTTCTTCCAGGTAAGCGATACCGGTAGGTTGATTTAATTTAAGAAAATCATTTAGTATCTTTAATTCCTGATTTTCAAGACTAAAGCGATATATTTTATTAAGCTTTGAATCCGTAAATAATACATCATCATTTGGTAATGAACAAATTCCTACAAGTGAATTAAAATTATAATTCATCAACTGGGGAATTTCACCCACATTGTTTTGAATGTGAACTAAAGTATTTATTCCCTGATCCAAAACCCACATTGATGCCGGATTATTCGCATAAACAGAAATCGGTTTACTCAGTATAATTGTAGGTTTGGTACCTAACAAAAAATCAGCAATACGTTCTAATATGTTCCTTTCCCATTCATTGCTTTCAGGGTCCGGGAACTGACTAACCCAGCGAATATGACTTAGATCATTATATCGTTGATCAGTCACTTTGTTTGTATCCTGAGCTAAAGTTAAATTTGAGATTAAAAAGCTCATGACAATCCCAAAGCAGAGTCTAATATACACATTAATAAAATATAAGGGATTCATTTAATCAGAAATAGTTGCATCTGCTTATCGCGAATTATTTAACTTTCAAATATCTTTTAAATAAAATGTCAAATTTATTGCCAAATATATCCACCCCTTAAAATTAATAATATGAATTAATACAACTCAATTAAGCAATTTAGAATTCGGAAAATAATAATCCTGGTACTCCAGAAATGAGAATTTTAACAAATATAAATTCTTTTATACCTTTATTAATTAGAAAAATTGGGACTTTGAGAACTATAAGTTTTTGTCATATTCGAAGGAATACATATAATATAGTCTGCAACACCTTGGTTTTCTTCAGCAAGAGAGGAAATGGTATCCTGTTCAATTGTTGAAATTGTAACAATTTTAAGATTCGGATTTTCTTTTTTCAACCACCAGATAATTCCCTGGTAATTATCGGAATGGTAACTTCCATTAATATGAAAAAAGGTATGACCGGAAGTCCAATATTTAAGTATAAAATAAGCCATGGTAGCATCTTTAAGAGCCTGGGCTTTAGCAATGTGCAAGGTATCGTGTCTGGTTGATTCACCCATCATTTCCAACATTGATTTGTAACATTCAACTTCCGGATCGAAATTAATTGGTAAAGGTGCGATAAAATCTTTCGCCTCGACGCTAATGCTATCTAATCCTTCAAATCCTTTTTTATTAACTATTGATGCATATCGCCGGGGAACGTTGGTTGCAACCAGTCTTAGGTTGTTTTCCTTTACTAAATCAACTGTTGGCTTATAATCAGTTTTATAATTTTTCCAAAGCTTTGCTTCAGATTCGAAATTATTTGCTGTAATCTTACCTGTAATATATTCATCAATTAACAATTGGTCATCACTTTCAAACATTTCCATTCCGATTATAAGGTTTGACTTTTTTTCAGAAAATAAATCCCTGGTTAATTCTAATTGTAACCAATGGCAAAGTGAATTGTCATGTAATTCACCGAAAAAAACCATATCTGATTTAATCGCATCTTTGAGCATTTCATTATAGTTCACATTCTTTCCTGAAGAGTTAAAAAGCAGGTATGCCGCTTTATCGCCTTTCATTGCAACAAATAGAAAAAATAAAAATACAAGACTCAGGTTTTTAAATGTTTTCATGGATTTAATTTTTTTAAAAGGTTAAATTTTACACAATCATCTATCGGCGAGGATTTGCCATGTTCATCTATTTTCACGAAGAGCATTTCGGTGGAACAAACACTTTCCTCAATATCATTCTTAAAATTGATCCGCTTGGCTTCTATGAGTATTTTTATTGAGCTTCTGCCAAGGTCAATGACCTGGCCGTATATTTTAATATGTTCCTTAACTTTTACTGGTTTTTTGAAAATGACTTCACTTACTTTAAGGGTGATCATATTCGGGGAACAGCATTTGACGGCAGCAAACGAACCACCGGCTTCATCCATCCAGGAGAGCATGGTTCCTCCAAAAAGGTTATCGTTTACCCCGATATCGCTTGTTTTGCAGATTTTGGTTGAAATGAGTTCCATCATGTTTTTCAGGGTTCTTTCGTTTTCAGTTCGTCTGCATGAAACATAAGCGGCAAAATATTTTTCACTCCTTCCACGATGATTATTGTCCCGTTTTCTCCACCCATGATCAACCTCATATTCGTATGAAACCTGTTTTCTGTTTCGGCCATTACCTGCCGGCATGAGCCGCAGGGAGTCACCATTGTACTGATGTCAAAATTTTTTGCTTTGGCGGCAATGGCGATCGCTTTTACAGGTGTATCAGGATATTGCGACGAGGCATAAAACAAGGCAACCCTCTCGGCGCAAAGTCCTGATGGGTAAGCAGCATTTTCCTGGTTGTTTCCCGAAACGACCTTTTCGTTTTCAAGCAACACTGCCGCGCCTACATGATAGGCAGAGTAGGGGGCATAAGCCGATTTCATCGCCAGCCGGGCATCCTCAAGAAGCGACCTGTCGGCAGGATCAAGGTCAGCGATGCTGTTATATTCGTGGTAAGAAATTACAATGTCAATTTGATTCATATAAAAAAAATATGGAAGGCGAATTTACAAATTTCTATCAGAACAAAAAGCGGAGTCATTCTTTGTTCACAAATAAAAGAAATGATCCGAAAAAAGCGTATAATGTAGCCCCTTGCTGCGTTTCAAGCGTATCCTCGACCAGCATAGATAAAATAATAATGATAAAGAAAGTCAGGAATCTGAATCCGGAAAGCTTTTTTAAGGCAAGCGGCGGATAAAGCAGTGTAAATATGAACCACAGAAAGCCGGACACTCCGAATGCCGCAAATATAGCCAGAAACTGGTTATGCGACCTGTGTTGAAATTCGGGAGCCAGCTTTGATTTCATTTTCAGATATTGCATCTTATAAGCCTCATCCATGTCACCCGTTCCGACTCCTGCCCAAAAATGCTCTCTGATGATGCCTGTGGCTGCCTTCCAGTATTCAATGCGCTGGGCTAATGAAAGCCCTCCCGGGTTGGCGCCGGATTTCATCATTTGATATTCCCACAATAATTTATAAATTCCAGCCTTTAAGCTGATCTTTCTGGAATAATAATAATTTGCCCAGCTCTGTTCAACATTCCTGATGTCTTTATCATTCAGGGCTGCCACTCCTTCACTATCTTTTTTCAGTCCTTTGGAATTAAGGTACCTGATCAATGTGGATTTTAGTTCATTTCCCTTTTCATCCATGCCGTCATAATCGAATGGGCTTCTTTTATTCCAGGCTTCACGCAATTCGGTATCACAAACATTTATGCCGATATAACTTCCATTTTCAATAAGGCTGTTGACGGTATCATGACTGTAAGGATTTCCTTCTGAAGTTGATGAAGCCAGGTTTTGAAGCTCACTTTTATCAATCACCATATAATTTCTTATGGTAAAGAACAGGTATGAGACTACCGACAGAGAAATCGCAATAAAAAGAGTCACCACCACCATTTTATAAAGTTTATTCCTTATTTTGAACAATCCATAAAACACAAGTATCAGCGATGTAAAGAATAAAACATAAATCCCTGTTCCTGACTGACTCAGAAACAGGAATGCCGTCAGCCAGGCCATTGAAAATATAAAAGCAGGTTTAAAATTCCTGAATAGATAGTTCTGACCAAATGCAAAATACCCTGAAAAAAAGATGACAAGGCAGATATGAAGGCTGAGTCGAATGTGTGAAATAAAGGGTGAAATTTCGCGCAGATCATTGAAGTCGCTGAAAAGCAGAATGCCAAAGCTAATTAACGAAGCTGCGATTACTGCTCCAATATAAAGCATGAATAAAAGATTGTACTGCCGGTTATTCAGAGGTGGAGTGGTGACGAAAATAATTGGCAGGGCAAGCAACGGCAGTTTAATTCTTAAATCCTTAAGAGCGTAATCAATGTCGGAGGTATAAATCAATCCTGCGACATGAAGCAGAAAAAAGGAGACAAGGACAATTGCGGGGATATTACTGAATAGAGCCGTGAATTTTTTTTTGAAACGGCCTTCAAGAAGCCAGTTACCTACGAGGACAAACTGTGCAACGCTCAAAGCAAATCTGGATGTGGGTAAACTTATGATCATCAGGGAAAGCCCGACAAAATAAATTGCAGAATGAAATTCCCTGATCTTTTTAAACATTTAAAAAAATGTGAATCGTTTTTTCGGCTATTGTTTGCTTTCGTTTTTTACCGAACCATCCAATATGGCAAGGTATGAATCTTTCGCATTCAGAACTTCAATGGATCTGGCAATTTCAGGATCCTGAGCCAGCGATGCCATGATCTCACCTTTCAAATAATAATAGCGTGAGACAATCTCAAGCTTTAAAATTTTCTTTATTTCTTCTTTATGTTTATAAATATCCCCTTCTTTTCTCTCTTTTAGTTTCAGTGCGAGCATTTCGTATTCGTGACTGATATCGTCAAAATATTTTTCTTCCTGGGCATTTTTCTTCAGCTCACTAAGTGCTTCTTCACACTTGGTTGTATAGCTGTAATCCTTATCGCTGATATAATCGAGAAAGTTGTTATAAATTTCATCCGTGACCTTAAATTCTACTGCTGAAGCAATTGACGGGTTCTCCCTTTCAAATTTAGTTGCAAAATTGAAAAACAGATATTTTGTAAAAAGAGCAAAACTTATAGCACTTAATTTATCAGGTTCACATTTTAAGTCAGGTTCTATTCCAAGGCCATCATAAACGGTTCTGCCGTTTTTTGTTTTATAAGCGGTAATAAGCGAATCAGGGATGGCTTCAGAATCGCCGTTTTCATTCTTTTTCGAATAATCAATCGCCTGTATGCATCTGCCGCTCGGAATATAGTATTTTGCAACCGTAATTTTAGCTGAAGAATTATATGACAGCGGGATTACATTTTGAACCAGTCCTTTACCAAAAGTACGCTGGCCTAAAATCACACCTCTGTCAAGGTCTTGCAGAGCTCCGGCAACAATTTCGGAAGCAGATGCGCTTGAATTATCAACAAGAACAACCAGTGGTATTTCTTTATCAACCGCCATATTTACAGTTTTATATGTATAATTTTTATTTGAAAGCTTCCCCTTTGTACTCACGACCAGGTTGCCCTTGTCCACAAAGATATTTGTAATATCAACGGCTTCCTGAAGCAGTCCTCCTCCATTACCCCTGAGATCGAGAATTAAGCCTTTAACCTCGTTGACGCTTTTCAGGTCAATAAAAGCTTCTTTTACTTCTTTTCCTGCTTCCTGTGTAAAACTCACCAGTTTGATGTAGCCGATCCCATCACCGACCATCCCATAATAAGGAATATTTTCAACTTTTACATTTTCTCTCACCATCTCTTTTTCGAGCGGTGAATCAACTCCTTCCCTCATGAATTTAACTTTTACCACGGTTCCGGGTTGTCCTTTCAGAATTGCGCTCACCTCACTTGTAGTTTTTCCATGAGTGGATTGTCCGTCAATTTCAAGAATGACATCGCCTGCTTTTATCCCGGCTTTTTGAGCGGGATTTCCTTCATAAGGTTCCGCCACAACAATCTTGTCACCCTGCTGCTGTATGAGAGCTCCCACACCACCATATTGTCCGGTGGTAATAAATTTATAATCCTCTGCCTCCGATTCGGGAATATAAACAGTATAAGGATCAAGCGACTCAAGCATTGCATCTATCCCTTTTTCCATTAAGTCACCGGGAGAAATCTCATCTACATAGTTTTTATTCAATTCTTTAAAAAGGGTGGCATAGATATCAAGATTTTTTGCTATTTCGAAATTGCCATTGCTCTGTCCCCGTGAAGATGAAGAAATCAGGACAACGACAAATATTAGAAATCCTGTTAAAACCGACAATTTTGATTTGTTCATTTTTTAGAAATTAATTGTATTTATTTTCTTACGTCTGTTAGGTTCAGGTACCGGGTCATATCCACTCCTGCCCCAGGGATGGCACGACAGAATCCTTCGGATGGCCAGCCATCCGCCTTTAAAAGGGCCATGCTTCTGAATGGCTTCAACGCCATAGACTGAACATGTAGGAGTATATCTGCACGAGGGCAAAAAATAAGGTGATATGGCTGCCTGGTAAAAGCGGATCAGAAAAATTAAAAATTTACTTAATGCTTTTTTCATATTCAGTTTGAAAACGCTGTAAAATCTGAATTATTTTCTTCTCTGTTTCGTTATAAGAAGCAATTTCGGATGAATTATATATAATAGCAAAAACACATTTAATTTGTTTCTGTTTCAAAAATTCGATCAAAATCAATTTATTTTTTCTGTACGACTCCCGTATCCTCCGTTTGACCAAATTGCGATCTACTGCCTTTGTAATTCTTTTTTTTGGAACTGAAATTAACAGGCGTGATTGTACGGATTCTCCCGATTTAATTTCGAGCCAGATAACTTTGAATGGATCCTGGCGAAAACTCTTTCCATTTACAAACAGGGCATCAATTATTTTTTTTTCGGATAAACGTTCATCTTTACAGAAGGTTTGCATCAAATGCCCATCGGGTATGTTAAGAATTCAGGATAATGAATATCTGTTATTTTTTACAAAGTGCCATCAGGTACTGATCTAAAGCATCCGTCATTGATAATGCTGTTTTCGTTGGAGCCTCAATATTTACATGTAATCCGCTTTCCTTTACAGCGCCTATTGTGGTTGGCCCAAATGCTCCGATCAGTGTGTGATTTTGCTTAAAATCAGGAAAATTATGAAATAATGATTTAACGCCTCCCGGACTAAAAAATACCAACAAGTCATACTGGCTGATATCTACATCGGAAAGATCACTAGAAAGCGTTTTATATATTACAGCCTTGGTATAATTGAAATTATTTTCATCAAGGATATTCGTCAGGCTGAGCTTTTGAATATCCGAGCAAGGCATCAGAAATTTTTCATCCTTGTGTTTTTTCATTACCTCCATCAGATCATCAAAATTCTGATTTCCGTTAAAAATTTTTCGCTTCCTGAACTGTACATACTTTTGCAGATAAAATGCCGTAGCTTCCGAAATACAAAAATATTTCATGGAATCTGTAATCTCCACCCTCATTTCCTTAGCGATACGGAAAAAGTGATCCACAGCATTTCTGCTTGTAAATATCACCGCTGTATGATCCTGGATGTAAACTTTGTCCCTTCTGAAATCACTGGCACTTACGCCTTCTATGGTGATAAACTTCTTAAAATCAATACTTACTTTATACTTTTGAGTTAATTCGCCATAAGGCGATTTCTCAAAATCAACCGGCTGAGGCTGAGATACAAGAATACGTTTTACTTTCAACTTCCTAATCTCCCGTTTTAATATAAAAACACATGATTGTGTCTTTATTTTTAATTTGACAATTAACTTAAGTAACTCATTATTAATTTAGTAAAAACTAAAAACGGTATAATTTCGAACGTGCAAAGATATAAAATTCTGGGAAACAGCGAAAATTTTGTGTAGGTTAATCCTGTAAATAACTCCCTGACAAAACGATAGAAAAAGATAACCAGCCAAAGGGCAATACCGGTATAGACTGCTATCAATGACGGAAGATAGACTGAAACAATGATAAACGGCAATAAAATTAGTCCTGTTACCATGTTAAAAATAAAATTTGTGTGCATATATTCTGAAAGAATAATATGGTTTTTAAATATCTTTCCCACAAATCTGACAGCAGTATTTTTTATGAACCATAAAATTAAAATAACAAGAATGATAAGCGAGTAATACTTTAATCCCTTAAATCCCGACATTTCAATACCCGATTGTCCGGCTGTAACCTGGTAGATTAGCAAGGATAAGGAAACAAGGTATATGATGAACAAGGGAATTGAGATGCGCTCCCTGAATAAATTGCCCTCTTTGCTTAATATATTTGTGTACCGCATACCTCCAAAAGCCTTAATGATCTGTCTCAATCTTTTGCCGTAATAAATCTGAACCCAGGCAGTTAGGATCAGGCAGATTATAAGGTGAATTGTAATCCAGTCAATATTTAAATAATTTCTTTCTTTGATAGTTAAATCCGATCTTTCATTTTTTTGAGATTTAAATAGTGATTTTTGATCCGATTTAATCGTTTTAACAGGAATAGGATTAATTTTGTTGGAGTCTCCAAAAAAAAGTCCGAAGGCTGTCATTGTTGTATCATCCCTGAGCGGGAGCGAATCTTCGATGATGATACCGGAATCGGGTTGAACAATGAAGGCAGACGAATCCTGTATATGCAGACTATCAATATCCATCCAAAATATTTTTGACAAAATTAATTATAAAAGTTAAAGCCCTTTTACCTTAAATTTGCGCGACAGTATATTTCTAACCTAAATAATTAAATTAACATGTTCAATTTTATTCTATTTGGTCCTCCGGGTTCGGGTAAGGGCACACAATCGGTAAAAATCGCCGAAAAATATAAGCTGGTTCATATTTCCACCGGAGATATTTTCAGGAAAAATATCCGTGAAAAAACAACCCTTGGTTTAAAGGTACAGGCCATCATTGAAAAAGGAGACCTGGTTCCCGACGCATTATTGATTGAGATACTTGAGGATGCTTTATTGCAGCATTCAAAAGCCCGCGGTTTTGTTTTTGATGGTTTCCCGCGAACTATTCAGCAAGCCCACGACCTGGATGCAATGCTTGGAAAGAAAAATGAAGCCGTTTCGCTTGTCCTTGCCCTCGAAGTCGGTGATGAGGATATCCTGAAAAGGCTTCTCAAACGAGCTGAAATAGAAGGAAGGAAAGACGATACCAAAGAAGTGATTGAGAACCGTATTAAAATTTATAATAACCAAACTCAACCCCTGATTGACTTTTATAAGAGTAAAAAGAAATTTCAATCTGTAAAAGGAATAGGTGGTATTGATCAGATTTTTGTAGAGGTTTGTAAGCTTATTGACAGGTTTATTTAGTAATGAGTCTTTAGTCCTTAGTATTGAGCAGTTACCGTGAAGGTGATTTTTTATCGGGATCTGGAAGACAATGTTCTGGATTGTTGGAATAATGGAATAATGAAATGTTGGAATTGTGGAATGTTGGCATGATGGAATGGTGGAATAATGGAATGTTGGAATTGTGGAATGTTAGACAATAGTCGTTTCTTCGGAGGTAATACGATTTACTACTTCAACTGAATTAACCACTTTAACCTAATTAACCCAATTAACCAATTTAACCGATTCCCCTGATTCAACCTATCACCAGCTCCCTCGAAACTGATACCGTTGTATCCTCATTATAGTTCACCTTGAATCCGAGTTTTTTAAATACGGTGATCATGGGTTTATTATCTTTGGTCGTTTCGGCTACAACCCTTTTAATTCCCGCTTGCTGGGCAATTTCGATGCAATAGGTTGTAAGGATCTGACCCAAATCCTTATGTTGCCAGGCATCAGTGATCAGTACAGCATACTCCGAAATTTCGACATCGGGATCGGCGATAAGCCGTCCCACCCCAATCAATTTTTTCTTTCCTTCATTCTCAACCTCGGCAACTATTGCCATCTCCCTATCATAATCAATAAAACAAAACTGTGTAGCGATTTCATGTGCGTCATAGAAAAAGTCGTATCTGAACCTTGAATAAATGGATTGTTTCGAACAACTGCCAAGCAATTCAAGCCATAAGGGCTCGTCTTCAGGTTTAATAGGCCGTAAGAGCACATCATGGCCATCACTAAGTTTTGCAGTTCGAATCCATCTTTCTGGATACGGCCTCAAAATAAGATGACCATAATCCCTGTGCTCTTTCCCAAGCTGGTTTTCATCTACGACTATACGTGCATCCAGAGCAATTACATTTTCATGGGTAACAATCAGCGGATTGATGTCAAGCTCTTCAATTTCCGGGTAATCGGCAGCAAGATAGGATAACCTGATCAGCGCTTCTATGAGTTTTTCCATATTTAAAGGTTTACTTCCCCTGTACCCATCAAGTAATGGAAATATAGTAAGTGATTTAAGCATTTGCATTGCCAGTTTCTCATTCAAGGGCGGGAATTCTAGCCTGCTGTCTTTAAATAATTCTGCTGTAATACCACCCATCCCAACCAGCATTACAGTTCCAAAAACAGGGTCTTTTTTTATACCTAAGATCAATTCAACTGCATCCTTTGACCTTATCATTTTCTGAACCGTTATGCCTTCCAGTTTTGCATCTGGCTCCATCTGCGCTACCTTTTTTAGCATATTTCTGTATGAAACACGCAGCATTTCTTCATTTTCTATGTTGAGGGCTACACCACCCACATCTGTCTTATGAATGAAATCCGGAGAAAAAATCTTTAGTACTACGGGGTAATTTTTCTTTTCCGCAATAATAACCGCCTCATCTTCTGTTCTTGCCAGTTCAGGATGCGTAGTTTGAATGTCATAATCATTGATCAGCATTTTTGAATCGTCCTCTGACAGGATTTTCCCCTTGGGAAATATTTCTTTGATGTATTTCTTTCTTAATTCATCCCGGTTATAGCTGAAATTTACCGGGACTTCCTTAGGTGTTTCAAATAACAGATCAAGATTTTTGGAATATAGTGAAAGAGTCATAAAAGCACGAATGGCCTGTTCAGGCGTTTCGAAAACAGATATTCCTGCATTGTTGAAAACACTTATCCCGGCATGCATGCTTATGCCGCCAAGCCATGCAGCCATGATTGGCTTTGATGTTTTCTCGACCAGGTCGCTGATTGCTTTGGCTGTTTCAGTGGGAAGTGTCATAGCCTGTGGTGTGAGGATAACAAGTACTGCATCAACGTTTTCGTCCGTCAGAACAATTTCGGCAGCCCTGGCGAAGCGTTCGGGTGTGGCATCTCCGAGTACATCCACCGGATTGCCATGCGACCAGAACGGAGGCAGATAATCATTAAGTTTTTGGATGGTATCATTGGTAAGTTCAACTAATTTTCCGCCTGAATTGATAAGTGTATCGGTAGCCATTACTCCGGGACCACCGGCATTGGTAACTATTGCCAAACCATGTCCGCGGGGCGCCCTCTTGCGTCCGATCAGGTCAGTAAAATCAAAGATATTTCCAATATCATAAACCCTGGCAACGCCGGCTCTTTTGAATACAGCATCATAAATAGCATCCTCTGATGCGATGGCTCCTGTGTGCGAAGCAGCCGCCTTTGCTGATTCGGGAAAGCGCCCGGATTTATAAACAATAATTGGTTTTTTCCGGGCAAAGGCTCGCGCTGCCGACATAAAAGTACGGGCATTGGTTATGGATTCCACATAAAGCACAATGGATTTTGTGTTCGGATCCTGACCAAAATAATCAATAAGGTCACCGAAGTTCACATCCATGGAATTACCGATGGAAACGAAATATGAAAATCCTACATTAGCCTCATTTGCCCAATCGAGAACCGAAGTACATAAAGCGCCGGATTGCGAAATAAAAGCAACATGCCCTTTTTTTGGCATACCCGCAGCAAAACTGGCATTCATGCTTAATCCCGGGACAAGTATCCCCAGACAATTGGGTCCGATGACACGCATATCGGAAAAAGTCCTAACCTTCTCCTTCACCTGGCACTCCAATAATTTTCCTTCGGGACCAGATTCTTTGAATCCGGCTGACATTATAATAACACCATGAACACCCGCTTCACCGCATTCCTGTATGATCTGCGGAACGAATTTGGCTGAAGTCATAATCACAACCAGATCGGGAACTTTAGGAAGACTTTTAATATCAGGGAAGCAGGGAATTCCAAAAACAGCTTCTCGCTTTGGATTTACAGGATAAACAACTCCATTGTAACCTCCGGATATAAGATTACGCAAGGTAATACCACCAACACTTTTCGGATCATTAGAAACACCAATGAGTGCAATTCTTTTTGGTTTGAATATGCTGTCGAGTTTCTTTATAGGCATTATCTAAGTTTTATTTAGTTACAAATCAATCTGTTTGATACAGAAGCCCCATTGTTAATCAGATCACAAAAGTAGAAAACTAAATCAGATTTAAAAAAAAAGAAGAGAGTATTACCTACCCTCTTCTGAACAATATTGAAAAAAAATTCTAGTTTTCTCTCGGTACTTTTGTCAGCATCATTATCACTGAACCAAGAATGCAGGCAACTCCTGCAATGATAAACGGGGTCATCCAAACCACAGGTCCGCTCGAAGCCGCAGCCGCATCTTTAAATACACCGGCAAGCTGTGGGCCAAGAATTCCAGCGACACCATAAGCTGTAAACATCCAGCCGTAATTTTTACCTACATTCTTATTCCCAAAGAAATCTGCCGTAGCTGCAGGGAACAGGGCGAAGTTACCGCCAAAATTAAATCCCACTATGCAGGCTGCAATGATAAATCCAACCGACAAGGCAAAAGAAATAAAAATATGATATAACATCAGCATAATAATTCCCTGAAATAAAGTCATGGCGATGATAGCCATTTTTCGGCCGATTTTATCGGAAACCAAACCCCAAACAATACGTCCAAGGCCGTTAAAAATAGCGTACCAGGCCATGGCTGTTCCGGCGATGATACCAGCATCTTCAAGACCATGATATTTCAGCGCATCTATTCCGAAAAGTTTGATACAATAAATTACCATAAGACCTGCTAACGCTGAAAAAATAAAAACCGTCCAAAGCGAATAAAACTGGGGAGTCCTCAGCATTTTTTTAGGTTCAAAATTCACACTGCCTTCTGCTTTTCCGGCCACCGGCGCTGGCGGTATCCATCCCGCAGGCTTGTATCCCTCAGGTGGATTAACCATGACCATAGAGCCGATCAACACAAAAACAGCGAAAACAATTCCGTAAATGAAAAATACACTTTGAACATTTGAAAGGCCGAAAACGGTTGTCGTATTCAGCAATCCTCCGAACCATGAATCGGCCAGCTTAACCCAAATGGTAGCTCCAAACCCGAAACCTGCAACAGCAAGGCCTGTGATCAAACCTTTTTTATCAGGGAACCATTTGACACCGACAGCTATAGGAACAACATAAGCAAGCCCGATTCCGGCACCACCGATAATTCCGATAAAGAAAAATTGTGCCCAGAAACTACTGCCGAATAATCCGCCAAGGATGTATCCGATGCCAAGGACAATTCCACCGGTAAAGGCAACAATCGTCGGGCCTGATTTGGCCTGCCATTTTCCGGCCATGACCATGACAACAGCAAAAGTGGCCAAACCTGCCGAAAATACCCATGCCGCCTGTTGAGCACTGAATTTGTACAATCCTTCCGGATCGGTGAGAAGCTTGGTAAACACTGACCAGGCATAAATAGCACCAAGGGCAAGCTGGATTAATATTGCACCAATCACAACCACCCAGCGGTTAGTAATTTTAATTCCTCTCATTTTTAATATTGATTATCGTTTAACTTCAACTTTTGCTCCCAGTATGATCTCTTCGACCACGCCCGGATCAAGCAATGTGGATGTATCACCAAGATTAGTTGCATCTCCTTCGCCGATCTTCCGCAAAATACGCCGCATGATCTTCCCTGATCTTGTCTTTGGCAAACCGCTTACAATCTGAATAACATCCGGTTTTGCAATGGCACCTATAAATTTATTTACCGTATCGCGGATTTCTTTTTCAATTGTAAGCATTTCAGAATCTGATAACTCATCGCAGGTTACATAAGCGTAAATGCCCTGCCCTTTGATAGGATGCGGATAACCCACAACTGCAGACTCATTCACTTTCGGGTGTTGATTAATGGCATCTTCAACTTCTGCTGTTCCAATTCTGTGGCCTGATACATTGATAACATCATCAACGCGGCCCATGATCCGGTAATACCCTTCTTCGTCACGTTTTGCACCGTCACCCGTAAAATACAAGCCTTTATAAGTTGAGAAATAAGTCTGGTAACAACGTGGATGATCACCATAAGTGGTTCTTAACATTCCTGGCCAGGGGAATTTAATACAGAGATTCCCTTCAACACTGTTGCCTTTCAGAACCTTACCATCGTTATCAACCAGTACAGGCTGGATACCCGGTAAAGGTAATGTAGCGAAAGACGGTTTGGTTGCAGTTATTCCTGCCAGAGGCGTAATCAGGATTCCTCCTGTTTCGGTTTGCCACCATGTATCAACAATCGGACACCGGCCTTTTCCAACTAAGTCATGGTACCATCTCCAGGCTTCTTCGTTGATAGGTTCACCAACAGTTCCAAGTACTCTCAATGAATCAAGCTTATGTTTTGTAACCCATTCATTTCCCTGCGCTACAAGAGCGCGGATGGCAGTTGGCGCTGTATAGAACTGGTTGACTTTATATTTGTCAACAACTTCCCAGAATCGCCCGGCATCAGGATAAGTCGGAACGCCTTCAAACATAACTGAAGTAGCCCCTGTAAGCAGCGGTCCGTAAACAATATAACTATGGCCGGTTACCCAGCCTATATCTGCAGTACACCAGAATATGTCGCCATCATTGTATTGAAACACATTCTTGAAGGTATATTCGGCAAATACCATGTACCCTGCAATGGTATGAAGAACACCTTTGGGTTTTCCTGTTGAGCCGGAAGTATAAAGAATGAAAAGGGTATCCTCGGAATCCATCACTTCAGCTTTATTTTCAGTACTTACGCCTTTAATAAGGTCGTCCCACCAGATATCGCGGGGAGCCTGGAAATTGATATTTTCACCCGTATGTTTTAATACGATGGTATTTTTTACCGTCGGACAGGTTAGCAATGCTTCGTCAACAATGGATTTCAGTCCTATGCTCTTTGAGCCGCGGTAAGCGCCATCCGAAGTGATGACAACATTTGATTCGGCATCAATGATCCTGTCGGCAAGAGAGTTTGCAGAAAAACCTGCGAATACGATGGAGTGGATTGCGCCGATACGCGCGCATGCAAGCATCGCGATTGGAAGCTCGGGAACCATAGGGAGATAAATAGCTACCCTGTCGCCTTTTTTTACACCAATCTTTAGCAATGCGTTGGAAAACTGTTTCACTTTGTCGAACAGTTCACCATAGGTAAGCTTTACTTCTTTTTGTTTAGGGTCGTTGGGTTCCCAGATAATGGCTATCTGGTCTTTGCGCTGGAACATATTTCTTTCGAAAATATTCTCAGTAATATTCAACTTGCCATTGACGAACCATTTTACGTGAGGTGCATCTTTCCCTTCAAAATACCAGTCAAGAACCTGGTCCCATTTCTTTTGCCAGTAATGACTTTCGGCAATATTTCCCCAAAATCCTTCCGGATCTGCAATGCTGTCCTTATACTTTTGCAGATATTCGGCAAAGCTTGTGATTTTATTTGTCATAGTCGTGTAGTTTAATGTGTTTGAATTTTAAAATTAATATAATTTGTTTTTTAAAGTCGTTTAAAACATATAAAAGATACCCAGCAAAAACCTGAGGTTGCTGATTTCATTGATGTCCTTTACTAATCCTTTATTTGTATTTTCCCTGATTCCGTAAGCAGCCACCGTATTTTCAAGTTCAAAAGCAAATTTCATTTTCCCTGATTTATAAGCCACACGCGGAGCAATTCTGTTTACATACTGAATATCGCTACCGCGACCATAAAAATCACCAACAATGTTTTTCTCAAATCCAAGATTCTGGGTTAATCCGGCAAATAGTCCGAATTCCCATTTTGCTCCATTGGTGTGAATATCCATCCATACAGAAACAATATCCATTGGCATATATTCATAGGTAGGATTTGCACCGGTTGAATCCACCTGTAAGTCTGTTACAGCATATCCTCCAAGCATGGTCAGGTTGTCGGTTAATTGTCCATACGTTCCCTGCATCTTGATAGTAATTGGTTTGAATTTCAATTTGAAGTAGGCAAATAAGGAAAGCCCGTTAACATTATCATCCGTACTATAATTATGAGTTACCTGGTTAGTATCAACAAGGCCAACAAACAATCTTGGTTTTAAAGTTTTATAGTCAATACCTGCACCGGCCAGGAATTCAGTGCTTTTTTCGGCATTTAAAGAGTTGAATTCCAATTTTAGGTTGGCTTCCGGTATTCCTGAATTTCTCAAATATTCAGAGCTGTTGCCATTGGGTCCTGCATTCGAAAAGTCCCTTTGTGCCACTGCTGTTCCAATCAGTCTGAATTTGCTGAACCGGAGGGTATATCTTATTTGAGGATTGCGTGAGAAGGGTTCGAACGGTGCGCCGGTGTTGAACGAAATGGTTGCCGGGAAACAGGATGTGATGAACATAGGATGCCAGAACTGGCCGATCATCAGTTCGGATTTTTTCCAGTCCAACATAGCGTAAGCATGTCGAAGCCTGAATCCATTGATATCAGGATTGGCTGTTCCGAAGAATTCAGCCTCGATATATCCGCTTGTCTTGGCTTTGAGCACGTCCGGTCCGGTAATGTTTCCGTTCAATCGCGTTTGGATTGAAAGAAAATTAAAACTGGAATGGGCATTGATGTCTTTTAAATTTGCATCAAGCTTTTCATTTGCCGGAAGGATCAGAAAATGGCCCTCTCTCAGGTCAATGGTCTGTCGTGTATCATAAAAAATATCGGTTTTAACAAAACCGGAAAACTGGATTCCGAATTTTTTTTCTTCCTGTGCACCTGCCAAAACCGGTAAAGCAAACATGAGGATAATCAGCGTTTTTTTCATAAATTTTTAAATATTAATGTTCTCAAATTCCTTTTGTTATTTAGTTAACAGTAAACGGCGGCAAAATTATAATAATTTCTTTCCAAACAAAATATCGTAACTAATTTATCAGGAATCTAAATAAATTATATATCTTCTTTACATTAACTAACTTTCGTGATAAAAACTTGGTCATTTAAAAAAGGCTGTCTAACTTCGCCCGCCTTAATGTAATCGAAAACATGAAAGTCTTTGTTTTAAATTGCGGCAGTTCGTCAATCAAATATCAGTTGATTACGATGCCTGAAAAGAAAGTCCTCGCTAAAGGGCTGGTCGAAAAAATCGGTTTAAATAATTCCCGGATCAGACATAAAGTTTTTGATGATACTGAAATGACAATGGATGTCCATGTTCCGGATCATACTACCGGTATTCAAATGGTTTTCGAGCAACTTACCAATTCGGAGTACGGAGTGCTGGACGAAATTGAAGAAATAGATGCCGTCGGACACCGCGTGGTTCACGGGGGAGAAGATTTCATCGGCAGTGTTCCCATTACTCCGGAAGTGATCAGGTCGCTGGAAAAGAACATCGAACTTGCTCCTCTACACAACCCTCCAAACCTTGCCGGTATTTACGCCATCAATCAATTATTGCCGGAGGTTCAGCAGGCTGGTGTATTCGATACTGCCTTTCATCAGTCCATGCCTTCTTATGCTTTTTTATACGCTTTTCCCTACCGGCTTTATGAAAAATACAAGGTCAGGAAGTACGGTTTTCATGGGACAAGTCATAAGTATGTCGCAAACCGTGCCTGTGAAATTTTAAAAGCGGACATCAATAATTCCCGCATCATTACCTGCCATCTCGGAAACGGTTCTTCTATTACTGCCATAAAGAACGGAAAGTCCATCGAGACCTCCATGGGCCTCACTCCAAATGAAGGCCTTATCATGGGAACACGTCTCGGTGACATTGATGCCGGGGCTTTGCTTTTTATTGCCGACAAAGAAAAGTTAAGCATTCCGCAAACCAATGCCCTGATCAATAAGGAAAGCGGCGTACTGGGGATTTCAGGGATTTCGTCGGATATGCGGGAACTGGAAAAGGCTGCCGATACCGGAAACGAAAGGGCGCAATTAGCTCTCGACATGTTTCACCATCGCATCCGGAAGTTTATCGGAGCGTATGCAGCCGTGATGGGTGGAATGGATATTCTCATATTTACCGGAGGAATCGGTGAAAATGCAGACCTGAGCCGCGCCACGATTTGCAAAGACTTCGAATTTCTCGGACTCAATTTCAATCATGACGCCAACAAAGGGCTGCGTTCGAAAGAAGCCGTCATCAGCATGGATTATTCAAAAGTGACAGTGATGGTAGTTCCTACCGACGAGGAGATGGCGATAGCGATGGAAACATGGGAGATAGTTCAGGGTTCAAAGTTCAAGGTTTAAGGTTCCAGGTTCCAGATCATCTTAGGGGAGACAGATTTCAGGTTGCTGGTTAACGATTACCTGCTATTCTCAAGTCTCATTGTCTCAAGTCTCAATTCTTCTCAGAATTCATAGTACCAATAACCGTTAACTGATTTAATCTGGCCGTTAACTGATTTTTTATTGACATATCACAATATTATTATAGCTTTGTTCCGAAACCTTTAAATAAAAAGTTATGAGACCCCAAATTTTTACTTTGTCTTTTTTGATTCTGATGATGAGCCGGCCTGCAGATGCGCAACCATCATGGACAATGTTGACTCCAGCGCCACAGGAAAATTCTGTTAATTCTATCAAAAAAATTCCCGGAACAAATAAACTGATTGCTGTTTGCAGCGGTTCGACCATCATGTTTTCTCAGGATCAGGGTAATTCCTGGCAGATCATACGTAACCCGGGCGGAAAGGATAATGATTACATCTGCCAAAGCACAATTTTTTTGAATCAGGATATTGGATTTATTAGTGGTAGTTATGCCTCGATCCTGAAAACAACTGACGGTGGTCTGAACTGGTACGAGGTCTATGCAGGATCGAATAATACCTCTCACCTTTTATATGATTTTGCTTTCAGTGAACAGGTTGGACTTGCTGTTGGTTACAGTGGTAAAATCGTTCGTACTGTTGATGAAGGTGAAAACTGGTCGGAGGTAGCTTCAGGAGTAACTTACCAGCTTAATGCACTGGATTTTTGCCTTAATGAAAAAGTGATTGTGGGGGGGTCTGATGAAACCCAAATTGTTGTGAGTTATGATTCGGGTCAAACATGGGAAACAGAAAACATAAATCCTTCTGTCACATACGGAATCATACGGGATATTAAATTTGTTACTGACACCACAGGCATTATTGCAGTTAGCGGATCAGGGGAAAGTAAAATACTCAGGTCCACAGATGGAGGATCAAATTGGGATATCGTTTATTCAGGATATTATTCTCCCCGTGCAATTGATAACTATAGCGACACGGACATTGCAGTCAGTTGTCACAGAGAGATCTATGAAAGCGGCGCCTTATTATCACAAAATGGTGGATTAACATGGCAGGAATCTTCTGCATTTGGCATGGCCTGGAATGCCAATAAATCAATTGTGTTGATTAATAATAATATGGATATAATAATTGGAGGAGATATGGGAGTAATGTTCTGGTCAATGGGTGGATTAACCTGGAATGACTTATATGAAAGAACATTTTGGGGAGATATTTATCAGGTTCAGTTTTTGGATCAATATACGGGATTTGCTTTGGCTGAAAGTCATACTGGAGGTATGGAAGCTTCTGATCTAAGGAAAACCGATGACGGGGGATTAACCTGGAATTTGTGCGGCGGCATTGGAAATTATCATGGGGCATTCTTTTCTTTTAGCTCCGGGGCCTATATTTTAGCCTATTATTTATCCAATTTGATGTTAAATAAAACAACCGATGGAGGTTTAACCTGGACTTTTGTCAATACAGGATTTGATTTTGAACCATACTGCATTAAGTTTAAAGATATTAACAATGGGTTAATTACCGGCGAAGGCTATGTAATAAAAACCTCAGATTCTGGTGAAACCTGGCAGGAAGTGATTCCTGGCGGAGGCTGGTTTGGTTATTATTACGATATTGAATACCTATCTGCCAATAAAATATTTTTAGCAGGTGAAGGCGAATATCTTTCAACTATTGTTGCTGAATCAATTGATAACGGAAATACCTGGGTTGTTGATACTATTGGTGATTTTGGCGCCGCCAAAGACATTTTCTTCGTTGACGAAAATACGGCCTTTCTTGCCTGCCAAAGCAATACCATCCTCAAATCAACCGACGGTGGTGAAACCTGGTATGAAACCATATTGAATAACACAAATCCTGTCGAATTCAAATCCATCAATTTTCCATCTCAGAACACCGGCTATGCTGTCGGAGACGGTTCTCATGAAAATATCGTAAAAACCATTGACGGCGGCGAAACCTGGAATTCTATAAATTCACATACGACTTCCGGACTCAATTGTGTTCATTTTTTCGATGAAAACACTGGACTCATTTTCGGTGAAAATGGCGTTGTCATGAAAACCACGACCGGAGGAATAACGGGGTTTGAAGAAAAGAGATCAGCGGGCACGGAATGTCTTTTTGAAGTAACCCCGAATCCATTTACCAACTATATTGAAATTCGTTTTAATCAGGCGGGAATTAACTTCAGTTCACAATTATTAATTTATGATGTCACAGGACCTTTGATTACAACCATACCAATCAATGCTTCAATGAAATGTTTAACGATTTCCACATCTTTTCTCAAATCCGGTGTTTATTTCTACCAAATTAAAACTGAAACCGGAATTATTGAAACAAGGAAAATGATCAAACTCTGATTCCCGGAAATTATAATGTGTAGCACATAAAACCGGTTAGTTTCGCAATTGGAGTATTATAGCAGGAACTGGCAACATTTAATACAATCAACCAATAATCCCGGCAGTTGTAATCAGTGCCGGCAAGGATTTAATCCCCATTCGTGACTTCTTTTTTCCCTTTCATCATTTTAAATTTTTCAGGATACAAAGAGCTGATTTATTTTGTTAAAAAATAATAATACTAATAAGATGAATTTACCCGTAACGGTTACAAAGAGCTATAAAAATTATATAAGATATTGCCGGGAAATCGGGGGCCAATTGCGATCAAAAATAACGACTATATTAATCTTTTTAAAATTTATATTATGAAAACAATAAAAAATCACAGAATCCTGATCTTACCGGCTCTAACTTTGGTTTTGTTGTCGTGTTCAAATAAAAATGATGATTCAGCTATTCCAGATTCAGTGGGAAATCTCCTGACACAGGGAGGCTGGAAAGTAAGTTATTATAATGATTCAGGTAAGGATGAAACCTATAAGTTCGACGGGTACACTTTCCAATTTAATGCCGGAAGTATAATTACAGCTACAAATGGCTCAAACACGTTTAGCGGAACCTGGAGCAGCGGTTACGACGACAGCCGCCAAAAGCTTTACCTTTCTTTCGGAACTGTAGTGTTCTTCGAAAATCTGAACGATGACTGGTACATTCTTGAACAAAATTCTTCAATAATCAGGTTGGAGGATATAAGCGGAGGAAACGGCGGGACAGATTATTTAACTTTTACAAAAATTTAAAACTCAATAAATGACAAATATGAAAGCAACAGCACAAACGTTCGCCGGCTACAGTTTCTTAAACCAGATTCAGGAAGTATTATTTCAAGGAAAGTTAAACATGCAGGAATCCGATAAAATTAAGCAAGGAACCGGAACGGGTTTGCTTACGAAAAGGGAACAAAAGGCTTTGCAAATCATTTACAATCATGCTGGCAAACGCAGGGTTTACGAGTTGTACCTAGCATCCAAACCTGAAATAGCACGTAAGTATCTTGAATTTATTGCAAAGCATAACCAGGTTCAATATATCAAATGGGACCAGGGCCATTATAAATTCAGGTACCATTAAACATTTTCATCTTCGTTGATCGCCCGGGTTGAGTATCCGGGCTATTTTCATGTTTTTATTTCAGTGAATAATCAAAATTTGGAAGCAAAGAGCCCTTGGTCAATAATTTGATTCAGGCAGTCCGCAATTTGAAAATAGATTATCAGGAAATACAATAAGTGTAATGAAAGTATTTTTCAAAATACATTTTGAATACATTTGTTGTCATAAATGGTGACATTGAAAAACATATATTGTCTGCTATTTCTCCTTCTGTTCAGTTTGAATAATCGGGGAACTTATTTGTCTTTTTATGCCATTGGCACCTTTAATTTAACAACAACACAATAATACTCCAGGTCAGAATAATTTTAATGACTGTACCTGCCGGGTTCATGAATTTTGCTAATAATCTTCACAGTTCATAATAAATATGGTTAACGAAAAAAGAAGGGTTGCAGGTGTATCGGTATTTGCCGCCATCTTTATAACCGGGTTTAAGTTTGTCATAGCTTTCCTTACAGGCAGCCTTGGTTTGCTTTCCGAAGCTTTGCATTCGGGCCTGGATCTGGTTGCAGCAGTAATAACCTACTTTTCAGTTAGGGTATCCGACAAACCCCCTGATAAAGAACATAATTACGGACACGGCAAGATTGAAAACTTTTCAGCATTGGCTGAAACTATTCTCCTTTTTGTTACCTGTATATGGATCATCTATGAAGCTTTGAACAGGCTTATTACGGGAAAAACAGAAATCGAGGTTAATGTCTGGAGTTATATCGTCATTATCACTTCAATCATCATTGATGTAACCCGTTCGAGAGCGCTATATAAAGTTGCAAAGAAATACAACAGCCAGGCTCTCGAAGCCGATGCTCTTCATTTTTCGACAGATATCTGGAGTTCGTCAGTAGTATTGCTGGGATTGATATGTGCACACTTCGGCCTTTATTTTGCCGATCCGATAGCTGCACTTGTTGTAGCTCTGATCGTGTTTTTTATTTCTTACAGGCTTGGAAAAAGAAGTGTGGATGTTTTACTGGATAAAGCGCCCCGTGATACGCTTAATAAGATTGAACAGATATTGAAAAACTTTCCTGAAATTAAAAGCTTTCATGATGTTAAAGTCAGAACTGCTGGTGCAGATACTTTTGTGAAAGTAAATATTCATCTGCAACCCAATCTGGATTTGGAAAAAGCTCATGAGATTTGCGACAAGGTAGAGAGTGAGATCGGAAATAGCATTCCGCGTTGTGATGTCACTGTCCATCCTGAACCTGATATTTAATAATAAAAAAGGTGGGCAATAAACCAGATTATTGCTCACCTTTTCTTGTCAAAAAAAATAGTTATTATCTTTTACTTTTTTGGGCAACAACTTTGTGAGGCTTTGCCATTGTTGCACACGCCTGTACATTTTTTACCTTCTTTACAAACACAAGTGCAGGTTTTGCCATCCTTGCATACGCCGGTACAGGTTTGACCATTCTGGCAAACACAGGTGCATGTTTTGTTATCCTTGTTTACGCTGGTACATGCTTTACTTTCTTTACACACTGCAGTGCATGATTTGCCATGATTATGTGAAGGGCTGCATGTTGTGGTTTTTGCACCGCTTACCTGGGTAGCAGATTCATCAGATGGTGCTTGTTCTGTCTTTACAGTTTCCTTTTTAACCTCATTTGTGGTTTGAGCGCTAATGGTAATAGCAAATCCAATAATAGCGATCAATAAAATTAATTTTCTCATAAAAATATTTTTTTGTTGTTTCTCCGCCTGCAAGGAAACAGAGAAGGATTATTATTGATCAAGCCTTGCCTTGCTTTTATTTTAAATATCTATTAGACATTCAAGGGCGATTCTTTATTCCATCTGAGAATTATTTTTATTCGATTTGCAGTTTTCTCTTCTGCATCCCATACATTTCTCAAGCCTTTGCATTTGCCCTGTAGTTAGAAAAGGCTCTAATTCAGTGCGAAGTGAATCAATGACAACTTTATGCCTCTCAAGGCATGTATTGCTTTTCTGAGAATATTTTTGCAGTATGGGATACAATTGTTCTTTCTGCGCGTCAGAAGGCTCAATACGTTCATAAATCATGTTGACGAATCCTTCTTTTTCGGTTACGCGCATATAGGATTGTATTTTATGATGGGTAACAGAGCCTGAAACGAAAAATCCCAGGACAAATCCAATAATGAGCGTCACTGCGAGGATTAAAACGGGCTTAAACTTTTGCATAAAACTTTGTTAATAATTATAAAAAGATAATGTAATGGCATCATTAAATGTCAGGTTATCAATTCCGGTGATGGCGTTAACCGAAACTGTACCCTGGGTTAAGTATAGTGAAATAAGAAATATGATGATAACAGCCGTCCCGGCAGGAGCCACCCACCGGAACAATAAACTGAGCTGAGTTTCAAAATATTCGCGGGGATCCGGTTTCTTTAAACTGGTCAGCGATTCAATTTCACGCATTATTTTACCCGAAAATCCGGGCTGAAATGAATAGTTCCTTTTCTGCAGAATCTGTATAAGTGACGATAACTCTTCTTTCTGTTGTACAGTTTCGGGAAAACGGGCAAAGTCCTTTTGTAACTCATCCTGCTCTTTATAGCTAAGATTGTTACTATATGACTTTATCAGCAATTTTTTTAGTTTTTTTATCATAGCATTACTGTCAATAAGGGTCTTAAAATTCGTTGCAAAGTTTCCTGGGCTCTTGATAAACGGGATAGGACGGTTCCCTCCGGTATCTTAAGAATATTTGCAGTTTCTTTAACCGAATATCCCTGCATTAAGCGAAGAACAACAATGCTGCGTTGTTTATACGGAAGCAGATTCAGGGCTTTATCAATTAATTCCTGATCTTCAAATTTTCTGTCGTCAGCCTGCTGTACCATAAATTTATTTGGTAATTCTTTGTTACTGAAACTCAAAGCTGATTTCTTTTTTTTTAATTCATTAAGCGATAAGTTGACTGCGATGCAAGTGAGATATGTTTTCAAAGTTGATTTTCCATTGAACTGGTGCATGGATTTATAAAACCTGATAAACACCTCCTGTCCGACATCTTCGGCTTCTGTACAATCGCCTAAAATTCCTTTAACAACTGTTGCAATGGGTTGCCCGAAACATTCAACAAGACTTTGAAATGCTCTGTGATCGCCTTGTCGTGCATGTTCCAGCAATTCATTTTCTGTCATATTAATGATTGAATAAACATTAGACCATTAAAGTAAGGAAAAGATTCCATTGACAGGAAAAATTTATAGAAACGGTTTATTGGAACCTGATAACTGTTAAGGATTTAAGTAACCAAAATTTGTCCTTTATGCTTCTCTTTAGCAGATTCTCTAAACGGAATCTTTTAAACGACTAACGACTCATGACTTGTTACTGCAAACAATTAACATGTAACCAGCAACACAGGCCACTGTTTCCAACCAGCCCTTCCTTTGGAAAGCTCAATAACTCAATTGAATTACCCGTTCACTCAGCATTTGTCCGGCAGGTTTATCGAGCAACCATATCAATTCCCCGGCAACCGGATCTATCAATGATGCAGGCAAATGCTCCCAGCCTTTTTTCTTCTCAATGATCTGAGCCACTTTTTCAGCCTTGCTTTCGCCTGTAACTAAGAAACAGACTTTTTTCGAATTGTTGATCAGCCTTCCGGTAGCTGTGATCCTGTTTTGCTTCGAAACGGGATGCCGGCCTGCTTCGAAAATTTTTTCGGAATTAAAAAGTGCAATCTGATCGGGAAAAATGGATGCCGTGTGGCCGTCTTCACCAAGACCAAGCATGCAAAGGTCGAACCGAGGGACAGAATTAATGGAGGGAAGACGTTTGTTCACAATTTCAGAATATCTTTTTGCTTCCATTGCCGGATTATTTTCTCCCCTGATCCTGTAAATATTTTGACCCGGAATTTTTATATTGTTCAAAAGGCTTTCGCTGGCCATTTTGTAGTTGCTTTCATCTTGCGAAGGAGGAACGCATCTTTCGTCTCCCCAAAAAACAAGTACTCTGGGCCAATCAATTTTCTGCGCGTAATATTCTGAAATGTGTTTAAAAATGGCTTGTGGTGTCGAACCTCCGGATAAAGCTATTGAAAAAAACTGTCCTTCCTGAGTTCCTGAAATATCATTAGAAATTCTTTTAGCAAATTCTCCAGAAAGCTTCTCGATGGTTTCGAATATCAGTATGGTCTGTTTCATTCTATAACTCGCAATAAATTCCATCGTCGGACAGGTTTTTACAGGGGTATCGCCAGGTTGTACCATGTTCTTTAACCAGACCATCAGCTTGTTCAGGCCCCCAGGTACCCGCAGGATAACCGTAAACAGGAATGGCGGCATCATTTTTCCAGGCGTTTAAAACCGGATCCAAAAATTTCCATGTTGATATAACAGCATCATTTCTTGCATAAAGTGTAGAATCGCCGGTCATACAATCAAGAAGCAATCTTTCATAAGCTTCCGGAATTCGCTGATTGGACAGGTCGGAATAATGAAAATCCATATTCACATTCTGGACATCAAACCCTGCACCGGGTGTCTTCATTCCGAACTTAATCAGGATGCCTTCATCGGGCTGAATTCTTATTACCAATTGGTTGCAGGGTTCAGTTGCAGCATTTCGTGAAAAAAGGTAATGGGGTGTTGGCTTAAAATGAATGACAGCTTCCGAAACCCGTGTTGGCAAATATTTTCCGGTTCTTACATAAAAAGGGACTCCGCCCCATCTCCAGTTATCAATGAAAAATTTAAGCGCAGCATACGTTTCAGTTTTGGAATTCGGATCAACACCTGATTCTTCACGGTAGCCCTTTACAACAGTTCCCCTGATTGTTGCTGAAAGATATTGTCCGCGAATGGTTGATTTGCTGATATCTCCTTCTTTAAATGGCCGGAGCGATTGAAATACCTTTACCGTTTCGTTCCTGATCGCATCCGGCTGCATCGAAGACGGAGGTTCCATACCTATCAATCCGACCACCTGAAGTAAATGATTCTGGATCATATCGCGCAATGCACCCGAACCTTCATAATAACCACCGCGTTTTTCTACTCCAATGCTTTCGGCTGAAGTTATTTCAACATGATCCACATAGTTTCTGTTCCATAAGGGTTCGAATATGCCATTGGTGAACCTTGTTACCAATACGTTCTGAACTGTTTCCTTCCCAAGGTAATGATCAATCCTGTAAATCTGATCCTCCAGCCAGTCATTTTCAAGGATCGCGTTAAGCTCAATGGCGCTTTGAAGGTTATATCCGAATGGTTTTTCTACTATTACCCTTTTCCATCCGTTGGTTTGATCATTCAGGTTATTTATAGCAAGATTCTTAGGAATAACACCGTACAGGCTTGGCGGAGTAGAAAGATAATAAATCGAATTGGCGCCTATGCCAAGCGATTTCTGCAAATCCGATAGTTTTACTGCCAGCTTTTTATAGGTTCCGGGCTCATCCGCATTCACGCCCTGATAAAAGATTTTCTTCAGGAAGTTATCCGCCATACTCTTGTCATTTTCATTCGAATACTTCTGCAATCCTTCATTCATGGCCTCCCTGAAGTTTTCATCACTCATTTCGGTACGGCTGGCACCGATAATAGCAAATTTTTCCGGCAGTAAATTCTGGATTTCTAAAGCGTAGAGAGCCGGGATGAGCTTTCGTTTTGTCAAATCGCCTGAAGCGCCGAAGATAATTAGTATTTGATTTTCCGGTTTGTTCATGACGGTTAATTTCCTTTTGTTTTCACTGCATGGCCACCAAATTGATTTCGCAATGCCGCCAGTACTTTCATTGCAAAAGATTCATTTTGCCTTGACTGGAAACGGGTAAAAAGAGAAGCTGTAATCACATGAGCCGGAACATCCAGGTCCATAGCCGTTTGCACGGTCCATCTTCCTTCGCCGCTATCCTGAACAAAATCTTCAAGTTTTTCCAACTTAGGATCATCTTTAAATGCATTGACAGCCAGTTCGAGGAGCCAGCTCCTGACGACACTTCCATATTGCCAGGCATCGGCCACTTTTGTAAGATTGATATCGAATGGCGATTTCTCCATAATTTCGAAGCCTTCGGCAAACGATTGCATCATACCATATTCAATTCCGTTGTGAACCATTTTAACAAAATGTCCGGCCCCTGATTCGCCGCAATAAACATAACCGTTTTCAGGCGCAAGAGTTTTAAATACAGGTTCGAGAAAATCTGCAGCAGTTTTATTTCCTCCGAACATGAGGCAATAGCCGTTTTTCAAACCCCAAACGCCTCCGCTTGTTCCGCAGTCAAGGTAAAGTACTCCTTTTTCAGCAGATCTTTTCCCGCGTTCACGGGTGTCTTTCCAGTAGGAATTTCCACCGTCAATTATAATATCATTTGTCCGGAGAAGTCCGAGCAGAATATCGAGGTTGTCATCAACAGCTTTCCCCGAAGGAACCATCAGCCAAACCACTTTTCGATCAGGAAGTTTTTTAACCAGGTCTGCGATAGAAACAGAACCAATGGCGCCTTTGCTTTCTGCTTCTGAAACCGGGCCTGAACTTCTGTTCCAAACCACAACCTGATGATTATCTGTTAGTATTCGCTGAACCATATTGGCTCCCATTTTCCCGAGACCGATAAATCCGATTTTCATATTCATTAATTTTTTGTTGATACAATATTAAGTATTATTGATAGAGTTTTTGCGAAATGCCGAAATCAATTAAATTTTATCACAAAACTACCTATATTATTTACTCCGGAATTGTAAAAAAAATATCCGATTACGAATTTAAGTATTGACTATCCGAAATCAGAAAGTAGGTAATAGTTAAAACATATTTTATAAAATTTAATTGCAATCACATCCAAAATCAATTCATTTTTAAGACTTTATAATTATTTTTTTTACTTTTGATAAAAGGCTTCTGATATTTTCATAATATAATATAGAAATATATAATTAAATATATACGTATTCGGATAGTAGTCGCAAAATCGTGTTTGGAATTAAAGTGCTGATTTTTAACAATGAGGTAAATCATCCGATTTTTGGCACAATTATTTGGTATGCACCCGGAATTGTTCGAAGGGAGATTAGGTCATTGTATCGGGTCATCCATATTCGATAAATTATAGTATTAAATGAGAGTTAAACTTGATTAACTATATAAATTGAAAGTCTGAATGGCCAGGATTATTGTGATATTTTTATTGTATGGGAATCTTACAGATAATATAATATTGTAATCGTAAATAAGTTATTATGTAATTTTGGATGATAATATAATTTTAATAGGACCCCAGGTCATAAATGATAAAAAATTTACATAACAATGTCTGAAATATTGCATAAAGTATATATTGGTGTTTTGTCGACGATCGTATTATTTACGCTTTTAGCCATTACCTGGTACGGGTTGCAATATTATAATACCAGCCTTGAGGAGAGGTTTTATCATCCCGGCCACGACATGTTTAAACCCAGCGGAGTTTTGGGTCACGGGCTGGGAATTTTAGGTTCACTATCCATGATAATTGGCGTTTCTACATATATGCTCAGGAAAAGAATGCGGTCTATGATGAGGATAGGAAAATTATCGCATTGGCTTGAATTTCACATCTTCCTTTGCACACTGGGTCCTATTATGGTGCTTTTCCATACGGCATTTAAGTTCGGAGGGATTGTGGCAATTAGTTTCTGGAGCATGGTGGCCGTGTTCCTTAGCGGTGTTATCGGGAGGTTCATTTACATACAGATTCCACGTTCAATAGAGGGGCGGGAATTAAATCTGAGCGAGGTAAAAGAGCTTAAAGGAGATTTCGGCAACATTATTAAGAAGGAGTACAATCTGGATGAAGAAAGTTTTAATGAAATAATCGAATCGACCAAAAGAAAGTTCGATGTTTATATTTCGAATCCGATCGGACGTTATTTCAGTAAACGTGCACAAGATTCAAGGGCGATCAGGAAAGTTAAGAATTTACTCACGAAAAATAATCTTTCCAGGACAGAATCAGGAAATATATTAAGACTGGTTAAAAATGAAATTTCACTGAACCGGAAAATTGACCGGCTGGTGACCATGCAGAATCTTTTTAAATACTGGCATGTGGCGCATTTGCCTTTTGCTCTTGTGATGCTAATCATTATGGTTATTCACGTGATTGTTACTATTGTTTTTGGATATCGCTGGATATTTTAAACTATGGAAGTACTCATTGAAAATATAGCAGTTTATGGCGGAGTACTCATTTTCTGCGCAATCATTGTTTTTATTTATCTGCGCAAACAAAAAAGGGAGTCCAAAGTTGTTGAAGCAAAAATTGAAAAGGCTAAGCTGAATGGATTGTTTGAGCCGATTTCACTTCATCCGGTCATTGATATTAATAGCTGCATCAAAACCGGAGCCTGTATTCTGGCATGTCCTGAACGGGATATACTTGGAATAAAAAATGGCAAAGCGACCACAATCAATGCATCACGATGTATAGGCCACGGTGCCTGTTTTCATGCCTGCCCTACACAGGCTATTACGCTGTGTATCGGAACGGAAAAACGGGGTGTTGAACTGCCGCATGTAAATCAAAACTTTGAAACCAATATGTCCGGGATTTTTATAGCCGGCGAATTGGGTGGCATGGGTCTCATCAAAAATGCCGTAGAACAAGGAAGACAGGCCGTGGAGAACATTGTAAAGATGGCAAAGAAAACCCACGAAGCAACTTATGATCTCGTCATTGTAGGTGCAGGCCCTGCCGGAATTTCTGCTTCATTAACTGCCAAAAAGCACAATTTAAAATTTGTGACCTTTGAACAGGACACCCTGGGAGGTACCGTTTTTACATTTCCCAGATCCAAAATTGTCATGACTTCTGTGATGGAACTTCCTCTGTTTGGCAAGGTGAAACTGTTTGAAACCAGCAAATCGGAATTGCTTGAGTTGTGGAGAAAAGTACTGGGTCAAAACGGTATCGCCATTCAGGAAAATACGAAGGTAGAGGCAATTCATACCCAAAACGGGCATTTCAGAATTGAAACCAAGAATGGCGAGCAATTTACGGCAAAAAATGTATTACTGTCTATTGGGCGCAGAGGTACTCCAAGGAAATTAAATGTTCCGGGCGAAGACACTGAAAAGGTAGCTTACCGTCTTCTTGAACCTGAGGAGATACACAAGAAAAATATCCTGGTCGTTGGTGGAGGAGATTCTGCAATAGAATCAGCACTTATGCTTGCAGATCAGAACAAAGTAACACTTTCGTACCGTAATGATGTGTTCCAGCGCATCAAACCCAAGAATAATGAAAGGATCAATGAAGCAATTGTTCAAAAGCAGGTTGATGTTATGTTTAGCTCGAATGTGGAAGAAATCGGGAAAGAAGAGGTAACTTTATCAACCAGGGATGGTCAGAAAATAGAACTGAAAAATGACCTTGTTTACATTTTTGCAGGTGGGGAATTGCCAACTCAGTTTCTTGAGAAAGCAGGAATACAGATCACGAAAAAATTCGGTGAAGCTATTTTAAAACATAAATAAGTTAAAATTACTACTTGAAAAGAATTTTTCGATATTGTATGGGGATAAGAAGAACAATCGTATTTATTGTTGTGATTCTGTTACCTGGTTTTAAAGGATTCAATCAGATTTCACCAGGCGACCTTGCCGCTCCTCATGCTCATTTGGAAGGAATGTCGAATTGCACCGAATGCCATATATTAGGTGAAAAGGTTTCGAACGATAAATGCCTAAAATGTCATACCGAACTAAAAATGCGGATTGACCAGCAAAAAGGTTATCATTCATCCTCCATTATCAAGGGAAAAGAATGTGTTTCCTGCCACAGTGATCATCATGGGAGAAATTTCGAGATCGTGAGAATAGTTCTTGAAAAGTTTGATCATAAGCAGACCGGCTACGAATTGGTGGGAACTCATGCAAAAAAAGAATGTAAGGATTGTCACAAACCCGAATTCATCACTGATCAGGAGATTAAGAAAAAAAAGAAAACCTTCCTGGGTTTGGGCAGGGATTGCCTGGCCTGTCATGCCGATTACCATCAAAAAACACTATCAACAGATTGTGCCTCCTGCCATAATTTTGAGAAGTTTAAACCGGCACCAAAATTCGACCACAGCAAGGCAAAATATAAATTGTTGGGCAAACACCAGCAGGTTGAATGTTTGAAATGTCATAAGATAGAAACCCTTAACGGCGAGAAATTCCAGGAATTTACAGGGATACTTTTTGGAACCTGCACCAATTGCCATAAGGATGTTCACAACAATCAGTTCGGGCAAAATTGCATTCAGTGCCATAGTGAAGAATCCTTTCACAACATCAAGGAGATGAAGAATTTCGATCATTCGAAAACCAACTACAAACTTGAGGGCAAGCATAAATTTGTTGCCTGTAATGCATGTCACAAAACCAAATATACCGATCCCCTTAAACATGGCAAGTGTACGGATTGCCATAAGGATTACCATGAAAAGCAGTTCGCAAAGCAGGGAATATCTCCCGATTGTTCAACATGCCATAACTTGAACAGCTTTGCAGGATCAAGTTACACTATTGACCAGCATAATACGACTGTTTTCCCATTGCAGGGCGGCCATCTTGCCACACCTTGCTTCACCTGCCATAAGAAGGAAAAAAATTGGAGTTTTAAAAATATTGGTAAACGGTGCATTGATTGTCATGAAAATATCCACCAGGCGCTGATCAGCGAGAAGTTCAATCCCGAAGGCGCCTGCGAAAGTTGTCACAGCGTGATGAGGTGGGGCGAGATAAAATTTGATCATTCGAAAACGAATTTTAACCTTACCGGTGCTCATCTGAAACAAACCTGCCGCTCATGTCACTTCATTAAACAGGATGACGGGACGGTTCGGCAGCAGTTCATCGGATTGCCTGTAAGTTGTTTTAGCTGCCACAAAGACAAGCATAATAAACAGTTCGAAAAAGAAGGAGTCACAGATTGCATCTCGTGCCATGACGACAACAACTGGAAAGCTGCAAAATTCGATCATAACAATTCACGGTTCAAACTTGACGGCAAGCATCAAAATGTTGCCTGTAACAAGTGTCACAAGCCGGTTCAAACAGCTCAGCTAACTTATATACAATACAAATTCGAAAATATCCGATGCGAAGCCTGTCACAAATAATCTTGTTGCTGACACTCGGTGTCGGCCTTTATGCTCAATCTCCCCATGGCATTAAGCTGACCATGGCCTGTGCGGATTGTCATAATCCCAAAGGCTGGAAAATGGAAGAGGGAACTTATTCGTTCCGGCATGATAAAACTGAATTCCCCCTGGAAGGCATGCATCAGGAAGTCAATTGCAAATCATGTCATCCTTCTCTTATTTTCTCCGAAGCGCAGTCAGAATGCGTATCCTGCCATGCCGATATGCATGAACAAACTGTCGGAATGGACTGTGAAAGATGCCATACGCCAAAAACATGGCTGGTCAACAATATTAACGAGATACATTCGCACAGCCGTTTTCCGCTCACCGGCCCTCATATTACTGCTGATTGCTATAGTTGCCATCCGTCGGCTTCATTGCTAAAGTTCGAACCATTGGGTGTGGATTGCTATGATTGTCACCAGAATGATTATGTAACTGCAACCAGTCCGAATCATGTTCAGGGAAATTTTTCGACCGCATGCCTGGATTGTCACAACATGAATGCCTTTTCGTGGAGCAGTGCAGGTTTTAACCATTCTTTCTTCCCATTGACAGAAGGCCATGCTTTGAATGATTGTCAGTTATGTCATGCAGGGAATGATTATTCCGCCGCTTCGCCCGAATGTATAACCTGCCATCAAACGGATTACAATTCCGCCTCCAATCCTAATCATCAGAGTGCAGATTTTTCAACTAACTGTACAGAATGTCATTCCACTCATCCGGATTGGAAACCCGCAAATTTCACCGCACATGATGGCCAGTATTTCCCAGTGTATTCAGGCAAACATATTGGTACCTGGAACAACTGTGTGGATTGCCATACGGATCCGAATAACTTTTCGGCCAACAGTTGCATCATCTGTCACGATCATAATCAGCCGGATATGGACGAGGAACATAATGATATTGGCGGATATGTTTATACCAGTGCCGCTTGTTTTGAATGTCACCCAACCGGAGAGGCCGAGGGAGGTTTTGACCACAATTTATCCAATTTCCCGCTTACAGGTGCCCATCTTACAACGGAATGCCTGGAATGTCATGCTACAGGATATGAAGGCACTACAATGATATGCGGAGATTGTCATGAGGAGCCTTACAATCAGACTACCAATCCAAACCATATCGCAACAGGAATATCAAACGATTGTGCTGCATGTCATACTACAGAACCCGGCTGGATACCTGCCACCTTCGGAGTGCATAATGAATACTATGTATTAACAGGCGGGCACGCTGAAATAGCAACCGACTGCTACGCCTGCCATGCAGGGGATTATAACAATACGCCTATCGTATGTTTCGGATGTCATGACGATAACTTTAATCAAACCACAAACCCGAACCACGTAGCCATAGGCATTCCGAATGATTGTGCCGCTTGTCATACAACAAATCCCGATTGGACACCGGCAACATTCGGTATTCATAACGATTATTATGTTCTTGCCGGAGCCCATGTGGCAATTGCAAATGATTGTGCTGCATGTCATAATGGTGATTACAATACGACACCGAACACCTGTTACGGTTGTCATGCTGATGATTACAATCAGACCACAAATCCTCCACACCAAAGTGCACAGTTCCCGACGGATTGTGAAGCCTGCCATAGTCAAAACGCCTGGGAACCGGCAACATTTGATCATGACGGGCAGTATTTCCCGATTTACAGCGGGGCGCATGAAGGCGAATGGGACAATTGCAGTGATTGCCACAGCAATCCGGGAAATTATGCTGTATTTACATGTTTACCCTGCCATCTGCAGCCTGATATGGACGAGGAACATAATGGTATTCCGGGATATGTTTATAACAGTGATGCCTGCCTGGCTTGTCATCCTGATGGGAGCGGAGCGGGAGGTTTTAATCATAACTCAACAAATTTCCCGCTAACTGGCGCCCACACGACAGTTGACTGTATTGAATGCCATGAAAACGGATATGCTGGAACTTCGACAATATGTTTTGATTGTCATGATGACGCGTATAACCAAAGCACAAATCCGAATCACAATGCCATTGGAATTCCAAATGATTGTGCCACTTGTCATACTACAAATCCTGACTGGTCGCCGGCAACATTTGCAATCCACAACGATTATTATGTCCTTGCGGGCGCTCATGCTGCAATCGCAAATGATTGTGCTGCCTGTCATAACGGAAATTACAACACCACACCGAACACTTGTTATGGTTGTCATGCCGATGATTACAATCAGACAACTGATCCTCCCCACCAGAGCGCACAATTTCCGACTGATTGTGAAAGCTGTCATACACAGACCGCCTGGGAACCTTCTACATTTGATCATGACGGGCAATACTTTCCGATTTATAGCGGCGAACATAACGGTGAATGGGACCAATGCAGTGATTGTCACACCAATCCCGGCAATTATGCAGTATTTACATGTTTACCATGCCATCCACAAGGAGAAATGGATGATGAACACGATGGTATTCCGGGCTACCAGTATAACAGTGATGCATGCCTTGCCTGCCATCCGGACGGAAGTGCATCCGGAGCCTTTAATCATAATTCGACCGGTTTTCCTTTGACAGGCGCTCATACTTCAGTGGAATGTATCAGTTGTCATGAAAACGGGTATTCGGGCACTTCAACATTGTGTTTCGATTGTCATGAGGATGCTTACAATCAAAGTACAAACCCAAATCATAATGCGCTTAACATTCCAAACGACTGTGCAAACTGTCATACCACAAATCCTGACTGGGCACCTGCATCATTTTCCATTCATAACAATTATTATCCATTAACCGGCGGGCATGCAACCGTTGCAGGTGATTGCTTCGCCTGTCATAACGGGAATTATAACAATACATCCACCAACTGTTTTAACTGCCATTCGAACAATTATAACCAGGCAACTAATCCTAACCACGTTGCCCTTGGTATTCCGAATGACTGTGATAATTGTCATACCACAAATCCTGACTGGACACCTGCATCATTTTCCATTCATAACAATTATTATCCATTAACCGGCGGGCATGCAACCATTGCAGGTGATTGTTTCGCCTGTCATAACGGTAACTATAATAATACTTCCACCAATTGTTTTGATTGTCATACCAATAATTATAACCAGGCAACAAATCCTAACCACGTTGCTCTTGGTATCCCGAATGACTGTGATAATTGTCATACCACAAATCCTGACTGGACACCTGCATCATTTTCCATTCATAACAATTATTATCCATTAACTGGTGGGCACGCAACTGTTGCGGGTGACTGTTTCTCCTGTCATAACGGGAATTATAACAATACATCTACCAACTGTTACGACTGCCATATTAACAATTATAATCAGGCAACTAATCCAAACCACGTTGCCCTTGGTATTCCTAATGATTGTGATAACTGTCACACCACGAATCCTGAATGGACACCGGCCACATTTGCAACCCACAACAGTTATTATGTTTTAGCGGGAGCACACGTAGCCATAGCCAATGATTGTTTTGTTTGTCACAACGGAAATTACAACACCACGCCAAACACTTGTTATAGTTGTCATGCAGATAATTACAACCAGACAACGAATCCGTCCCATCAGGCCGCACAATTTCCTACCGATTGTGAAACGTGTCATACCCAAAACTCGTGGGAACCATCCACATTTAATCATGACGGATTATACTTCCCTATTTATAGTGGAGAACATAATGGTGAGTGGGATCAATGCAGTGATTGTCATACCAATCCGAATAATTATTCGATCTTTACCTGTCTGACCTGTCACCAGCAGAGCAGCACCAACCAGGAACATAAC
>Ga0172370_10000757_pt1 | contig 50712 bp, 51 predicted proteins | sample LakKiv5m_FD_114538 | JGI IMG/M metagenome (GOLD analysis project Ga0172370, IMG submission 114538) | Freshwater microbial communities from Kabuno Bay, South-Kivu, Congo - kab_022012_11.5m | ecosystem: Environmental > Aquatic > Freshwater > Lake | place: Democratic Republic of the Congo...
GATGTATCGCTAAAACCGCTTGACAATGGAGGTAATTATGCTAAACTTAAGTGTGTTCAGCCACAACCATCACCCTTCTGGGGTGAATTTGTTGGCAAAATATATCAGACGTGGAATCTGGGTATTACATTTTAATGTGAAGTGATGAACAATGTCTGGTTTTTCCTGCGTATAAAGTTTTTTTAACCGATTGAGAGCAATTCCCTCTTTAATAGGATTAATACTACGTCTTTGAAATTCTAGATTAATGAATCGTAATCCCTCTTTTTCAAACAATGCAGAGTATTCACCTGTAGGGCTGACCATGAGTACATCACATCCTGATTGTTGGGCAGCTTTAGCAAATGGAAGACAATAATTATAAAGATACCATGTAGTATTTGCAAAATAAATGATTTTCAAATAAAACTCCTGAGAAAAATACCAATGATACCGGACATTTCTATTATGGAAAAGATCAAATCACTTTTATTGATTTTTTGGGTCTCTGTAAAATTAGTTTTATACCCATTATCCACCCAGCAACACCCAGACCCAATAAGGGCATTACGAAGGGAAAACGGAATCGATATAAACTGCCGATGTTGGGAGTTCCCATAACATATATTAAAAGCATGCTCGTACAAAAAATTGCCATTATCCACAATTCTGGTCTCTTACGGAAGAACCAGAGTGTGAAAGGAAGACCAAACCAGATAATATAGGAGACGACCATTTCCAGACCAGAAATTCTTCTCATAATTGTATTCGGAGCTTTACTACCTTGACCGATCCAATCAGTCGGGAAAGGCGCCAGGAAGCCGATCTGGATTGACCTCGGTAAATATCGGAGGATATCACCTGCGTTATCAAAAAATATATCGGTATCGATATTACTGCCTTTAATATCCCCGCTGGCGTTGGTCCAACTTTTAATCGCTGAAGTGCGTCTATCACTCAAAATGGACATTTTTTTGTCAATCCAACCTGGCAACCATGAAGATGACGACCAAGAATGTTTCTTTATTGTAGTATTCTTGGTGGGTTCACTATTTGATGAGATTGAGTCTTCCTGAAATATTATACCTTTGTAAACCAATTCGGTACTCTTCAATTTAAAAGATCCAATAGATGCTACAGCGATAAAGGAAATTGAAACGATCCCAATCGCTTGGATCGTTCGCTTCCATGACCAATCCAAGAAAGTTCTTCTTGATAAAAATAAGATGATCAGGAAAACCATGCCTGCTGCACCTACTGCAGCGAACATTTCAATTACATAAACCCTCACCAACCAGACTAAAATACCACCTGCAAAAAAGGAAACGACTGCGCTGGCAATTGTTTTTGGTTCGGTCCAAGTCTCTTTTCGAGCAAAATATACCCAGCCATAGCACAGTAATAAAATTCCAGGAACTGCGTAATTATCATTATGAAGTTGTGCAACCCAGGTTAATGAGGATGGATAGAATAAAAAGGGAAGAATTGCAAGTAGTGCATACTCACGTTTAACCAGAAATAATCGAAATATTTTTAGTAAAGTCCAACCTGAGAGAGTGTATAAAAAAGCGTTCAAAGGTAAGAGAACCCAGGGTTGAGGTGTAAGAATTGCATAGAAAGCGGATGCAATACCTGATACAACCTGTCCATTAGGGGCTAGTGTCCAGGCTTGCCACCCCTCGGTCAAAATTCTTTCATATTGGAGAACAGCCAGGTGATGGAATTGCCTGGCGTCAATGCCAATAAGCAAACCATATCCAACATGAAATGATGGAAAAAAATACGGCAACAGTACAAGTTGGATCAATAACCCAACAAGCAATGGGTATAAGAAAATTAAAAGCAGCAGAAGCCTATCTGGCAATTCTGTTATTCGGTGAAGGGGGCTGATTTTTCCAGACATGAAATCTCAATTTTTATATAATGATTGATTTATATAAGGAGTTGTAAAGCTTGGAAACTATTTGTATATTATATTCATTTTTTATTCTCGATCTAGCCAATTGCCCTAAATGGTCGCGTTCTTGAGTTGATAGACTTAAAATACTTTTCCAGGCTTTGGATAAAGCCAATGGATCTTTGGGTGGAACCGTTTTTCCAGTGACACCAACGATCATCTTGGAATCACCCACATCCGTGACAACGCAGGGAATTGCACATGCCATGGTTTCTGCAATTGTCAGGGGTAAAGCCTCTCCGAATGCTGATGATAGGGTACCAACATCGATGCCAGCCATTAAGAAAGGCATATCCTGGCGAAATCCAAGGAGGTGGATCTGGTTAGATACCCCGGCATTATTGATCCAGGTTCTCAATTGTCTATTATCTTCCGTAATTCCCTCGCCTGCTAGTATAAAATGTACACCTGACATTTCGGAAAGCAGGAGACTGGCAGCTTCTATGAATGATTGATGATCTTTTTGAATATGAAACCTGGCAAAGTGGCCAATCAATAGAGCATTGTCTGCGATGCCTAATTCAAGTTTAAGTTTGGAAGCAGCTGTAGGATCAGGATGGAATCTTTGTACATCGATGCCGTTGGGGATTACGATAAGTTTTTTGGGGTCATAGCCAATTTGTTTATGTCCCTCTCGAACAGATTCTGCACAACAGACCACACGCTTGGGAAGCCAATTTGAAAGGATTGCATTGAGCCACACAATCGCCCTTGTTTTCTGGTTAACAGATTGTTTTCCATTAAAGGTATGGTGAAGACCCCAAATAGTTGGAATATGCCCAGCCAATAATGCTGCTAGGCTACCCAACAGATCCGCATGGTACATCCAGGTTTGGATCAGGTCGGGTGGATCCTGTTTCAAAATCCTTACTAATTTTATGAGGGCTTTTAAATTAGGAATCCCTGGTTGCATTTTTAACGCTTGAACCGGGATGCCAAGATCCTGTATATGGGAACCAATGATCCCAATTTCTCTCATGGAGACGATCCTGGTGATCCATTCATGTGAAGGCATTTCCTGAAGGAGATTCAGTAGCATGATTTCTGCTCCTCCAGGTTCCAGATTGGTGATCAAGTGTAGGATTTTCATCTAAGAATTCTCGATGGTTGAAATGATTTTGATAAAGAAAGGACACACGATTTGAAACAACTTGTGATTTGAATTTCCTTTTAATTTCTCAACGAAGTAAAGGTTGATGATCAGAATTAAGGATCAACTTTTGGCAACCAGGCAGAAAGATCCTTGTCAATTATTTTTTCCAATTTTCTTATTTCCGGGGCAAATCGTGATCGAAGTTTTGTCTCAACTACGGGATCTAGCGAGGAATACTTTGTGGGTTGTGCATTTGCGTTCAGTAGTACCTTTTTTACTTGGTATCGAATTTTTATTGGAATAACCCGTTTAAGAACTTCACGGCTCCTTGATTGAATGTTCAACCAATGCTGTAACTGGTCACTGCGGGAGATGGATGCAGGATTACTTGAGACAGAGTTTATTGTAACTATTGGGTCTATTTCAAGAAATTCAAAAAGTGCTGCTATTGTTGCTCTGAAATTGGTATTCATCTCCTCTTGCAATAAGAAGAAAAAATTTTGGCGGGGAAAATTGTTTAGGAATGGTTGTAAGTTTGATGCGTAACAACTGCCAAATTCATATCCAAAAGTCATAGCACCGGTTCGTTTTAAGCTTTCCTGATGAATTTCTAGTCGCTTGATTTCTTGGTCCAGGGCTAATTCGAAAGGAAGATCCTCTCTTCCCTCCTTGACCATATTTCTGTACCAGCTATAGGCACGGAAAACTGGGTCACGGAAAATTGCTATGAATTTTACGGGTACATTCCCATAAGTGCTCTTTATACGCGGGGCTACTTTTTCGCTCCAATAAAGGTAATGTGGGGATGCCTCGCCTCGCGCAGGATACTTGAATGCGCGCTTGAAATAGGCTCGTGAGTACCAATTCAAGCCAAGCTCGTAAATTGAATCTTGGCTGAAGAATAATGGCTCTTTATTAAAAGGTAAATATATTTGGGGATGTTGCTTTAGTAGATCGTATAAACTGGTGGTTCCAGCTTTGGCTGCTCCGATCAAAAAGAAATTAGGTAATTTTGAATAATTTATTTCTCTCAAAGTTGCCTTTCCATAATATTTTTAATGAAATATCAGTTGATAAATTAATGTAATTTTGGGAATATAAATTATTCTTGAATAATTTTGAAATTTGGAAAATGCCAGAGGAAAAATAATGACCAACATCATCTGGTATTAATTAATAATTCATCTGAACTGGAATAGATTGCACTTAGTACTTTGTTCTATTTTTTCTAAATGCTTAAGATTTCCAGTGGGAAAGATCCCGTTCAGTGATCTTTTCCAATTGTTCAATTTCATCAACGAACCTCAACCGAAGTTGGCGTTCTGTTGCCTTATTGATCTTCTGATATTTTTGAGGTCGCAGATTTACCTTAATAATACCATGTTTGATTTGACGACGAAGTGAATAAGGAAGTTGATGTGTGAAATATTTAATGAATTTATGTAACGAACCGGATGGCTGTGATAAAAATCGACCTAGTTTTTTGTTCCTGGGAATGGAAGCTGTATTACTCTGGATAGGATGAAAATTAAAATCTGAATTTACACCAAGGAAATTTGATAAACTGGACATCGTGTTTGTAAATTCATGTTGGAGATCTTCGAGTAATAGAAAGTAAAAGTTTTCACGTGGAAAAAGGTCAAAATATGGTTTCAGAAGTGTGGCATAACAACCTCCTCGATAGTACCCAAAATATCCTTTTCCGTTCTCCTGTAATCGCCTCTGATCGTTCTGAAGTCTTTCATCCTCCAGCGATAACGCCTCTTCAAAGGACATTGTTTCCATGCCGCTCATAACTTTCATCCAATAATAAGAATAAGCGCGCATAACAGGATCGCGGAAGATTGCCACAAATTTCACATCCCGATCTTGGTAAATCTCTTTTATGCGAGGTGCAACTTTTCCACTCCAGTATAGTAAATTGGATGTTGACTCTCCGCGTTTTAGAAATCCTTTTGCATCTTTAAAATGAGTATTTTCGTACCAACCAACCCCCATCCTATATCGTTTTTCAGTATTAAAAAAATTCGGTTCCTTAATTTTTGACATGAAAATCTGATGATGTTGACTTAATATGTCGTGTAGACTTGTTGTTCCTGCCTTGGCAGCCCCTATCAGGAAGAAATTAGGCATTTTGGAGAAATCTATATCGCTCATTTTATATATCCATTGATTTTTATTTTCGAATTATTAATGGTATTTTGTCTACCTGCGGATAAGTCCTTTTAATGTTCGTAATATGATCCGAAAAATGCTTTGATGATACAAGGCAAGGTGCAATATCTTTGGACGTGCTTCTCTGGCTCCCCAGATTAGAAAATATTTCAGGTGCCGTAAATTGTATTCTGGAGCTAGAGTTGCTACTCTTAGTTCACTTCGCCAGATGATTTCTCGAAAAGTGATCTGATCAGAACGGAATCCAGCTTCATGGAACGCTTCTATCCACTCGTTAAGGGCATTCCACACTTTTTCTGAACGACGGTAAACGAAGACCCCGCAATTGAATTGTGGGTACGAGATTGGGACAGGTATTTTCCAATTCATCAAGCGTGTAATTCGGTTGGGAGCATGGGCAAGGGCAATATCAAATCGATCCAGTAGATCAAACAACGGTTCGATGTTTGCAATTACTCGAGTATCCGTATCAAGATAAAGGGTCCTTTCGAAAGGGGTTCGTACTGAGTAATCTACTTTAGAACGGAAATGAGGTGATTCTATGGTTTCAACAGAAGTAAAAGGTTCCAATGATTGGGAAAAATCGAATCCGCACTCGTTCCAATTAGCATACAGGTGAATTTGTAGTCCTGGATTATGCTTGCGAACAGATTTTGCAGATCGAATTGCAGACTGGATATATTTCTTCCCACTCGCCACATACATTATCCCCTTGGTTTCTTTTTGGTTTATCATTTTACCTCCTTTAACCATTCACTCAGGTCACGGTTCATAATCGTTTCAAGTCTCTTTATCTCCACGATGAATCTATTTCTGAGATTTTTTTCATCATCTGGATCCATGGTTGGGTTTGATTGCTGACGACGATTGATTTGAATAAGTTTGGTTCTAATTCGATACCTGGATGATTCTGGCAGGAAATGGATGAGTTTTCGATAAACCTTTTTATAGGGTCCAGCCTTATATAATAAAAAATTATGTAATTTCAGATTGCGTGGAATATATGCCAGATTGCTTTCAACTGGATAGAAAGCAAAATTTTTCTGAATTCCTAGGAAATCAGTCAATTGCTCCATCGCTTTTGAAAAATTTCGATGTAGGTCATCTTGTAGCAGGAAATGGAATTGCTCTCTTGGAAACCGTTGCAAGTAAGGTTCTAGTAAAGTTGCATAACACCCCCCTTTGAAATAACCATATTTCAGCAAACCGTTTTGTTCTAAATCCTTGTGCTTATCTAGAAGTCGTTGTTCTTCTGCTTTCAATGCATCCTTGAAAGACAAGCTTTCAATCCCACGATGGATATCCATCCAATATTGTGAATATGCACGTTTAATCGGATCCCTGAATATTACGATAAATTTGACTTCATTTTGTTTATATATTTGTTGAAATCGGGATGCAACTTTTTCCCCCCAATATAGATAATGTGGGGTTGCTTCCCCGCGGGCGGGAAATTTGTTGGCGTTCTTAAAATAAGTCTTCTTATACCACTCCAACCCTTTGGAATAATTAGCATCATTGTTGAAGAAAGTCGGCTCTTTCACAAATGGGACAAAAACCTGGGGGTGTTGAGCCAGGATGTCGAACAAGGCGGTTGTACCTGATTTGGCAGCACCAATAATGTAGAAATTGGGGAGTTCGGAGATTTCAGTGATATGCATTGGAACGGAGAGAACTCCTATTTATGTGGTGGTTTTTTTCTTGTTGAATCAGTATAGGATCCTACAAATTTATTTTGGTTCAATTAGGTGAATCCGTATCCCGAAACAGGGATTAATAGATGTGGGTAGAATTCCTTATTGGGCAATTTAATTAATTCATGTCTGAATGCTGTTAAAATTTTTCTATATTTCCTGCTGCCAGGCAAGGGGAAAAAATTATCTGACGAAAACGCTGAATAATTATATCCTAAAATACCCGACTGTTATTATTCCTAAGATAGATTCCTAAGATAGATGATACCTATAATGTTATAATTTATCATCTTGGTTATTATTTTATAAATATCAAGGATTACCCACTTTGACTGACCATTCTATCTGTATATTTTCAACAATTCGTGCCCCCTTGATGGATACGCTTTTTTTTGTAAATTATCATCTAAATATTGGTATCGATCATATTTTTTTATTCTTTGATGATCCCTCGGATCCTGCTGCGGATATCTTGTTGGAGGAAAAAAGGGTATCTTGCATACGTTGTGATTCTAACTACTGGGCTGATTTGGCTGGGAACATCTCAAAATCCAACCTGTCGATTAATGCAAGACAGGAAATAAATTCCAGAGTGGCTATCAAAAAATCTCGCCAGGAAGATTATCAATGGATTTGTCATATCGATGGGGATGAGCTTATCTATGCCCCCCAAGGTATTAAAGAAGCAATTGGTTTTATCTCTTCGAATGTGCAAATTTCTAAATTCCCGGTTTTTGAAGTCATCCCTGAAAAACTCTCAGTAGAATCAATATTTCAGGACCTCAGATATTTCAAGCAAGCCCCGCTAGTGTTACCCAAGAACAAGTCCCTTTATCTAGACCCATCCGAATATTTATTTTATTATAAGAATTTTATCCTCTACAGGTTAAAAAAGCTCTGGTCTGGGATTTCTGGTTGTAGCCTGGTATTTGAAGACTTTATAAAAGGGCACAGTATTGGAAAATCTATAGCCCGTACAAATTCACGAATTATTACCTTTCATTCTCACTTTCCACTCACAGATGACCCTGGTCGATTGAAATTCAATCTCCATCCAAATGTAACTATTCTCCATTATGATTCTCCAGATTACAATCGTTGGAAAACAAAATGGGAGATAAGATATAAAAATATCAAGAATGGAATTATTCCCATGAATTTGAGCAGGCATCGCCAGGATCAATTCCACAAATTTTCCAAAGTATACGAATATGGGAATGAAAACGAATTAATTGAATTATTCACAAAAGATTATATAATTTCACCATCGAACCGTGAGATATTACAGCGAACAGGATTGGTTTCTGAGATCCTTCTGCCTTCCGAATTGTTTTCGCAGGTTTGATTTGATGTAATTATTGTTTTCATCTATCTTGAATTAATGGAATTACTATTTCATCTAACTAAAATTATGTGAGGTGGGTTATTCTCAAAGGAAACCCGGGAGAAATTAATCATATAACTCTTAAATATTATTAGGTGATTATGAATTTTGATCAAAGAAAAGTAAATTTCAAAAGAATGTCCCGACTTTGGATCTACAGGTCGTTTGTCTATTTACGGTTATTTTCAGCTTCAAAACGTGCTATTCCGGATTTTTTGGTTGCTGGTGCGCAAAAAGCTGGAACAACATCCTTATATTCACAGATCGTTCAGAATCCTGGCGTAATTCCTTCTTTTCGTAAAAAAGAAATTCACTATTGGGATAACCCGAAGAATTATAGAAAAGGTCAACTTTGGTACCGGGCTCATTTCCCTTTAATGAAGGAATTAAAGGCAAGATCAGCGATTACGGGTGAAAAAACACCAAATTACCTTGAAAGCCCTGAAACGATTAGGAAAATTGGAGAAGAATTTCCTGCAATTAAATTAATTATTCTCCTTCGTAATCCTGTAGAGCGTACAATCTCCAATTATTTTATGATGAAGAAGCGGGGAGTAGAAGAATTGTCTCTTATGGATGCTTTAATGCAGGAAGATGAGCGTCTTGCGAGCAAAAAAGAATATCAAAAATTTGGGACAGAAAGAGCTTACACGATCCGAAGTAAATATGCATCGTCAATAAAAGCCTGCCTGGATAATTTTCCCAAAGAACAAATCCATATCATTGACAGCAATGATTATTTTAAAGATCCATCCTGTGTACTTACAAATGTCTTCTCTTTCCTTGCGGTTCCCATAATTTTCGAAAATGAAACTGTCCATAAGAATCTAGGAGCCTATGAAAAGGACGATACTCCCCTGGATGTCTATGCTTACTTGGCGAACTATTTTCAACCCTTAAATGAGGAATTATATAACCTGTTGGGGGTGAACTTTGGATGGGAAAACATCCCCGATAGATGAGCCCTAATTAGTAAACTGAATTTAAAAATCAATTTTTTTATCTCGACTGGTATATTTTATAATTCCAATAATTAGAGAATGAATAGCATAAAAGTGATTTCAAGCTCAAAGGTTTGCTTTGATCTTTCTTAGCCAACCCTCACTATAACCACCCACGATCGGTATCAATTTCTCGACCTCAGGATAATATTTTTGTGCTAAATAATGCTTTACAGAGTCTGGTATTTGCCTATCTTTGGATGCATTAACTTTCGCCGACAGTGATTCATTGGGGATTTGTATTGATGAGTCCAAATTTAAAAAGGTAAAAATTTTCTCAATTAGCAGTTTTGGTTGGTGGATGATCTCATCAAAAAAGTAAATTTGGAATTGATCACTCGAAAAGGAAGATGACCAATTTTGGATCGTTCGTAAATAATCACTCCGGTCAGCCTGTGAAGGGTCTTCTATCTTTTGCATGACTTCATCCAGGTTGTCAATATTTAAATTTCCTCTGGACCATCGATATCGTATCGCAGACCAGGCTCGATCGTACGGATTTCGGATTAAGTAGATTACTTTTAAGTTGGGAAGTATTGCTTTTATACGCTTTACATCCTCTTCATGCAGGATTGAATAAGCAGGAGTTATCTCGCCTTTTGTTGCGTTTTTTTTGTTATCAAACAAAGAAAAATACCATTTGTCATCATAGGTGCCTAGGAAATATCTTAACTTCCACCCCAATTCCCCCCATTTTTTCGGTAGAAGAATAGTCTTGCCTAAGCTTCTAAAGAACAATACCCTGAAGGCAGCATTGTGAACTTCCTTCCCATATATTCGATTAATAAACCTGTCATCAGCAAGAATGCTTGGTGAAGGGTAATCAATTGACCTGTCAAAATAATGCAATTCTTTGATGGGGGGCATCCAGATCTCGGGATGCTGGTTCAGGACTGACCAGAGCCAGGTGGAACCTGACCTTGCTGCCCCGATCCCCATAAAATCGATCTTGGTATTCATTTGATCTCCATTTAAAGGGTCTCCACCAATATTTTTTCCCTGGGGAAAAATTGATACTTGGTCAAATTACCTAGTTATTAATTTCCAGTAAAGACTGATAAATAATATAAAGTTAGCACACCGGATGATTAATTAATTCGTCAAAAATGTTCACATCAAAAATCGTTCACGATTATATCCGATTATATCTTCTGATTTGGGCAATAAAAGTTTATGACCATGCAGGAGGCAGCTTCAATGACTTTAAACTATTTTGCTTCACGCTTGATAAGAATTATCATCTAACAATTATGAATATAGGGAATAATTGTGTGTAAAAAATGAAATAAATCCCATTAAAACATGGATATTATGGGTTAGAATACTGCTTGGAAGAAAATTTAGAAGCATAAATCCTCCTGAGAATTTCGTTTTTAGGTATGGAAATTGCTTTTAAATTCATAAATCACGGATTGACCTGCGAGTCAGATTTTTTGGATTCGCCTGAATTCATCAAGAAAAGGTATCATCCTCTACCATAATATGAAAATCATTATAAAAAACAAACCATTGATCTCGCGCAGGGATTTTCTAAAACTTTCAGGTATGGGTTTGGGCGCTCTGGCGTTGCGACCATTGGAAAAACAAATGCCTGTGCAGGAATTTCCTGAAGGTGTCTTATTGGGTAGAAATTGTACCGGTGGGATTGCTATTGTCAGGGCAAGGCCGGATGTGAACAGTGAAGTAGTGGATGAAGTATATGAAGACACGGTTTTCCCCTGGTTGCGGGAGGTAAGCGCCGTCAACCCGGATCTAAATCATTTTATTCAAAGGTGGGTGGAGACTCCAAACGGTTATGTCTATTCACCTTCATTGCAACCCGTCCGTAATCAGCCTAATCAGGTTATGCAATATCTTCCGGATGGGAAAGCTGGTTTTTGGGCGGAGGTAACTGTACCCTTTGTAGACATTTACCTTGACAACCCTCCTGCCAGATCACCCGGTCTAAAAGCATTGATCGAAAAAGGGCTTCCGACACGATTGTATTATAGTCAGGTAATGTGGGTTGACCAGATCAAGATCGGGAATTCGGGGAATATTATTTATCATCTTTATGAGAATGAGAAACATGGTTACGGTTATGGAGATGTGTTTTGGGCTGAAGGCTTGGCATTTCGCCCACTATCTGAAGATGAAGTATCACCCATCAGCCCGGATCTGGATCCTGCCGAGAAGACAATCAAAATCAATCTCACCTATCAGACATTGTCTTGTTTTGAAGGCGAGAAGGAAGTTTATTTTTGTAAAGTATCAACGGGTGGCGGGGATTTTGCAACTCCGACCGGAGATTTTGTAACCTGGCGGAAATCGATAAGCATCCATATGGCTGCTGGAACTGTTGATGCTGGATATGACACGCCGGGTGTATCCTGGTCTACCTTTTTTGTGGGGACTGGCGTGGCGATTCATTCAACCTTCTGGCATAATCAATTTGGTGAAAAGCGATCCCACGGCTGTGTAAACTGTAGTCCAGAGGATGCCAAATGGATCTTTCGCTGGACGACACCATCTGTTTCTCTGGATGAAAGTGATATACAATGGACGGATTGGCAAAAAGGGAGTACGCGGGTTATTGTAGAAGAGCGTCTCTTTTAACAATATATAATCATTGGTATTTTGATGAGGTAGATTGATGGATATTTTTAATGTTAGTGCTGGAATAGCCTTTGTAGCAGGATTGGCATCTTTCCTGTCTCCTTGCGTTCTTTCTTTGGTGCCGGCATATATAGGTTATCTGGGTGGTAGGGCTGTAGGAAGCGATGACAACTCCAAGAATAGATGGATAACTTTTTCTCACGGCTTGGCTTTTGTAATTGGTTTTACATTGGTTTTTTTGATATTCAATATCGTTGCTTCAGCTCTTGGGGGATTACTTTATGATATTCGCAATTGGATCGCAAAAATCGGCGGATTGATCGTTGTGATCTTTGGTCTTCATATGGTTGGATTAATCCGAATCCCTTTCTTGCAATATGATGTGCGTGTTCATTCATCCGTTAATCAAAATCTTGGATATTTATCGTCTGTTTTGATGGGAGTTTTCTTTTCAGCAGGTTGGTCACCTTGTGTTGGTCCAGTATTGGGAACGATCTTAACCTTATCCGCAAATGGCGGTAATTTATGGGTTGGAACCATGCTTGGTCTGGCTTATTCCGCTGGTTTGGCCATCCCATTCCTTGTAGCAGCTCTTGGAATTGGTTGGGTGATTACAATTCTACAAAAATACGGAAAAGTTATGCATTATGTGGAAATTGTCATGGGTATTTTATTAATTGTGATAGGAATTTTGTTGATTACAGGTAAATTTGCGTTGCTTGCACCTAATGGGTTAGGGATAGATTTTGGACTTTAGGTCTTAAAGATGATTAATGTCACTCTTTACCAGCGTGTAAATTGCCATTTATGTGAACAAGTCCAATTGGATTTAATAGAACTCCAAACCAAGATCCCACACAAATTGATAATAATTGACATTGATTCTGAACCAACATTAATAGACACATTCTCCATGGATATCCCGGTAGTGGAGGTGGGACCCTATCGGCTAAAATATCCGTTTTCAAAACAAGATTTGGAGATGACATTGTCAGCAGCTCTCGATCGAAAAACCCAATTGGAAAAAGTTGATGATCAGGGATACCATCAGGCAGTTGCTAGGGGCAAAAAAATATCCGGGACAGATAAAGTATCTCTATGGATCAGCAAGAAATATCTGCTGATTATAAATTTACTTGTGTTTCTTTATGTTGGTATACCTTTTTTAGCGCCTGTTTTGAAAGAAGCCGGGGCTGATGGGGCTGCTGAAGTTATTTATAGAGTTTACAGACCATTGTGCCATCAATGGAGTTTCCGTTCCTGGTTCTTATTTGGAGAACAACCTTTCTATCCACATGCCGCAGCAAAAATGACAGGATTTCTTTCATTTGAAGAAGTTAGTGGTATTACGGATATAAATGATCCAGGACGATTACAGGCACGGGAATTTGAGGGAAATGATTTATTGGGTTTCAAGGTGGCATTTTGCGAAAGGGATGTGGCTATATGGGGCTCAATCCTATTATTTGGTTTGATATTTGCAATTTCAAAGCGAAAAATTAAAGGAATTCATTGGCTGTTATGGATCCTTGTTGGACTTGCCCCGATTGGTTTGGATGGATTTTCTCAGCTTATAAGCCAGTTGAATCTACCGTTTTTAAGTGGAATATTACCTTATCGCGAGAGCACACCTTACATTAGAACACTAACCGGGATTCTATTCGGATCCATGACAGCTTGGTACGGTTATCCAACAATAGAAGATGCAATGGCAGATACCCGCAGGATCCTGACGAAAAAAATAGCGATTGTCACCCGTGTTGACCACACCAAGTAGATAGCCAAAGAATCCGTTATGCCTTTTAAATTTAAAGATGGTCTAAAATTCTTTTCCTTTTCTTCATTTGAAGGTGAAGTGCGGCATGGGATCTTTACACGTTTAGGTGGAACCAGCCCCGAGCCGTGGAAGTCTTTGAATATGGGTGGGACAGTGGGTGATGAGATCAGGAGAGTTACACAGAATCGCCAACTTGCTTTTGATGCACTACAATTGGATTCAAGAAGTTTTTATGATGTCTGGCAGGTGCATGGAACGAATGTGGCATTGGCGATAGATCCTCGCAAACAGAACGAAGTTCATAAAAAAGCTGACATTATCCTGACAGACCGACCCCATATAACCCTTTTGATGAGATTTGCAGATTGCACACCCATTCTCTTACATGATCCAACCAGGAAGGTGTTAGGATTGGTACATGCAGGCTGGATGGGGACAGTGAAAATGGCTGCCAAAATTGCTGTTCAGGCAATGGAGGAATATTATGGCTCAAAACCCCAAGATATTAGAGCAGCGATAGGACCATCGATAGGACCTGACCATTATGAAGTTGGGAAAGATGTAATAGCCGCTGTCCAGAAGATTTTTGGGGTTGCCAATAATGTGTTGGTTGAAAAAAATAATGGAAGAATCCATTTCGATCTTTGGGAAGGTAACAAGGTATTGCTGCAAAGTGCAGGTGTCAGAGAGATCGAAGTAGCTGGTCTGTGTACAGCATGTGATCTTGACGATTGGTTTTCCCATCGGGTAGAAAAAGGTAAAACGGGCAGGTTTGGATTTTTGGCATCCTTGGAGAAGCCGTATGATTGATGATTTGGTATCAAAGATTAAAATAAATAATCAACAAGTCAAAGACAAAATGATCAAAGCTGCCATTCGGTCTGGAAGGGATCCTTACAGCATTCGTTTAATTGTGGTTACAAAATCCCAACCTTTGGAAATCGTCAGAGCGGCAGTGGATGCGGGTGTATCTATTCTGGGTGAAAACTATGCCGAGGAAGGTGTCGAAAAAATTCTTGCTTTGGATGTAGAATCTGAGGTAGAATGGCATATGATCGGCCACGTTCAAAGCCGGAAAGCAGGGTTGGTAGCAGATCACTTTAATTACCTGCATTCTTTGGATGGAATCAAGTTGGCTATAAGATTGGATGAATTATTGGGCAGATCAGATAAAAAATTACCGGTTCTTTTAGAGTTCAATGTTGGCGGCGAAGAGAGTAAGTTTGGATGGCAGGCATCTGATGAAAAGAACTGGAAAAATTTTCTGCCTGAAATTAAGCAAATTTTGGAACTTTCTCATTTGAGGGTTGAAGGATTAATGACGATGCCTCCGTTTTACCAGGAATCTGAATTAATTCGGCCTTTTTTTTCAAAACTTCGAAATTTGCGCAATTATCTGGCTGATATATTCCCAGATGCGAATTGGAATGAACTCTCGATGGGTACAAGTTCAGATTTCGAAGTCGCCGTAGAAGAAGGGGCTACTTTTATTCGGGTTGGGCAAGCGATATTAGGTCAACGCCCTGCAAAGAGGCTGAATTAAATGGTAAATATTCTTATTAAATTGGTTCAGGTTTTGTCGCAAGCTCTAATATGGATCGTTATTCTTTCTGCTGTATTATCTTTCTTTTTGCCTCCTTATCATACTGTGCGCAGAACAATCGACCAGATAATTGAACCTATGCTTTCACCAATTCGCCGCGTAGTTCCAATGGTCGGAATGTTTGACCTAAGTCCGTTGGTTCTTATTATTCTGATACAAATTCTTTCATTTGCATTGATAAGTTTACTTTCAGCTTTGGGGTGATGGCTATGGATGACCGAAAATTCAGGTTACATGACGGCAAGAAAGGTGCTGCTTTGGCGATCCGGATTACTCCACGCGCCAATCAGAATAAAATAGTGGACATATTAAGTGATGGGACCATTAAAGTTCATCTCAAATCCAACCCTTCAGATTTGAAGAATAATGAGATCTTATTGGAATTTTTATCTCAAGAATTTAATTTATCACGAAACAGTCTTGAGATTGTTGGAGGGGATACAGGACGAGATAAACTTGTCTCCTTTTTGGACATGAAAGCAGAAGATCTGCACAAGAAAGTTTTGGAATTGGTTAAAGGAGATTGATTACCGAATATAACAATCTACGGGTGAGAAATTGGTTTGGGGGAGAAGATCAGAATTTTAATACTCAAAATTATTCAAAATAATCGAGAATTAAGGTTCAGGGGTTCGAACCATAAGTAGATCGGTAAACTACATATATTTCATAAATGTGTCTAATATAATCTCGCGTTTCAGAATACCGTATAACCTCCAGGAACAAGTCGGGATCGTTTTCTGAAAGATCCTTCCAAATCATTGCGTTACCAGGTCCGGCATTATAAGCAGCCAGGACAACAAAAAGATCGCCACCAAAATACGAACGATTTGAAGCAAGATATGATGTCCCCAAACGCAAGTTTATATAAGGTCTGTAAAGGTCATCCGAATTGAAATTTAGTGGCCACCCAAGATTGTCAGAAATTGACTGTCCTGTGGATGGAATAATTTGCATCAATCCACGAGCTCCTGCAGAAGAATGCACAAAACCTTCAAAAGAACTTTCCTGGGTGATCACACTGAAAAGAAATAGAGGATCAAATTTGAATTCCTCAGCATATGGAACCACCAATTCTTTAAAATAAATACCATAATTGATATGGTTGAAATAGCGGGGAGCCGTCAACATTTGTGTATAAGTTTCCAAGCCAGCTAGCTTCAACAATTGACGTGATGTTTCAATCGCAACACGGTACAATCCCAAATCAACCAGGTAATTTGTGAGTCGGTAACTATCTAACGGATCTTCCGAGACGGATATTCGTAGATCTTCAAATTCGAGTCGCGCCAGGTCATATAGTCCAAGCTCCCATAGTTCAGTTCCACGAACAAATCTGCTATCAGATCCAATGTTACCCATCCCAGACAAGTCAGTTTCGGGAGGCAATTTAAATGTTATACGAATCCAGGCTTCTGCATCAGCCTTTTCTCTTTCTGTATCATATTTAAGATTATATGCTTTTGGAGCCTCAAAATTGGATGATCCAGTTATTAAGCTTCGTGCCCGTTCGCTGTAATAACCGGTGGGGTCTAAACTGGCAGCAAGCTGATAAGATTGTTGGGCAGAATTATTATCGTTCAAAGCTTGTTGAGTCTTACCGATCCATAAATAAGCTCGAGTCTGGTCTTCAATCAGATTTGAGAGGATCAGGTCCTTTTGAAACATGTTAAGTGCTTGATTGTAATCGGACGATCGATATAAGCTTATTCCTGCATTGAATAGAGCATCTGCAACAAGATCACTGGTTGAGTAATCAACCGCCAGTTGTTGCCATATGTCAGCAGCATCTTGAAAATGACTGTCTCTCTCCTGGATCCTTGCAGCAGAATTTAAATAATAAGGAGCACTGGAATTTGTGGGGAATTTTTTGGCGAATTCGAGAAGAGAATTCGCTGCACCTTGGTAATCCTCCATATATCCCCAAAGGGTGTAAGCACGTTCATCCCAGGCAGATTCCCAATAGCGGTTGTCAGGATAATTGTCGATTAGATTTGTCCATAGATCAACAGCTTGTTGATATTCACCGTTTTCACGCACGATCAAGGCCAGGAAGTGGAGTACTGTACCATCATGGTCTGGATGGTTTATCAGGTAACGATTAAACGCATCCAGAGCTACGCCGTACTGGCTGGCAAAATAATCCACCAGGCCTCGTTCAAAATCATCGACAGGTATGCCCGCCTCAACGAGCACGACCAATGCAGAGTAAGAATCATATGAGAGAGGATATTTTGATACAGTATCCAAAAAATATGGGTATGCTTGATCTGCCTGGCCTTGAACGAGATATGTTTGCCCAATCAAGAAATCCATCTGAGCTTTGACATAATCACTCGTAGTACGTGCAGCAATATCTTCGTACGTAGAAAGGCTACTTGCGATATCTCCAATTAATGAGTAAGTCCTGGCAATTTTTATCTCAAGCTGAATGGTATCTCCTATTCTTGGTGATTGTAAGGAAGCTTGATAGGCGGATAGTGCAGTGGAATAGTCTCCACTATTGTAGAGTGAGTCACCACGAAATTCCTGTATATAAGCATCGACAATACCATTGTTGGAAGCTAAATAATCCGAATAGGCTGTTGCAGCTTCAGAATATCTTTGCAGAGCATCATAACATTGACCTGAGAGAAAATGTCCGCGCTTTGTTAGTGGGGAATTAGGGAAGTTCATGATCAATTGATTAATATAAGCTAAAGATTGATCATAGTTGCCAGATAAGTACTCAACTCTCCCAAGTCCCCATAATGCACTTGCGTGTACCCTATCATCATTGGATGACTTGTACGCATTTTGATATTCAGACCGGGCTTGTTGATAATCTCCATTAAATAGAGACTTGTCTCCCTCTAAAACACGGATCTCAGGTGTTGGTGTAGGTATTGGAGTAGATGTAGGAATTTGTATAGGAGTTGTAGTATTGGAAATTGCTTGGGTGATAGAAGATATCTGGGTTTCATAAATTGTTATTCCAGGTCCGCTGCATCCTATAAATATTATGGGTAATATTATTGCCATGACTGTCTGGAATTTTCTCATATACAAGCTTATAATGCTGAAATAAACTTGTGTCAATGTTTTGACAAACCACTCCTACCGTGTTAAACTCATTACACGAGCTCAGGCGCTCTCGAAAGAGAGCGCTTTTTCATGCGTTTCTGAACATTTTGATAGGGTTATGAGAACAGTATTCTGGGATTATCAAGAGAATCGATTAAAGTTGATCGATCAGCGCTTGCTGCCTAAAGTCTTGGAATTATTTACATGCAATACTTATCAGGATGTAGAATTTGCAATTAGAAATATGGTTGTCAGAGGAGCACCTGCCATTGGTGCAAGTGCGGCCTTTGGGTTGGCTCTGGCAGCCATCCGATCGAATGCAACTGACCTGAAGGAATTTATTCTGGACCTGGAATTGGCAAGAGGATATCTTCAAAACTCGCGACCTACTGCAATAAATTTAACATGGGGAATGAATAAGGTTTTGGGTGAAATCAAAAGATTTGAAGGTTCTGTAAAAGATCTACAAAGCTATATTTTGTTGAGAGCACAAAAAATTGCAGATGACGATGTGATCCTTAATAAACAGATGGCTGAATTTGGCGCAAAATTGATAAATGACGGAGATACAATTATTCACCATTGCAACACTGGTGCGCTTGCGACTGTTGATTGGGGAACAGCCCTGGGTGTCATTCGTACAGCTCACGAACAGGGAAAGAAGATAAGGATTTTGGTGGATGAGACCAGACCCCGCTTGCAAGGCTCGCGTTTGACAGCCTGGGAATTGGAACAATATCACATTCCTTATGAGATAATTACTGATAATATGGCAGGTTATTTCCTTAAATCTGGATTTGTGGATAAAGTTATGTTCGGAGCTGACCGCGTAGCTTCTAATGGAGATATTGCCAATAAGATCGGAACTTATATGCTTGCTTTGGCAGCAAAAGATAATGATGTTCCAGTCTATGCTGTTTTGCCTACCTCCACAATTGATTATTCGTTGGATAACGGTGATATGATCCCAATCGAGGATCGCCCAAAGGAAGAAGTCTTGGAGATCTATTTTGAAGGAGAAAGAGTTACTCCAACTGGAGCCGGTACCAGAAACCCGGCTTTTGATGTAACACCCAATCGCTTGATTACAGCGATCGTTACTGAAAAAGGCATTGTTTATCCACCCTTTAAGCAAAATTTGTTTGGTGTAAAAAATTAGAATGGTTTTGAATATCAAGAAAATTATAACGACAGGATATAAACAATGAATATACTTCTTACCGGATCTGTTGCCTATGATTACCTTATGACGTTCCCAGGTTTATTTAAAGAACAGATATTACCAGAGCATTTGGAATCGATCAGCCTATCCTTCCTGGTCAACTCGATGTCTCGCCAGCGAGGTGGGATCGCTCCAAATATTGCATATACCCTGGCAATGTTAGGAGAGGAACCTTTCCTAATGGCAACAGTCGGCGAAGATTTTGGTGATTATCGGGATTGGTTGGAAAGTAAAGGGATCGATACCTCAAACGTTAAAGTTTTCCCCGGAGTTTTCACCGCTTCATTTTTTGCAACGACCGACCAGGCGAATGCCCAGATTGCAAGTTTTTATCCTGGAGCCATGGCCTATGCTGCTGAACAAAGCCTGAAAACGCTTGAAGATAAACCAGATTTGGTGGTCGTATCGCCGAATGATCCTGAAGCCATGAAGAATTTTGCTGCAGAATGCCGGGCTTTGGATATTCCTTACTTATATGATCCAAGTCAGCAAATCTTGCGTTTATCAGGTGAAGAGATTTTGAGAGATATGCAAGGAGCTCATTTCCTTTTTGTAAATGATTATGAAAGTGAATTGATCGTAAAGAAAACTGATTTAAGTTTGGATGAGATCCTGAAAGTTGTAGATATTGTTGTGATTACCAGAGGGGAGAAAGGTACAAGTATTTATGCTGAGGGAAATAGGCTAAATTTGCCTGTAGTGCCTCCAACTCAAATTGTCGATCCTACCGGAGTGGGAGATGCCTTTCGGGGAGGTTTTCTTGCGGGCTATTCAAAAGGTTGGAGTTGGGAGATCTGTGGGAAGATGGGAGCTTTGGCTGCTACATACTGCCTTGAGCAGAAAGGTACTCAAAATCACTCGTTTAGCAAAGATGAATTTGTGAGTCGTTTTCGTAAACATTTCAATGACGATGGTTTATTGGATGATCTGCTGTAAAAAACGGAATATACGCCTGGTATGGTAAATTGCATCTAGGGATAAAAACTGGTGGCAATACTAGAAAAATATTAAGGAGAAAACGAATGGAAAATTTTGATATTAAAGACTCATCATTGGCAGAAGGTGGTCGTCGACGGATTGAGTGGGCTGAGCGGGAGATGCCAGTCTTACGATTGATCCGGGAGCGCTTTGAAAAAGAAAGACCGCTTAAAGGATTGCGAGTATCTGCTTGCTTGCATGTAACATCTGAAACAGCCAACCTGATGCGAACTCTTCATGCCGGGGGAGCCGATGTGGTCTTGACTGCTTCCAACCCTCTATCAACACAAGATGATGTCGCTGCTTCTCTGGTCAATCACTTTGAGATCCCAACTTTTGCGATCAAAGGTGAGACCAATGCCATATATTACAAGCACATTACAGCAGCCCTGGATCATAAGCCTCATATGACCATGGATGATGGTGCAGACTTGGTCAGCACAATTCACAAGGATCGACGTGAATTGCTTCCGGAAATTGTCGGTGGAACAGAAGAAACGACAACAGGGGTAATTCGATTGCGCGCAATGGCTGCAGATGGAATGTTGAACTTTCCTGTTATTGCAGTCAATGACGCGATGACCAAGCATTTCTTTGATAACCGATATGGAACAGGGCAATCAACGATCGATGGCGTTATTCGGGCAACAAATATGCTCCTGGCTGGAAAGAATTTCGTAGTCGCTGGGTATGGTTGGTGCGGTCGAGGTCTTGCAATGCGAGCCCGTGGCATGGGCGCTCAGGTGATCGTTACAGAAGTGGATCCATTGAAAGCCCTTGAAGCTGTTATGGAAGGTTATCAAGTAATGCCTATGGCTGAAGCAGCCAGTAAAGGTGATATCTTTGTGACCCTTACTGGAGACATCAATGTCATTGACAAGAACCATTTCGAAGCCATGAAAGATGGCGCGATCATCGCAAATTCAGGTCACTTTAATGTGGAAATTAATATACCTGCTTTGGAAGAAATGTCATCAGCAAAAAAATTAGTACGACCTTTTGTAGAACAATATGATATGCCTGATGGTCGTCGTCTTCATATTCTAGGTGAAGGTCGCTTAATTAATCTAGCTTCAGCCGAAGGCCATCCGGCTTCAGTTATGGATATGTCATTTGCCAATCAGGCATTAAGTGCTGAATACATGATTAAGAATTCAGCCAAACTGGAAAAGAGAGTATATTCTGTTCCCGAAGATATCGATGCAGAAATTGCCCGATTGAAGCTCAATGGTATGGGTGTTATGATTGATAAGCTTACAGATGAGCAGGTAAATTATTTGAATTCGTGGGAAGAGGGAACTTAAAATCCTTTTCTTAAAATCTATATATTCAGCCCCTCTCCGAATTCCCAACCAGGAGAGGGGTCTTATTTAATAAAAAATCAATTAATTGCTTTTATTTCAACAATTCTGGCAGATGTCACTATCAATAGATCTTGATAGGTCAATTCAAATACTGCATTGGGAGTTCCTGCTGCTGCCCAAAGGGTATCATACTGTTGCAAGTCTGCATCAATATAGGATTCAATTTTGGTAACATGACCAAAGGGAGGAATTCCCCCGATTGCAAAACCTGTTACACTGCGTACAAATTCAGGATCAGCACGATCAATGGATTCGCCTATCAAACAGGCAGCTTTTTTTACATCGACACGATTTGCACCGCTAGTTAATATCAGGATGGCATTACCAGAATCATGTCCCTTGAATATCAAAGATTTAACGATCTGGCCAACCTCACACCCAATGCGTTCGGCAGCATCAGAAGAAGTTCGAGTTGTCTCTCGAAACTCGACAACTTTATATTCGTAACCAAGGCTTATGATGGTATCTTGAAATCTTCGCGCTGAAGGACTTAATTCATTATTCATATTCATCCTATTCATAAAATTAATTTTTTTGCTGATACCAGTTCTACCGGTAACCCCCAGATACTCTTGCTTGAGCTATCGGTGATCTCAAATGATGCTTGCGACAAATATATTTGGACATTTATGGGTCGGCAATCTATGAAAGATGGCATGGTTCTGTGGAACCATTCATAAATTTTAACCGGAGTGGAGTCAAGTTTTTCGAGACATACGATAATTATTCTTCCCTTTTGATTCAAGACCCGCCAGCACTCTCCCAACACCAAAGGTATATCAGGTGTGTCAAATAATTCAAGGGTAAAGCACAAAAATATTGCTGTAAAGAGATTGGATGCATAAGGAAGATGGCATCCATCTCCAATTTGCAAATGAATTGAATTTGGGTATTCAGATTTCAGGATTAGATCTTTCGATCTGGAAAGCATCCTTTCTGATATATCCAATCCATTTACCAAGCCTGAATTGGATACCATGCGAGCAAGTGAAATCAATCCATGACCTGTACCACACCCGATTTCAAGAATTCTATCTCCAGGTCGTGGTCTAAGTAGGGAGATTCCAAGGTTCATAAATTTATGCTCACTGGATCCAGCGAAAAAGTCATACCAGCGACTCATACGGTTATATGAAATCCTGGCTTTATTTTGTGATCGGGACATGTGGGTAATCTTTTTTGTGATCATATAAAAGTTCAATTCAAAGCCCTGTTTTCGGATCACTTCACATATATTTGGGCGAAAGATTCGGGAAACTCTTTTTTCTGTGTACTCAAGCCATCCATAGTTTTCCATTTCTACAATTCGATCTGGATAAGGAACCTGGCGTTTGTTATAGATCCCTATATCGTACATTTCTTAGTCATAGTCTAATAGTTTTTTCTAACCTTGGTGAAAATATACTTTTCCTTGTAATTGATTGTGGTTAAAGGTAGGCAGGAACGAATTTTGAGCAGAGCGTTTGGTCAGCCAATTGCCATACCAATATATGAGAAATACCGATCTGATTTATTCGAAAAATTTTATCAATTAAGCTGAATTGTTTAGGATTCATCCAATATAACACATCCCTAATCCTCGCGATTCAACTTCCAGGGCGGCACTCTGAGCTGCTATAACTTCAACAATAGCTGCAATATGAAGATTTTCAAGAAAGTTGGTTTTCTGTTCTTTATTCTGCATCAGGCACGCCTTCTCTAATCGTGCCAGATCCGCGCACCAGGTTATGAAAACAGGTTCTGGTATTACCTGCTCTTGAATTGAAGAATTCTCAGCCAATTTTTCAAGAGTTGTTTCTTCAAAAGTCACGATTACGAAATTAGACTGTTAATTTTAAGAAGTTGATTTTCGCCGGGTATCTGAAACAATGGTTTCGAAATATTTCTTCCGCATCAGGGCTGGGTTTGAATTTTCGTACAGAAGCGGGTGAGTACTTGAGATCAAGAGTCTGATTTGATATTTTTTTTACCCGATCAAAATTTGCCCCGACTTGGTGATTCAAATTTTATTTTTTTCTTCTACCCCGTCAAATATGAAAAGTCTGGTATGTAATGGATTTCTTATGGAAAGATTTTAAGGTACAACAACCACCAGAATGCTGATAGGATCTCCAAAAGGTTGACCAATTGGATCAATTGCCTGCCAAACGTTGTGATAAGTCCCTGGTTCCAGGGGTGCGGTAAATCTTATTTGGATGGTCACCTGGGACCCGGCACGAGCAGGAAAAAGTGCCTGTTGAATTTCAGCGCCCATTCTTTCCCCGGTTATCAATAGCAATCTGTAGCGATAATCCCAATTGCAGGTCCCATTATTTTCCACCTTCCACTGTTTTTCAATTTCCATCCCGGGTTTAATAGTTGTCCAATCAGGGAACGTTAAATCATCAATATAAAGAAGGTTATCCGAACATTCAAGGATGATACTTGAGGGAGATGGTTGAGGTGAAGGAATTATTGGATTTCGAGATGGAGTCGGGTTGTAAGGGTTGAGTTCGGTTTGCGAATAAATAGGATTTGGTGGAATATATGGTGATTGGGCGTCGGTGTTTGTTTTACAACCAGTGAAGAGGAAAGCAGTATAAATATATATTAAGATGGACACACCATTCAGTTTTTTAGAAATTGGCGTATCCATCTTATTTAACCCATTTTTTAATGAATGATTTATTTATTCTTCACTGATACCCGTTGTTTCTTCATCGGTATCTGAATCTGCCAGGAACATACCTCCACCTGATGCTTGTTCACGAACCGCATGTTCGATTTCAGCAGCAAGGTCCAAATTTTGGCGAAGATATTCTTTGGAATTTTCGCGTCCCTGTCCGATGCGTACGTCGCCAAATGAGTAGAATGCACCTCGCTTTGTGATTATCTCAAATTGAGTTGCAAGATCTACCAGGTCACCAACTTTGGAAATTCCTTCGTTATACATAATGTCAAATTCAGCAGTTCTAAAGGGTGGTGCGACTTTGTTCTTGACAACCCGAACTCGCGTTCGATTTCCTATTATTTCAGCGCCAACTTTGATGGATTGAATTCGGCGTACATCTAATCGTACTGACGAATAGAATTTTAATGCATTACCACCTGTAGTTGTCTCAGGATTTCCAAACATAACCCCGATTTTCATCCTTAACTGGTTTGTAAATATGACGGCTGTTTTTGTTTGGTTAATTGCCCCAGAAAGTTTTCTGAGTGCCTGGGACATTAGGCGTGCCATGGAACCCATTTGAGCGTCTCCCATATCACCCTCAATTTCAGCTCTGGGGACCAGTGCTGCGACTGAGTCAATAACAACCAGTTCAACAGCACCAGAACGTACGAGTGTTTCAGTGATCTCCAATGCCTGTTCGCCGGTATCTGGTTGGGAGATAAGTAAGTTGTCAATATCAACACCGCATTTGGCAGCATATGCTGGATCTAGTGCGTGTTCCATGTCCACATACGCACAAGTTCCCCCTAATTTTTGAGCTTCGGCAACGATATGCTGACTGATGGTTGTCTTTCCCGAAGATTCTGGTCCATAGATTTCAGTTATACGGCCGCGAGGAATGCCACCAACACCAAGCGCAATGTCAAGGGATAGGGAACCGGTTGGAATGGCTTCAATTGCCATACTGTGCGCTTCGCCAAGGCGCATAATTGAACCATCTCCGTATCGTTTGACAATATCTCCAAGTGCTTTGTCAAGCATTGCCTGGCGGGCTTCATCCATTTGTCCCATTGATTTTGGTTCTTGTGATTTTCTTGCCATTTTGCCTCTCTGCTGATTGGGTAAGTGATCAGGCTGATTTACAGATTTTCAAAGTTATACGATTATAGCACAGATGTTCGAAGCGTCAAGACTTCTCCCTTAATCTTTATCAGATGGTTTTTATTCTTGAGCGAAGGATTGATCCAATTTTAGCAACCTTTAAGGAATCGGAGTGATTAGGTAATTCGTTTTTTTAGTTGGGGGTGGAGTTGTTCCAAAACCCTGCAATCCCCTGAAGGTAAAATACGTTATTTTGCCAGGAAGGATCTGGATATTTATTTCTTGTATATTTTGGAGATATTCAAAAGATACGACATAATCACCAGCGGGTAGATCGCCAAAAACTAAATTTTCCTGATAATATCCATCGCCCCAAGTTCCAAGGGGTGGGTAGGTTTGCAGATTCCATTCATTTTCAGTATCTTTGTCGATCAAGGTTACATTCAGGTCAGAGATTGCATTGTCATATGAATCTGTTATCCGTGCAGCCAGGATTCCCCAGCCTTGTGGTTGTACCAACCATAATTCTGGATTTCTGGTGTTGTAATAAGTATTTTCACCAATTCTGACTTCGAAATGTAAATGTGGGCCTGTTGTGAATCCGGTCTCACCAACTTTTCCTAGAATATCGCCAGTTTTAAGCCATTGACCAGGAACTACATCCACTTGTTGGAGATGGGCGTAAACTGTGTAAAGGGGAAGGTCTTGGAAACCGAAGTCATGCAAGATGACAACTGCCAATCCATAAGGGTCATTCAGGTTAGCAGGATCACCGCTGTACAATCCCCATCCTGCCCAAATGATCTCTCCTGGACCAGTAGCGAGGACATCTGTACCCATTTTGGCCGGGATATCGATCCCGGTATGAACTGCGCTAGGTTTGAAAAAGACACCTCCATATCGATATTCTAAATTAGGCCAATTTATTTTATCGACTGCGATAGGTCGTGTAAAGTAAAAGTGATCAAAAGGGGAGGTTGCCCAGGGGACAGGATAGAGAGGGGGTCTCCAGGCGGTAACAGGTTCTGCTCCTGGAGTTGGGAGTAAAAATCGCATTGCATCTGGTGTTGCTTGTAGAGGTGGATCAATACTTACTAATCCAGATGATATAGGTGTTGATGTGGACCTTCTGCTGGTTGGTTGTAATGTTAATGTGGAGGATAACGAAGATCGATCCTCTTCAAATCCTGGTGATCTGCAGCCTGATATCAAGGATGACAATATCAAATAAATTAATATGAAGATTTTTACAGATCTCATGGTCTGGGCGTATTGGTAGGCCGGGGAGTTAATGTCATTGTTTGTGTAGGCGATTTATAATGCCAGGGGGTCCTGGTTGGGGTTGGAGTTGGTGGTATTACTGCAGTTGGAGTAATAAAAACTTCTGGTGGATATATTTGGAGCATGGCAGATTCCCAATCAAGTCCAGAAGTATTAACAAATTCTCCAAAGCGTGAGCCAATTAAATAACTGCGCCAATTGGAAAGTGAAGGCAGCCGATTCCATTCATATTCTCTTGCCAGGAAAGTAAAATCCAGCCAATAGCCCTCAGGAATATTTATAAACCTTTGACCTCCCTGGTCATACGCCATCGGGGTGCCACTGAACCTGGAATATATATCCCACGGAGCCTGGTGCAAAGGTTCTCCTTCGGAACCATCCTGGGCGCGAGCTCTAAGAAATACCCGCCAGTATGTTTGTTGACCGATCTCTTCCTTCACGATGACGATCCATCCAGCTTCAATTAAAATAGGATTTATCGAAAAAGCCCTGCCGGTATACAGCCAATCACTGCCAAGCTCTGGATTTAGTGGAATTGAAATGGGTACGAAAGCATTATCAAGGCTTGCAAGGACATCCCAACCGCTTTCGATAGCTATTCGCTGGCGAAATGCAGAAAATGAATCATCGAGGATATCCAACATTTTTGGATATGGTGCTTGAACATCTGACAGGGTTACAAGGTTGAGACGATTCTCCTGTCCTTCTGGCGATTGAGTTGTGATTACAGCATATAGAGGTGTTGGAGTTAGTTCTCTTTCATCGAGAAATGTGTTGGCGATTTGGGATGAATAATTAATCATTCCGAAGTCAAAACCTCTCAGTCCACCAGGTAATAAAATGGGTTGTATTGCGAAGTTGCCGGTCAGAAAATATCCGGCAAGATAATTATCATTTGAAGAAGCAAGGATGGAATAAATTTGAGATCCATCCTGACTCCACTTAGGCCACACGCCACTACCCAGCCAGAAAGGAGAAATATTTTCCTTATGGTGTGAAATATAGATCCCGGATAATTTTGAATCAAAAGGAGTGGCTGCCCAGGCAAGTGAATTTCCATCAGGTGACCATGAAGGGTGAGACTCGCTTGCCTGGCTATTCTTGCTTACATTTGAAAAACGGTCATCACCGTATTTATCAAGGTCAGCGATCCAAATTTCATCCTCACCACTCTGGTTGGACACATAAGCGATTTGTCTTCCCTGAGGTGACCAGGCCGGGGAGTGTTCTGCATAAATGCTATTTGCAAGAATTTGGCGTTGGTCCGGATTCTTGACAGACAATATCTCAAGATCTAAGCTATCCTCGTTATATGTTTCAAAAACAAGCCATTCTCCATCGGGAGACCATGAAGGTGAAGCTTCATACGCCATTGTATCTGTCATTCGAGTTGAAACTCCAGTCGCTAGGTTTAGCAGGTAAAGATCCCAATATCCATTAAGGCGGGAGGCATAAGCAACCTGGGAACCATCCGGACTTAGGCTCGGGGTTATGTCATCCCATGGGTCTGATGTTAGCCTGGAGATCAGCATCCCCTCATTGGAAAATGCGAATAAATGCGCATAGCCATTATCGGCCATCGAAAATATTATATATGGCTGCGGTCCATCTGGTGGGATAGGTGTAGCTGTTACAACATAAGGAGTTTGAGTTGCGGGAAGAGTGGAAGTATTGGTAGGGTAAGGAGTACTTGTGTCAGTTTCATTATTCTGGGTAGCAGATGGTGTTTTATTGCCTGTGCACCCCAATAAGCCAACTACCAGCAGGAGAATTGCACTCTTGGAATAAAAACTTCGAATCACATTTCGCTTTGTCATGATTCAATATTCATATCTGGGATATAAAAGGAAATGACCCTTTTATCCTGATCTTCTAATTCGGGATAAAAAAGTCGGGTGGATAGTATAAATTTACCCGCTGTTTGTTTTGAAAATTTTATATGCATGGTGAGTTCATGCTTCCAGCGTGGTGGTTCAATGATACTGGCTGACCCTACATCATTACCTTCGGGATCGGTTAAATTTAACTCAATCATAGGAGGCTTTTGAAAAGGTGTGATTTCTAAAAGAATTCGGATACGACGACCATCTTCGTAAGGAGAAACTTCAAGGTGAAGAATCCGGGTTTCCTCTGGAGGAAAAAGCTTCAGGTCAGGGTCAATGTTGAAAAAAGCCATGGTTTTATTATACTTCCAAGTGTAATCAATATTATCAGATCGATCAGAGATCAAACAAAATTGTCGATCCGGAATAATGGTTCTAATTTCGGTTCCTGACTCACTCTTAAATCCATTAACCTAAATGCTAATTCTTATTTACAGTTGAAAACGAACTCATCAATTCATAATAGTAAGATTCAAGTGTAAGCACCGTTGTTTATTGAAAAGGGATTGATCCCTATGGAAAATGGTACCTATTGTATCTTTGTCCCATCCTTATGGTGTTACGTTAAATCCAGGTGGTTTATTGTATTAATGAAAATGGACAAAAACCCATTTTACCTTATCGAAGTAAATTGGAATTCTATATAATATTTTAAGTGATTAATATTCACCCTTGACATTAACGTTACGTCATGGTTTATTATCTGACCATGGAATACACGGTCAAGCAACTCTCCAGGTTGGCTGGGGTAAGTGTACGTACGCTACATTATTACGATGAGGTTTCGTTATTAAAACCTTCTTCCAGAGGATTAAATGGATATCGATATTATCGTGAAGAGGATCTGTACCGTCTTCAACAGATCCTTTTCTACAGGGAGTTGGATCTCGGGTTGGAGGATATTCGTCGGATAATGAAAACACCCGGCTTCGATGAAATGTCAGCATTGGTTTCTCATCGGAAAGCTCTGCAAGACCGTATTGTTCGTTTGGAAAGATTGATAAAAACTGTTGACGATACAATATTACATTTGAAAGGGAAAAAAGAAATGACGAACAAACAATTGTTCAAAGCTTTTTCAGAAGAAGAACAGGATAAATATGCACTCGAGGCTGAAAAATTATATGATCCCGAAACAGTTAAAAAATCCAATCGTCTTTGGAAATCCTACTCATCTGAAATGAAAGCACAAATTTTAGAGGAAGGCAGCATGATTTATACTGATCTTGTGAAAATTATGCCAAAGGGTCCTGGATCTTTGGAAGCTCAGGCTTGTGTTGAACGTTGGCGCAAGCATATGGATTATTTTTGGACTCCAACATTATCACAACTTATCGGGTTGGCCGAAACCTATAATAACCACCCAGGTTTCAAGGCAAATTTTGACAAAATAGATCCAGAATTGGCTGATTTTATGTTGGAAGCTGTTAAAATTTATTTAACAAAAGTGAAAGAATAAGTTCAGAAAAGGTATTAGAACAAGATTTTGTTCAAAAAAAGTCAATGCCTCCGGATGAATCCGAAGGCATTTTTGATAGGGTCAGTGTTTGGTTTAGGTCACAGTCAATCTTGTTCTCGGAATTTTTTCATAAAGTCTATTCTCGACTGCCTGGCGAGACCGATCAATAGCGTCCCAGACATCACTGAATGATGTATAGATTGGAGCAAAACCGTAGCGTATATTATCTGGTTCTCTAAAATCTGGGATTACATGCAGGTCATCGATTAGAACACGGTTGATCCTGTAACCTTCAGCATGACGCAAACTTACATGGCTGCCACGTTGATCAGGATCTCTTGGAGAACCTAGCTTGAATCCAAGCGGAGATAGAATTCTGTCAGATAATTGTATGAAATATTCGCTCATCCACAAGGATTTTTCACGAAGCGGTTGCAGACCGGCTTGTAAATGAGGTTCGAGTGCAGCTTCCAAACTGAGCATGGATAGAATGGGCTGTGAACCCGTGAGGAATTTTTTCATCCCGGGGGAAGGTGTGTAATCGAGGTTAAAAGAAAAGGGAGATTTTTCACCCCACCAGCCCCAGATTGGCATTGAGGAAACTTCTTGCATATGATGGCTGGCATACAAAAAGGCGGGAGATCCTGGACCTCCGTTAAGGTATTTATAAGTACATCCGAGTGCAAAATCTACGTTGCAACTGTCAAGTTCTATGGGTAGCGCGCCTGCAGAATGGCAAAGATCCCATATAACCAATGCGCCGACTTCATGTGCTTTTTTTGTTATGGTTCCCATGTCATAAAGATAGCCGCTCTTGAAAACTACATGAGAAAGCGTTACCAGGGCAGTATCCTCGTCAATGGCCTCGAAAAGAGCATCTAGATCTGGAGTGATTTCTCCATCATTCGATCCAATGCGAACAATGTTGTGTTTATTCCCTAATAAATTTACACATCCCTGTACGACATAAAGATCCGATGGAAAATTTAAGATATCTGTAATTATTTTTTTTCGATTGAGCTGCTTTGAAAGTACAAACATTATTAGTTTGAAAAGGTTGATTGAGACTGAATCGCAGACGATCACTTGACCAGGTGCTGCTCCTATTAGTTTAGCAACTTTTTCGCCAATTCGGATGGGAGAATCCCACCACCCGTGGTTCCATGAACTGATCAAGTCACATCCCCATTCTTTTCGAGTCACAGTTTGGATCTTCTCTGCAGCAGCCTTGGGTAAGCGGCCCAATGAATTGCCATCCATATAGATCATTTCAGGATCGTCAATTATGAATTTCTCGCGATAATCCGCTAATGGATCCTGTTTATCAAGATCGATGGCATATCCTCTGTCTAACGAGATCAAATTGGTCAATTTACTTCTCCAATTATTTAAATTTTATTTGATTTATTTGGAACTTTACTCATGGCGTATTCCGCCAACGCAGTGATCGTAAGGCTGGGGTTTATGCCAGGGTTGGCCGGCATTACTGAGCCGTCCACAACATAAATTCCTGGATAATTATGGACTTGAAAGTCCAGTCCGATTACTCCTTCCTTGTCATTCAAGCCGATTGGAACGCCTCCCATTATGTGCGCAGTGGTAGGGAAATTGAACAGGCTGTCTGTGAAAGCGCTGGCAGGAATACCGTTCATCTTATCAGCCATAAGCTGCGTTACCTTGTTTGCTATTGTGATCTTGTTGGCGGTATGTGCTTGTTCATGTTCAGGCTTGATGACAAGCCCTTTTCTCCCAAACGTAAAAAAACTTCTTCCTAATCTTACACGTGTCAGGTTTTCTTCTGTCTGCATGACGAGTAAAATCGTTGTAAATTTTGCCCAGCGAGAGAAGAATTTGGAGTACAAGAAATCCCAAGGATGGCGGATGATCTCCCACAGAGTCTTTAAGATCCGGGTCGGAATACTTGCTCCTGCAGTGATCATAGGTGCAGTCAAAATCCGAATGAAAGATGAACCGTCCGAATAGCGAACAGGCTCCACATGGGTTACTTCGTCCGCACTGAAGACTGAACCGATGGCGATCCCCTTAGAAAGGTCAGTTTCACGGTTACGTGTAGTAACTCCAAGAATATTTTCGTTATTGGTCCGCACCTTATCGCCTAATAGCTGGGATATATTGGGAAGCGTGTGATTTATCTCGCGGCAACTGAAAAGTAATTCAATAGTGCCTAATGCTCCAGCTGCAACGATCACGTTGCGGGTTTTTACATGTCTGTCTGGTTTAAACAGAAATGCAGTCGATGATGTGTATGTTATATCAAAACGAGCTTTCTCTTCATCGTGATCTTCATTATTTAATTCCTCATCCAAATCCATCGGGCGGATATCTTTCACTTTGGCTTCGGCTTGTATGATCGCACCTTTTTTTTCTGCAAAATATAAGTAATTTTTAACCAGTGTATTCTTGGCATTATAGCGGCAACCGACCATGCAGCCTCCGCAGTAATTGCAACCGGATCGATCCGGTCCCTCGCCTTCAAAATAAGGATCAGGAATTGTTTTTCCTTCATCTTCAGGTTTTCCAAAATATACGCCAACATCCGTCGCCTGGAAGGTGTCACCATGGCCTAGATCAGTTGCCACCTCCCTGAGTCGATCATCTGAGCTTGTCAAGTGTGGATTTCTTGTTACACCCAGCATTCTCCGGGCTTCAGCATAATGAAGTGCTAATTCCTTTTTCCAGTCAATCAGATTATTCCAGGCTTTACTATTGAAAGAAGCTTCATCAGGTTCCATCAATACATTGGCATACATTAAACTGCCCCCTCCCACACCACTTCCGTGTAATGCCAGCAATCCATTCATGAATGTCATCTCAAAATCCCCAAAGCATCTTAATGCCGGTAACCACAGATACTTCCATATATTCCAATTAGTTTTAGGAAAATCATGATCTTCAAAACGTTTACCGCGTTCTAGTATAAGAACACGGTATCCTTTTTCAGCTAACCGCATCGCTGATACTGATCCGCCGAATCCTGAACCAATTATTACATAATCAAAGATCTCATCTTTCATTGGCATTCCTTTCTTTGATTAATTACCCATTGTGGCGAAGAGGTTGAGACATGCTGATAATTTCGACCCGTTCCTCCCATCCTAATTTATTCCAGAAATTAATTCCACCTTGATTATCGCTTTCAACATATAAATGGCAGCGATGAATGCCGATTTTGATCAATTCAAACATGCATCGTCCCACAAGGGATTTTCCTATGCCTTTTTTGCGATGATCTTTTTTTACAGCCAGGTTATGAATGTAACCATGGCGTCCGTCATGTCCACATAAAGCAGCTCCAACCAGCTTACCCTGGTCAAAAGCAACAAAGCTCAGGCCAGGGTTTCTTTCGAGAAAGTGGATAACGCATTCCCGGGAATCATCTGCATTTAATATCAATCCTTCGCTTTCCTTCCACAATGAGAAAACCATATCGTAATCAGATTCATCCATGTTTTTTAACTCGATAGTCATTTATAGCTCCTTTCTAACCCGAAGATCAAACTAGTAGGCTCATCATTGGTTTGTAGTCATTAAGTAGAGAATCCTTAGTATTGATAAAAACCACGACCAGTTTTGCGGCCTAGATAACCTGCTGCAACCATCTTGCGGAGAAGATAAGCAGGGCGGTACTTGTCATCTCCAAGGTCTCGTTGTAATACCTCCATAACGGAAAGAACCACATCTAATCCAATAAGGTCACATAATGTTAATGGACCCATGGGGTGATTCATACCCAGCTTCATAACACTATCAATTCCTTCGGGAGTTCCGATTCCCTCTTGTAACGCAAAAATCGCTTCATTGATCATTGGGCAAAGAATTCGATTTGAAATAAAACCTGGTGCATCATTCGCCTCAACCGGTTCTTTCCCCATCACTCTGCAAACTTCCATAATCTCATTGGTAGTCTGATCGGATGTCCCCAATCCACGGATTATTTCTACCAACTTCATTAATGGTACAGGATTCATGAAGTGCATACCGATCACTTTATCGGGTCGTTTGGTGACCCCCGCAATTTTGGTAATGCTGATGGATGAAGTATTGCTTGCCAGGATCGCGTCGGGACTTGCTTTTTCATCCATTTCTCGAAAAATCTTTAATTTAAGATCTGGGTTTTCAGACGCTGCTTCGATGACAAGATCAGCAGAAGTGATGGTGCCCGTGTTACCTGAAAATTTAATACGTAGGGCAGCATCCCTTTGTGATTCGGTTATAACACCTTTGGATAATAACTTCTCAACCGATTTTTTAATTTTGGCTTCAGCGGATTCAAGAGCTGTTTGTATCACATCCATGCAAGTTACATCAAAACCGGAAACTGCAGCTGTTTGCGCGATCCCATTTCCCATTGTTCCGGCACCAATTACAAATATACGTCTAATGGTCATGTTTGTCTCCAGTCTTTTTCACATTATTTATGAGATACTAATAAGGATTTTTCTGTTTATTATCAATGTGTTAGTTTTTCGTTTCTTTAATTTCTGTATCTATTGGTTGTGCAGAGGAATTATTATCAAGTTTTTCATCACGCTCTCGAATCGCTCCCAATAATCGCGCCTGTTCAGCTCGTAATTCGCGGTTCTCCTGTTCTGCCTGAGCCAACCGGATGGCACCAGTTCGCCCCAGGGCTCTGCCACCTGTTAAGTCCACCAGGAGTGCGATCAAATATCCAATTATTCCTAATAATATTACCCAAAGTTGATCAATGATTATGGCTGTTATTATGCTCATTGCAAGCACCACCCATCCATATATATCGAGCAGGTACCAGAATGGACGGGATTTTTGCATAATGGTCTTTCTCCTTGATCAGGTCTATAATTTATTGTTCTGCGGATATGGCATTGTAAATACTTTCTATGCTTTCCGGATCACCTGTAAAAGTTTTTCCATTGGTGCGGTTGGCGATCCTTAGCATCAGATCAGCGTCGGCATCATCACCATAAGCGATTGTAAAGACCTTAACACCTTCTATATTTTCACCACTAGGAAGGCAATTGAACATCTGGTTTTCCGTCCGGTCACTGGCCGTATCTACACCATCTGAAAGTAGTACGATTCCGTATAAGCGATTCTCAGAATTCTTTCTATCTTCGGATTGTAAAGAATTGGTCATACTTACTGCCTGGCAAACAGCATCATACATGGGTGTGTTCCCATCGGCGAAAACTCCTCCTAATTTTTTGGAGATTGACTCTGCAACATCACCTGCTCTTCCACCTCCCAGGTCATAGACCAGGTTTTCGCCTCCGAATCCTAATACAAAGATCTTGTCATTGATATCCAATCTGTTAACAAAATTGATTGAACTGGCAACTGCGTTCTTGATTTTTTCCCCTTCCATGCTACCAGACGTATCCAACAGGATAATAATGGTCGCCTTCTTTTTTGTTTGATGGAAGACATCTTTGATCGCTGAAGCTACTTCGGCAGAAGGACTTGATAGCGCCGGAACGATCGACCTCTTTACATTGGGATCGGTACCATTCTCAAGTGCAAAAGGTGCATGAAGAGGTATAGTTTCATCCACAGGTCGTAGATAGTATTGAATGGCCATTTCCTGTATTTTTTCCTCAAGAAGATAATTCTTGAAGAGAAGAGCACCTTCTTTTTGTTCATTTGAAACCCATTCTGCATTCAAAACACAATAGGGTTGTTCACTCCAATAAGTACCTTTGGATGGGAATATAAAAACGAGGGGATACGGAAGTGTCGCAGCAAATTCTGCATTTGCTTTTAGAACTTCTGCTTCACTGCTGGTTATGGCGTGGAGGTAACTTGGACCTCGTTTAGCAAGGATCTGCATTAATGGCCTGTTCTGGATTCCATAGTGATAAGTATTTTGCTCAAGGTCATGGAAGGATTGGACAACCTTATCAGAATATACTTCATCGGCTGTCAAACCACTCGTCTTGGATTCGGTTGAATATGCCAGTGCGGTTAGCATCAATAATCCCGAATTTGAATAATCAGGGTGAGTGTGTCCGAATTTAAACTGTCCCCATTCCTGGTGTCCGAGACTATCCCAACCCAACGGATTTGATGAAAGGCTTACCAATTTATCCCAGCTGATAGGTTTATCTGGCCACCCTAGTTCTTCAGCCATGGGACGCCACATCGCAAATCCTATTGGGGCTAATACAGTAGGGGAACATTCGTCGGGGATTAAAAGGTTTCCTGTTCGATCGCGCCAGGTTTGGTTTGCACCATCGATCCAACTTTGATCTCCAGGGCTCCAAACGGTTGGTTGGCTTTTGCCTTCAAGAATTGCGGTTTGCGAACCCCCGGAAGTTACATGTGTGACCTGAACAAATACAACTTCACCGCTTGATAATTTGTGCTCTTCTTGATTGAACTGGGCTACAACGGCATTCATCCAGTCTTCTTTAGTATTGGAGGAGGATATATCAATCACCACTGCTCCGCTAGGAGCGGCAGGGGTTGCCGGGATATTCCCATTATTGGTTGTCCCTGAATTCGAATTATTAATAAATCTGGGAATAATCACTGCAGCTGCGATGATACATCCAAAAATAATTAACGCAGCCACAACTACCAGAGCGCCCCAGGGGATCTTGCTTTTTTCAGAGTACATTTTTTCCTCCAACTTACTTTATCTATTCTCTACCAATACCCGAAATCCAAGAAAAGAGAAAAAATATCCAGGCGGATAGGCGCGACGATAAGAGGTTCGCGCACCATATGCAGTATCATTAAAGGAGCCTCCACGTGAGACATACAGTATTCCTTGTGAAAATTGTTCATTGATCAAGGGCGGATATAAGCTGGAGGTCCATTCCTGTACATTCCCTGCCATATCGTGAACATCAAAAGGACTGGCGTCACCGTCGATCTTGGCTGCTTCAACCGTGTCATAGCGCTCACTTTCTTGTGTGTTTGTAAGGGCTGCGTCAAACTCTTCACCCCAGGGGAATGGTCGTCCGTCTGTGCCACGTGCAGCATATTCCCATTCTTTTTCATCCGGTAATCGGATGGCTTTCTTCTTATAATATGAAAGCCAATTGCAGTATGCTTCTGCTTCATAGAAAGTTACACCAACCACTGGGTGGGATTCGCGCCTTTTTTGGATATCCCAGGCATCCGGATACTTGCGATTCTCACGCCCCCAACCATCGGTTAAACAATTGGTCCAAATCCAACCTTCTTTACTCCACCAGCGTTCCTGTTGATAGGCTTCAGACTCAATGAAAGTCTCAAATTGCCCTACTGTGACGGGCATATTTGCAATATCAAATTCTTTAACGTGGATCTGTCGGACTGGATTCTCCCTGGCATGAAAACGACTTCCCATATAAAAATATCCACTGGGAATTCGAAGGGTTAATCCTATGGATGCTTTGACAGAATAATCAGGGATCATAATAGAATAGGTTTAATATCATCTCACTCGACTTCTATAGCCATCACAACAGCTTCTGAACCACCAAGACACAATGAAGCCAGGCCACGCTTGAGACCACGATCTTTAAGTGCATATATCAATGTAGTCAGGATCCTGGCTCCACTGGCTCCAATTGGATGCCCTAATGCTACTGCACCACCGTTAACATTAACATTTTCCCAGTTCCAGCCTTGTTCTTTCAATGCGTACCCATCCGCAAGAACCTGTGCCGCAAATGCTTCATTAAGTTCGATCAGGTCAACATCCTTCAGAGTCCAACCAATTTTACTTAAGAGTAAAGGAATGGCTTTTGCAGGAGCTGCAAACAGGAATTTTGGCTCCATCGCTGCTTGAGCATAGCCTACGATCTTTGCAAGAGGTTTAATACCAAACCGGTTTGCATAAACCCGGCTGGAAACGACGACCGCAGATGCACCATCGTTTAAACCGGGTGCATTACCTGCGGTTACTCTACCATCTTTTTGAAACGCAGGTTTCAGGCAGGAAAGTGTTTCAAGTGTTGTTTCACGTCTTGGTGATTCATCGGTATCAAAAATCGTGATCCCCTTTTTACTCTTGATTTCAATTGGTACGATCTCTGATTTAAACTTTCCATTATCGATCGCAGCCAATGCTTTTTGATGACTTTGATACGAAAATTCATCCATTGCCTGGCGGGTTACGTTGTATTCGGATGCTATGAATTCTGCTGCATCACCCATCCCCCAATTTTCCAATGAACACCACAATCCATCAAAAAGAAGAGCATCGGTCAATTGACTATGCCCATACCTTAAATTTCCAGTCCGCCCATCCACTAGGAATGGGGCACGACTCATTGACTCGAAACCTCCTGCGACATATAGACTACCATCTCCAGCTTTAATGGAGGCTGCTGCCAGCATGACAGCTTTCATACCTGAACCACATACTTTATTTAACGCCACTGCGCCAACAGTTGCAGGAAGTCCAGCCTTAATCGATGCCTGACGGGCTGGCGCTTGCCCCAATCCAGCAGAGACAACATTTCCCATCAAAACTTCATCTATATCGGCTAAATTAGGAATACCGGCTCGTTCTACTGCAGATTTTATTACCAGTGATCCTAGTTGTGGCGCGGAAAAACTGGACAGGCTTCCTTGAAATTTACCGCTAGGTGTGCGCACAGCGCTTAAAATTACAGGACTATCTTCATTCATGTAAGGATTCCTCCAGTTTAAGAAAATAATTTTAATAATTCTCTGTAAGAAGAGAAATTAATTTGTTAATTTTCTAGATCCCATTCCAATTTCATTTTAAAATATGTGTCCGTTAATTCTTCCGGTAAAACCCTGGTTTGTCCCAATGTTGTCATAAAATTTGTATCACCATTCCAGCGAGGTACGATATGCATATGAACATGATCTGCAATACCCGCCCCTGCAGCAACACCGACATTTGCGCCGAGGTTAAAAGCCTGTGGACGATAAAGCTTGCGGATTATTCTCATGCCTTTGGTGATCTTTTGCATGAGTTCCGTCAATGTGGGGCTGTCTAAATTTTCGAAAGAATCTGTATGAATGTAGGGAACGACCATGATGTGACCACTGGTATAAGGAAAGCGATTCAAGATCACAAAAACATTCTCCCCTCGATGGACAATTAGATTATCTGGACTATCTAATTGAGTTAACAATTCACAAAAAACACAACCTTCATTTTCCATATCATGTTTTTGGATATATTTCATTCGCCACGGGGACCATAGATAATTCATATCAATCCAATTAACTTTCGGATAAGGAAAAGAATTTCTTCATAAAATTAGAAAAAGTAAGTGATGAAGATCCGTTTTCAATAATATTATTGTAGCAAAGAATTGAGATATAAGGAATAGTTGACAGTCATTATGAAGGAAGGTATGCTATCAAATATGTACCCCTCATCTTATTTTAAGACCTCTGTCAGTTTAAGTGTCACAGATTTGATGCGCTACCTTCGGCAATTAATGGAGTCGGACGAGATCCTTCAAAATATCTGGGTCCAGGGAGAAATCTCAAATTTAGCGCGACCTTCTTCCGGTCATATTTATTTCACACTAAAAGATGCGGGAGCCTCATTACGCTGTGTCGTTTGGCGAAGTAGTGTGGCTCGGTTAAAAATGTCTCTTCAAAATGGCTTGAGCATCGAAGCGCATGGAAATATAAATGTTTATGAATCTGCTGGGCAATATCAGCTGAATACGGATACAATCCGCCCGAAAGGTGAAGGAGTTCTCCACCAGGAATTTATGCGATTAAAAATGCTTCTGGAAGCAGAAGGATTATTCGATAACAATCGTAAGCGACCGATCCCTGAATCAATGAACAAGATAGGGATAGTTACATCACTAACTGGTGCAGCCCTTCAGGATATGATAAATACGATAAAACGGCGTAATCCTATGCTGGAAGTCGTGGTTGCTGGCACATTGGTGCAAGGTGAAGGAGCCCCTGAAAAGTTGGTGGAATCGTTAAATTTGCTTAATGAGATCATTGCACCTGACCTTATTTTGTTAGCCCGTGGAGGTGGATCGATTGAAGATTTATGGGCATTTAATGATGAACGTGTCGTAAGGGCAATAGTAGCTAGTAAATCCCCAGTGATCACCGGGATCGGTCATGAAACGGATTTCACATTAAGCGATTTTGCAGCAGACTTGCGTGCTCCTACGCCTACGGCAGCTGCTGAAATAGCAACTGGCTTGACAATTGATGATCTTCGAAGCCAATTATTGGAGGCAAATTCCTTGTTGCTGAGGTCCATAAAAGTAATACACGAATTAAAGAAAAATGAAACCCGGGATTGTATAGCAAGATTGCAGTATTGCTCACCCTCCCGGCGTATTCAAAATTCCTGGCAAGGATTGGATGCCATGACTCGCAGGATGCTCTCTTCACAACAACATCGTATGGTGCTTGAAAGAACTCGCCTTAATGGAATAAAAGAACACTTGTCGTCACTAAACCCGTTGGATGTATTAAAAAGAGGCTATTCTATTGTATCCAGGGAAGTGGATGGTCAATTGATAGCTCGTGTCGATCAGGTTTCTGAAGGAGACAACTTGTCAGTGCGAGTTACAAATGGCACATTTCCTGTACAAGTATCCGGAAAGGGTTAGGAGATAATATGAGCAAGAAATCGGAATCAAAAAATGTGGATGAATTAACTTACGAAGAAGCTTTTACAGAACTGGTTGCAGTGGTGGAAGCGTTGGAATCCGATGTAAACTCCCTTGACGAAACTATGGTTTTATTTGAGAGGGGACAAACCCTATCACATCGTTGCGCAACATTACTCGACCAGGCGGAACTCAAAGTCCTTCAGTTGAGCGGTGAAAAAATAATAGAATTGGATGTTGAATGATATGAACATTTTGGCTGTATTTCAAAATTATGTTTTGATCAGTGCACTATCAGCTTGGGGGATCGCTCAAATAATTAAGCTGCCATTGGATTTTTTCTTTACAAAAAGGTGGAATTGGGCTTTGTTGATCAGTGTGGGGGGGATGCCAAGTTCTCATTCAGCACTGGTAACTGCAACTGCTTTTGCGATTGGCTTATATGCAGGATTTGATTCTCCTGCATTTGCATTGGCAACAGCAATATCCATGGTTGTAATTTATGATGCCACCGGGATCAGAAGGCAGGCTGGTATTCATGCCCAGACGATAAATATGTTGGTGGATGAATTATTGCAGGGACGACTTGCTCCTGAAAAACAATTACGCGAAGTTCTTGGGCACACCCCACTAGAAGCATTGGGTGGTGTTATTTTGGGGTTAATTGTTCCAATTCTGTTGTGGTTTGTATGGCGATAATATTATCTTTGAATGATCCTTTCTTTAATGGACCGGGTCACTAATTGAAATTCTGGTACTTTCATGATCAGGATGACTAGTAAATAAACGATCGCACCAATTGTTGTTCCTCCCAATGCGATTAACCAGGCGGGTGAGAGTGTCATTTTCTGAAGCCATAAGAAGATGATTGTTCCCATTAGAAGAGATGCAGCCAGGGATTGTCCTAATCCTCCCGTTAATTGCCGAAGTACCAATCCTTTAAGTCGATTTCTCATCAGGATTAGCAAGGCGATCGATTCTAAAGCAGTGGCTAAGGTATTGGCTGCCGCTAACCCTCCGTGTGGCATCCATCCTAGACGAATAAATAATGTTGAAAACGCAAAACTAAACACAACATTTAGCGCCATCGCAACAATCCCAACTAGCACAGGGGTTTTTGTGTCGTGTAATGCGTAAAATGCACGTGCCAATAGCTCCAATAACGAATGCCCGATAAGGCCGGCTGCATACCAGAGCAACGCCCAGGCAACCAGATCGGTAGAATGAGAATTGAAACTACCGCGTTGATAAAGTAATTCAATAATCGGCTTTCTAAGTAAGATCAAACCAACTGAAGCAGGGGCAGCTAGAAAAAGTACACCTCGCAGAGTTGCAATTAATGAATGCCGTACTTCATCCAGTTTTCCGAGGGCATATTGAGTTGCAAGAGTTGGCAACATGGCAGTTGCAACGGATTGGGCGATAACTGCTTGAGCCATTAACATTAATGAGAAACCATAATCAACCCCTACCAGACTTCCCTGTCCCATTTTTGATGCAAGCGCTGAGTTTACCCAGAAATTGACCTGTACAACGGCTACTCCGGCCAACCTTGGGCCGATCAGGCGTATGACCTCACCTACTTCTGGATTTCCAAATCCAAGTTCGAATGAATAAATCCCTTTTTGTTTTAGTAAACTTGGAATTTGTAAGGATAAATGGAGAAGTGAGCCTAATACAACTCCCCAGGCAAGTCCATAAATACCTAGTTTGGGTGATAAGATCAGGACACCAAAGATCATCCCTAATTGGTACATGGATGGAGTCAAGGCGGGAATTAAGAATACATGGTGGGAGTTAAGAATTCCCATAACCAATCCGCTAAGCCCGAAAAGTACTGCAGATACCAATTGAATACGCATCAAGTTTACAGTTAATTGTAAGAGGTCAGTGCTATCGGCGAGACCGGGTGCCAATGCATAACGTACAATTTGTGGAGCGATGATAAAAGCGATGGACCCCAAAAATATTAAAATTAAAACCACCAGATTGGCGATTGATGAAGCCAGCTTCCAGGCAGATATGTACTTTCCATTGGCGAGAAGTCCAGTAAAAGTAGGGATGAAAGCAGAGCCAAGCGCACCACCTGCGATCAGGTTAAAAAGTGTTTCAGAAACCCGGTTTGCAGCAATGAATGCATCCAATTCAATAATAGCCCCAAATGTTTGGGCAACAAGGATTCTACGCACAAGTCCGGTCAATTGGCTGAAGATAAACGCCATCATAACGGTTCCGGCTGCGCGTGCTATCTGCTGATTGGATATGGAAGAATTACCCACGGACATGGATTATACTGCCTTGTTAACGATAAAAGAGAGGTTGCTTTGTTGAAATTTCTACGTATTTTTATTATCACAATTATTCTGTGCTCTTGTTCACCAATCTCAAATTCAAACGAAATTTTAGCGCCAGCACAGCAATCCCAGGATACAAATCCTGTTGGGACAATTGATGTATTTTTTAGTGATCCCTGGAATCGAATCGATGGAGAATATCAAAATGGCCCCGATAAGTATCTTGTTCAGGCGATCAAAGATGCCAGGATTTCTGTGGATATTGCAATCTTTAATTTCAATTTGTGGAGTATCAAGGATGCTTTGTTGGATGCAAATCACCGCGGAGTTCAAGTAAGGATTGTGATGGAAAGTGATAACTTGATGGATCCTGTCCCGCAGGAGTTAAAATCTGAAGGAATAATGATCGTAGGGGATCGCCGGGAAGGTCTCATGCATAATAAGTTCGCCATAATGGATAGGCAAGATGTCTGGACTGGATCGATGAATTATACGATTGGTAGTATGTATTATGATAATAATAATTTGATCCATATCCATTCGGCTGAAGTGGCTGAGGATTACCTTGTTGAATTTGAAGAGATGTTTAAGCAGGACTTGTTTGGAAAAGATGGTATACCGAATACACCTCATCCGCAGGTAATGCTTGGCACGACAAGCCTGGAAGTCTATTTTTCCCCTGATGATGGGATCTCTGATCATATTATTGCATTGATCAAAAATGCTGATGAAAGTATCTATTTTATGGCATATTCATTCACATCCGATCCAATAGGCGCAGCGATCGTTGAGAGATCAAAGGCAGGAATAATTGTTGAAGGAATAATGGATGATGGTCAGATAAGATCTAATTTTGGCACGGAATACGATACATTCATTCAGAATGGAATAACGGTTTATAAGAAGGAAAATTCAGGATTAATGCATAATAAGGTGATCATTATTGATCAGAAAATAGTAATCACAGGTTCATATAATTTCAGCAGGAACGCTGAAACGACGAATGATGAAAATGTTGTTGTGGTATATAACGCAGAAATTTCTAAAAAATACCTGCAGGAATTTGAAAAAATTTATATCTCTACAATTAAAAATAATTAATTCTTCGAGTATTCTTTCTTTTTCCTTTTATGAACTAAGGTTGGCTTAATCAAATAATATTAAACTTAACGAGAACTGGCTAACTATTATAATTAATTATATTTGAGGAAATATGATCGAAACTGCATTATTGATTTCATCGTTGCTTTTGTGGGGTTTTATTCATTCTTTTTTGGCATCTCTAAAGGTTAAAGAATTCATTAAGAACAAATTTGGAGATTTGATATTTGGTTATTACCGGTTGTTTTACAATATTTTTGCCCTTATAAGTTTTTTCCCGATCATAGGATTTATGGCTTCCCTTCCAGATAAGAAACTTTATGCGATCCCTTTGCCTTGGGTAGTCTTTTCATTAATAATTCAAGCATTGTCTTTGGTAGGGCTCGTTATAGGGCTGAAACAGACAGGGACCTTAGAGTTTTTAGGATTTAATGTATTAATTGGGGTTCCAGATACTAGACGTCGTGCACTAAATAAAAGTGGATTATACAAATATGTACGTCATCCTCTTTATAGTGCAGGTCTAATTTTGCTTTGGTAATCTCCAGTTATGACAACAAATTCGCTAACAATATCTATTTGTTTGACCATTTACATCTGCTTAGGTGCCATGGTTGAGGAGCGTAAATTAATCATCGAATTTGGGGAAATTTATTTGGATTACCAGAAACAGGTTCCTATGTTTTTTCCTCGATTGATGAGGAACAAAAAAGACTAATTTACGTCTTAAAATGGAATATTTAATGATAATAATATTGAAAAGGACAAAATTTCCGAATGCGCGAACTGATCTTAACCAATGACGATCAGACCATGTGGTGGAATACCGGAGTATAATTTTATTTTATGACTGGCATGACTGGCTCAATCCCTCAACACACATCCAGAGTATCTCAATTCTTATCGATCATTTTCTCAGGATTCACACTTACCCTTTTGGCGATCCTTGTGATCTCAGGAGCTTATCAGGTGTGGTTTTCAGGCAGGATACTCCCCGGAGTATCTGCTGCAGGTGTGGATCTTTCTGGGATGCCTACCGATCTAGCTGCACTTAAATTAACCCAGAATATGATTTATCCATATACAGGCAAGATCTTGTTTCGCGATGGAGAAAAGATCTGGTTGGCCTCACCTGCAGAACTTGGGTTGGTACTTAACTCAGGAGAGAGTGTTCAAGCCGCATATGAGATGGGTCGGTCAGGTGGTCTATTTAATAGGTTAAAAACTCAATTCAATATCTGGCGTAATGGAATGGATATACCCGTTGTCATCATGTTTGATCAGAGGGTTGCCTATGGATTTTTACAAAAAATCGCTTCAGAAGTCGATAGGCCGGAAATTGAAGGAGATCTAGTTTTAAATGGAACTCAGGTAATTGCAACAAATGGTCAAGTTGGCCGGCTTTTAAATGTTGATAATACGATGAGTTTATTGATTGCTCAAATGCAATCTTTCAGTGACGGGGAAGTGCCTCTAATAATTGATGAGGTTGATCCATTGATCAAGGAGGTTAATATTGAAGCAGATGCCCTTAAAAGTTTGTTGGCATCGCCATTAATCTTAAAAATACCAAATGCACAGGAAAACGACCCAGTCCCCTGGATTATGGAACCTGCAGCAATCGCTGATATGGTAAGAATTGAACGCGTAGTTGAAAGTGGATCCTCTCGATACTCAATTCGATTCGATGATTCACGATTGAAGTCATTTATTGATGAAATTAGTGCAAGCATCCAACAAAAATCTGAAAATGCCAGATTTATTTTCGATGACGATACGCGCCAATTGGATTTGATCAAGCCAGCAATTATTGGCAGAACACTTAATGTGGAAGCAACACTGGATGAAGTCCAACAACTCGCGCTTAAGGGTGAACATGAAATACCATTGGTTGTAAATCTGGATCCACTTTTTGTTGGAGATGATGTGCAGGCTCAGACATTGGGGATTACAGAATTGGTTTCAACCGCAAGTACGTATTTCCTGGGTTCCAGTGAAGAAAGGATCCAAAATATTCAAACTGCCGCAAGCCGATTCCATGGTCTATTGGTAGCTCCTGGAGAGACTTTCTCAATGGGAAATGCTTTGGGTGATGTCAGCCTTGAAAATGGGTATGCAGAGGCACTGATTATCTATGATAATCGTACCATCAAAGGAGTCGGTGGTGGTGTCTGCCAGGTCAGCACAACCCTTTTTCGAACAGTATTTTTGGGAGGTTATCCAGTTGTTGAGAGGCATCCTCATGCTTACCGGGTAGGTTATTATGAACAATTATCTTCCGGTGCCCACGATGGCAAATTGGCAGGGTTGGATGCAACAGTTTATGTTCCATTGGTGGATTTTAAATTTACAAATGATACACCCTATTGGCTATTAATGGAGACTTATGTGAATGTTGGGGCACGCAGGTTGACCTGGAAATTTTATTCTACTAGTGATGGGCGTAGCGTGGATTGGAATACCTCGGGTCCAACGGATGTTGTTCCTGCACCCGAACCACTTTTTCAGGAAAATCCAGAATTGGGTGTTGATGAAATTAAGCAAGTGGATTGGTCGGCAGATGGTGCTTTCGTACAAATTAATCGGACAGTTTTTAAAAATGGGCAAGTTTATTTTGCAGACAATTTCTTCACATCCTATTCTCCGTGGCAAGCGGTCTGTGAATATGGTACCGGATTGGTTGATCCAAAAGCTCGTGCTGCTGAAAAGGGGATTTGCCAACCTTAGGCATGGTAAAATTGCATTTAATATTGTATATGGAGAAAAAAGATGGTAAGTAACGAATTGTTGGAAATTTTACGATGCCCGGCATGCGTTCGTGAAAAAGACGGATTATTAAATTTATACCAGGACACTTGGTTGATCTGTCAGGATTGTGATCGAAAATACCCTATTGTTGAAGATATTCCAGTAATGTTGATCGACGAGGGAGACAAATGGGTTCATGTGGCAGACAAAGATCTTCCGATACCTCCACCTCCCATGAAATAGATATGAATACTGAAGTTGAATTGCTGTTGATCGATTTGAACAGCGGTGATGATATTCTTGCGGAGCAGGCAGTAGCAGGGCTTGCTGCTAATGAGCATGAAGTAATACCAGCTTTACAGGAGATGCTGATTTCACCTGTGGTGGATACTCGTTGGTGGGCTGTGAGGTGTCTTGCCCAGATGGAAAACCCACCTAAGTCACTCCTGATGGGTTCCTTGGATGATGTTTCTCAAGAGGTAAGGCAATGTGCAGCACTGGCATTAAGCCATCATCCTTATGACTCAGCGATCCCAAAATTGCTTAATTTATTAGCTGAGCAAGATTCAGTTACAACGAACCTTGCTGCAACAGCATTAATAGCGATCGGGCAAACAACGATACCGGGTTTGTTGGAAATCTTGCCAACATTAAAAGATGGAAGCAGGATCGAAGCATTTCGGGCGATCGCTTCCATTGCAGATCAACGTGCGATACCTGTATTAATGAGTGCGTTGGAAGAAGATTCTCTGTCTATTAATTATTGGGCAGAGGAAGGATTAACCCGCCTGGGTCTGGACATGGTTTATTTGAAACCTGAATAAGATATGAATAATCTAAATGAAAAATTAATGAATATCGACAAGCGAATTGGGCGTCAAAATTTAATTCGATTTATCGTCTGGGGGTTTGGTCTTGTTATTGCAATTGCACTATTTCTGTTTTCCCGAAACCTGACTTCTTGTTGGTCCATAACATCATTACCCGGCGTGGCTCCACAAATTTGCTCAGGGAATGGTGCAAATACCGGTCCACAGGGAGTAAATCCTGGAACGAATGAGCCATTAAGTGGAACTACTTCGTTGGAACCTGCTTCCACAGTAAGTGCTCCCCTGGTTGAACTGCCACCTGCTTGGGATGGTGCATCAAGGGTCACTGTATTGATAATAGGCTTGGATTATCGGGATTGGGAGTCAGGTAGTGGAGCCCCACGTTCTGACACGATGATGCTCCTGACCATTGACCCGCAGACAAAAACTGCCGGCATGATGTCGATTCCCAGAGATATGTGGGTGAATATTCCAGATTTCGAGTATAACCGCATTAATACTGCCTACTCATTGGGTGAAAGCTGGAAACTTCCTGGTGGTGGACCTGGTCTGGCTCTAAGAACAGTGGAAGAATTCCTGGGAGTACCCATCCAATATTACGCTCAAATTGACTTCAGCGCTTTTGAGCGTATGATAGATGAGATCGGAGGAGTTAAGATAACACCATTTCAAAAAGTCACGATTGATGCAATGGGTGACGGAGATATACCCGTCACATTGGAAGAGGGTGTTACTGTTGCGCTGCCAGGTAACCTGGCTCTTGCATACGCCAGGGCAAGGCATACCGAAGATGGCGATGTTGATCGGGCTAAGCGCCAGCAAGAAGTAATATTGGGGATAAGAGAACGTGTGATCAATTATTGGCCATCACTTGTTCCCAAAATCTACCCTCTTTATCAGGAGATTTCTTCGGGAATAAATATGAACATGACCCTCGAAGATGCTCTGCGTTTGGCTTTGTTGGCACGTGAGATCTCATTAACTGAAATTAAAAAAGGTGTTATTGATTATAGTATGGCTGTCCCGATTACATTAAACCTTCCAAATGGAGGAGGTACAGCTGATGTATTAAAACCTATTCCAGATCAAATCCGAATTTTGCGCGATGAGATCTTTACTTCAGGTGGTGCGCTAAGTCCTATGGCTAGCGGTGATCCAACTCAATTGATGCAAGCAGAAGGAGCACGTGTTGCAGTATTAAATGGATCCTATGCAGAAGGCGTTGCTTCTAGGACGATGGATTATTTCAAATCTCAAGGAATGAATGTTGTTTTGTCAGATAACACAAGTGACAAAGTCGCTGTCTCTTTGCTTGTGGATCATTCAGGAAAACCTTATTTATTAAAATATCTTATGGCGGTCTTGAATATTGATGCATCCCAGGTTCGTACACGTTTTGATCCCAACGCATCCACAGACGTGGACATAATAATTGGAAATGATTGGGCATATAATAACCCTATGCCATGAGAAAATCTTAAGGATAACAAACCCGGGCGAATTTTCGCCCGGGTTTTATTTTTCTCATGGTTGTTGGAATACTAATCTGATACCTCCCCAGTTGGGACTTTCTCCTCCTGTAGAGCAAGTTGGAGCGGTTAGGTTGGAAACAATTGCTCCACCTTTGGCAAGTTGAAAATTATAAACCAGATCTGGTGTCATTAAGTAATCCGCATACCCATTACTTATTTCTGATTTCAAACCGGTAAAAAAGTGTTCTTCACCTCCAGTCCAGGTAATTATGATCTCTGTACCGGGAATGGGTTGATTTGCTGAATTGGTAACTTCCACCTGGAGCAGAAGTGATTTTTGAGGCGAATCACAGATGATCTGATTGCTCTTCAAAATAAAAGGGGACCCTGGAGTTGGGGAAGGTGTACTGGATGGTCGCAAAGTTAGAGTAAAGATCCCATCCTGTTGAGGGGAAGAAGGAGTCACTTCAGTGATTGTAGTGCCATTACCTGTTGGGCTGGCAGTCTTGTCAATTGTCTCAGAAGCAATCTCAATTGACGTTGATGTGAGATTTGGGACGAATTCTGTATTTTGTTTGAGAGCAGATGTCAAATATGCTAAAAGAAAAGCCGTATTTGTTGGATCCCCGTTGTTGAGGAGGTTTTGGGCTTGAATTGTAAGAGCCTGAATTGGGTCTGAGTCGCCAAGAAGTTCTAGCCTTGCTGCAGCACGTTCAAAGTTGTCGGTTGAATAAAAAGCCGAAGCTATTAAAGATCGGAATTCATTTTTAAAATCAGATCGTAATGAGGAAGGCACGGTATCCACATATTTTACAGGTGCAATCATCCAAGAAATTATCAAACCAATTAGAAGACCTATTGCCAATCCGGTAAGAAGATACCAATTTCCTTTTCTTGGCAAATTTGGATCACCTGGATTCAAACTGTCTACCCGATTCAAGGTACGAGTCCTCCCGGGTTGGGTTGCCAGGTCTGCAGTGAAGTTGCCAGGTTTTGTAGTAGGACCAGGTCTGCATTTGCATATCCTAATTGCGCACCATATGCAAGCGCTTGAATAACAATATCAACGGGAGGGTCACTACTAATGATAGCAAGCTGCCTTGCGGCTTGTTCTACATTTTGATTATCATTAAAGATCTCAGCAACCATCAGGACATAATCAGTTTGATAATCATACCTAAGGGTGGAAGGTGTCGTATCAAGATATTCTACAGGGCTGATCACCCAGCCATAAACCAATCCTAAGGCAAGACCTATCAATATTACGATTATGAATTTTAACCAGCGATTCATAGGATTATTTTGCCACAAAACAATCAAAACGAATAGTGATTCCCCGGAGAAGAAAAATTATCCGGGCAGGAGAATCGGCGGCACCCAGAGACTCCTTCTTACCGCTGCTTCCTCTCGGACCTGACGGGGTTCGTAGGGCTCTGCCGCGCC
>Ga0172370_10000758_pt1 | contig 50702 bp, 42 predicted proteins | sample LakKiv5m_FD_114538 | JGI IMG/M metagenome (GOLD analysis project Ga0172370, IMG submission 114538) | Freshwater microbial communities from Kabuno Bay, South-Kivu, Congo - kab_022012_11.5m | ecosystem: Environmental > Aquatic > Freshwater > Lake | place: Democratic Republic of the Congo...
TCTGTCCCAAAACGCCCGCAGGGCGTCATACTGGCGAAAGCCAGTATCCATATCTCATTAAATTACAAATGCTTGGATTCCCGCTTTCGCGGGAATGACAAGTCCGGGGTACATTCTGGGACACCCTCAGTGTTCTGTCCCTGCAATCAGGAAATATTAATCAGAACTGGCATAATATCAAAATAAAACGGCAAAATGGCGCATTTTTTAACTACAACTATTCGGCAGGGATTAGCTGCAATGGCAAATCCGGATAAAGCCTTTTTTATGCGCAAATATATGAAATCGGAAATGCCCTACCGCGGTGTGCAGACGGCGGAACAGAGGAAAATTTTCACTGCTGCGTTAAAACAGCATCCGGTCCAGTCAATGGAAGAATACGAACAAGTCATTCGTGAATTATGGCAAGCTGAGTATCGGGAAGAACGCTACGGCGCTTATTTCATTGCGGAAAAATACGCTCAATTCCAAATCCCGGAAATGCTGACTTTATACCGGGAGATGATAATCACCGGCGCCTGGTGGGATTATGTAGACGCCATAGCCGCGCATATCATCGGAGCGATGCTGCTGAAATACCCTCAGGAAATAAAACCGGTACTTTACCTCTGGATTGAAGATGAAGATTTGTGGATCAGGCGGACAGCAGTTTTAGCCCAGCTCACTTTCAAAGAAAAGACCGATTGGCCGATGCTGGAACATTTCAGCGTTAAATGTTTGAAGGAAGAGAGTTTCTGGATCAGGAAAGCGATAGGGTGGGCTTTAAGACAGTATTCCAAGACCAATCAGCCGGCGGTGCGGGATTTTGTCGATAGGTATAAAGGTGTTATGTCGGGGGTGACTTATAGGGAAGCGAAAAAATATATCTGAAATCGATTATGAATTAATATACAAACTGGAGTCTATTTCCGCATTGAAATAACCATTAGTAACATTTATCGTATCCTGTATGACTGTGTTTATCAGAGTAAAGGAAAAACTGCCGCTAATGTGATCCTGTTCCATAAACTCATCGACCGTTACACTTCCCCCTGCCCCAATAACATTTGTATTGTAAATTCCACTATCAAAATAAAAATCCAAGTTTCCTTGCCCAAAATTGCTGCTGTGGTCTATATTAAGTTCGCCAGGAAAATCTATTCCTATCGCCGTAAATCCGAAATTAATTAATTGTGGAGATTCTGAGTATGCATTGAGACTGAATATCCATAGTCCGCTGTTACCAATGTCGTCGATGGTAACAATAGTAGAATCTGAGATGAATGAGCCCGATAAAGCTCCGGAATAATCGAAGGTGACCTCACCAATGATTGGATTGGATTCATCTTCACTTTCTTCCCGATTGATACAAGAGATACAAAAAACCTTCAGGATGGTTAGGATTATCCATCCCCTAAAGAAATTTTTCATTTGAAGTCCTCCTTACGATTAAATTCTGAAATTTGACAGATCGAGCGCCGACAAAGGCGCCGCTGCTTTTAATGATAACCTTTTACCTTCATCCCGGGCTTGCTGCAGCAATTCCTGAATACGGGCAACTGAAGGCAGCCCGGAAACTAACACCACTAATTTCGCTTCTTCATCATCCGGCGCTTGAAAAATCCCGGTAAAAACACTTGAGGAGATAAAACTTTCTTTAATATAATCGAGGAAACCGATGTGAACATTAGCGTTCATTTCCTTCATCAACGCCGGCGGTAAAATCAAGACAATAGCGGCGCAGGAGGCTTCGGATAAAGTCAATCCAGAACACAGAAGGTCTCCTTCCTTGAGCGAGTTTTCAAATAACGTTTTTAGCCGGAAGAAATCCGACACTGCATCTTTATCCAACGGTATTGTCTGAAAATGCAGCAGACCGCGATGTTCGAACACTTTTCGCAAATCTTCGGCATCGTAACCCACAATGGGTCGGTACAGCGGATTGCGGCTGATTTTATTGATTAAATCGAAGGAAGTAACGACTTTTCTGTTCCCCAAGCGGTAAATTTCCGCCAGATCGGTATTGAAAGTCTGCGTTGTCAGTTTTTGGTTGTCGATGACGCTGATGCTGCGGATGCCGGTTTTGAGCAGGCGGTTCAACATCCTGACCGCATTGATTTTTGCGATGGAGCCTTCGCTGCCAGCGGGGATAGTGACCAAAGCGCTAAGCGGTTTTTCCAAATCCGTTAAAATTTCCACCAATGCAGGAATGACGCTGCCGGTGCCGCCGCCCAGTCCGGCAGTCAGTAAAATATTATCCACATTATTGAGAAAGACTGAGACTTTATCCAAAATAATCCGCCGGCTGTTTTCCACCGCTTTTTCGCCGATAAGCACATCCTGACCGGCGCCATCACGGTTTTTCCAGCCGATATAAAGCTTGAATTCTGCCGGCAGGCGGCAGGCGCGGAAATCGGTGGTGGAAGAATTTAAAGCGATTACCGGGTAGTTTTTAAGGTAAAATTCTTCCGCCAGATTAGCCCCGCACCGGCCTAAACCCACAATCCCCCATTTTATGCTTTTGGCTGCGAGTGAAGTCATCGGTCGATTGGTCGGTTAGTCAGACTATAGTCCTATCTTTTTCGACAGCGAATTGATGAAAAGGTTTTATCGGACCCTCGACATTTCCTTCAATAAATTGCCGCACGGTTTCATTATCCGTCGCTTTAATGATGTCAGGCGTCCCGGAAGTCAGGATTTTCCCGTAATGCAGCATCACAATGCGTTCAGCCACTTTGTTGGCGGAAATCATATCGTGGGTTACTACTATGGAGGTGGTGGAAAGCATACGATTCATATCGAAAATGAGCTGATTGATATTCGCCGCCATCACCGGATCCAGACCGGTAGTGGGTTCATCATATAGCAAGTATTTGGGGCGGTAAACTATAGCGCGGGCGAAAGCCGCTCGTTTTCGCATACCGCCGGATAATTCCGCAGGTTTATAATCTCCGATACCGGGCAATCCCACCATATCCAAAGCTTCCCGCACCTTAAAATCGATTTCCTTAACCGTATATTTGAAATGTTTTTCCAGCGGCAGGGCAATGTTCTGCCTGATAGTCATCGAATCGAACAAAGCGCCGCTTTGAAAAAGCACACCGAATTTTTTCCGCACCTCCGATAATTCACTATATGAAAGCCCGATGATATCCTTTCCATCTATAATAATCTCACCGGAATCGGGTGATAGCAGCCGCAGAATGAGTTTTAACAGGACTGACTTTCCACAACCGGAACGACCAATAATGACTAAAGATTCTCCATCGAAAATTTCCAAGTCAAGTCCTCGCAGGACTGGCGAACCATTAAAACTTTTATGTAAGTTCTTGATTTCAATCATAGAAGGTCGTAAGCCGAAAGTCGAAAGTCGAAAATCGAAAGAAAAAAATGGGAAACAGACTTAGGCGTTTAGCGCTCATACCTCGACAAAAAATTGTCGATAATTTGACTGGAATTGTGGTGTCAGGCGCCCTCGCCTGACACATACCACTCGCCGCCGGGCGTCATTCCGAGCGCTGCGCAGTAGTCCTTGTCACGCAGTGACCCCTGCTACGCAGTAGCCCCTGCGGGGCGGGGCGGGAAAAGCCGGAATCCAGTTTTTGCTTTTGTTTCGAATTCCGGATTTCGAATTATATTATCTTCTTTCGAAATGCTGCGGTGCCTCGCTTCCGGGGGCAATCCCAGATGTGGTGTAATCGCTTACAGTTAAAAAAGCAGCGCCGCCAGAAAGTAATCGCTGACAAGAATCAGCAGCGACGACCAGACAAATGCTTGAATCGTGGAAATCCCCACGCCTTCCGCGCCCCCTTTAGTATTAAAACCGATATAACAACCCATTATAGCGGTGAGCGCGCCAAAGGCGAAAGCTTTCACCAGACAGACAAATACATCATACAAATGAAAATGACGGGGAATTTCCGAAAAATATGTAGTGGCGGAAAGACCGAGGAACAGATGCGAGACTAAATAACCGCCAAAAATCGCCACAAATCCCGCCATTATCACTAAGATAGGCACCATCAAGGTATTGGCGAAGAAGCGGGGCATTATCAAATAGCGGATGGGATCAATGGCTAATGATTCCAGCGCATCGATTTGCTCGGTGATGCGCATAGTGCCAAGTTCGGCGGCGATGGAAGCGGATACCCGGCCGGCGATGACCAATGCAGTTAAAACCGGCGCCAGTTCGATGACTACCGCCTTGAAAACCGCTGCTCCCATATACTTGACCGGAATATAACCTTCAAACTGATAATTCGCCTGCCAAGCCGAAACCGCTCCGGTGAAAAGACCAATTAATAGCACCAAAGGCAGGGAGTTGTAACCAAGGCGGATAGCTTGCTCATAAAATAGTTTGCGGTCGCGGTGTATATATCGGAGATTGGAAAATATAAGGAAAGAAAAGCGGCTGACGCCGCCTAATTCGTAGAGGAAAACAACCGTATATCTGCCGATGGCTTGGAACATATACAGAGGATGATATTTTTAAGTGTTCAAGTGAGCAAGTGTTCAAGTGGACCAGTGAAAAGCATACGCTCATTATTAAAGCGTTTATCGTTTATCGTTTGCTTTTTCCAATGCCTCATGCCTGATGCCTAATGCCTATAATTACAATTCATACCCAATTGACAAATAATACCGCGGCTTGCTGACGCTGTTCCAATCTGTCTTCCAGGCGACATCCCATTTGGTAGGCCAGCCGATAAAGGGGAAGGGGAAACGGATGCCGAAACCGTAACCCATTAAAGCGTCAGCCATTCTTGAACCTTCACCGTCATCTTTGAAGAAATTGAAATTCTGCGGTTCATCGGTCCAGGCTCCACCCAAATCCATAAACAAAGCGCCGCGGATATTGATGAGTGGATATGGAATGGGCCAGCCGAAGATTAAGTACTGAATAAAGGGAAAGCGGAATTCGCTGTTAAGCAGAAAGTATCTGGTGCCCATCAATTCATAAAAACCGGCGCCGCGCAAAGGAAAGATAAATTTAGAAATATAGATATCCTCGATATCGGATTCCTGCAAATCGATGTAATATGGACGGTTGATCCAATTTTCCACCCCGCCGATAAAGAAACGGGCAGGATTATCGCCAAAAGAACCGCCTCCGGCCAGCCTGATAGAGAAACTGTGGTCAAAACCCGCTTTAAAGTATTTCCGGTAATCGCCCTCAGTGATGTAATAATCGATGCCTCGCTTCTGACCGGCGGAAAAATTGCCGGGATAGAGATTGGGGCTGGCAGTCAAACTAAGCCGTAATCTGCCCCCGTTCATCGGCCCGAAATGACGGCCGACGGAATTATCCTTCACATAAGCTAATTCCGATACCCATAGTCTTCGTTCCTCATCCAGCGTATAATCGTCCCATTCCGAATCCCAGACAGCCCGGTCGATGGCTACCAAGTCGGAATTCAACTCCAAACGGCGGAATTTGCTGAAAGGATAATGGGCGGAAAAGGCCGCGCCATAATAGCGGTCGCGAAAATAAGTCCGGTCTTCATAAAGCGTCGGTTGATTAAGATAAAAATAATAGATTAAATGATAAAGACTGAAAGCCACATCGACTCTTTTGGGCAGATATTGGAAACCTAAAAGATAGTTGCTGACTTCCACCCGGTTCTGCAAATCGGTGACTAAGGTAATATTTTGATCGCCCAGCACATCGGAAAAATGGGCGACGGCAATCCCCCGCGCGCCCCATATCGAGGAGAAATATGCGTTCGCATAGACATAATCAGCGGTAAATTTCACTTCGTAGGGATTTTCCACATACTGGCCGGATTCGGTGCGGAATTTGGTGGTATCGGTGAAAAGTGTATCTTCTTCTATGGAAGTATCTTGCCGCCGGTAATCGAATACATAGTTTTTATAAGGCCGTTCAAAGGCGGGATCGCGGGGAAGTTTGTAATCATCTTGATATAACTCAGGAACTTCCCTGGAGGGTTGAGTCAATAACTTTTCCTTTAAAGGCGTAAGTTGGAGCTGTTTTTTCAACGATGGCTTATAGGGATCGGTCAGAAGATATATATCATATCCGAAATTATAGAGCGAGACGAAGGCTAACTTATCGCCTTTGGGGGAAACCGAAGGCTGGAGGATGCCGTTGACGACATTGGTCAGCGGATAAGATTCTCCGGCTCGTAAATTATAATGGTAAAGATTGAATATACCATTGGCATCGCTGACATAGTATAAAGCGCTGTCGGAAGTGAAAATCGGAGTTTTTTCCGTGCCGGGAGCATTGGTGATGCGCTTTAATTTCCAACCTTCATTATAAGCGGCGGTGTAGACATCGAAATTACTGTAATCAAACTGATATATATCGAAATCGTGGGGGAGATAATTCGTATCCAGGTAATCTTGCCGGTCGGAAGAAAAGACCAAACTATTCCCATCGGAAGACCAGGATGGTTCCAAATCGGAGAAGACATCGTCCGTGACTTTGGATAATTTGCCGTTGTCAATATTGATTATATAAATATCGCTGGAACCGTTTTCCACCCCGCAGAAAGCGATTTCATCGCCTTTGGGCGACCACGCCGGAGAAAAAATGCCGTCCATTTCGAAAGAGATAGTGCGCACCACTTTAGCTTTTTCCACATCGACAATACTCAAAGCGTCATACCCGCCGGCTTTGGAAGCGAGTACAATTTGTTTGGAATCCGGCGACCAGGAAATTCCGGGGCGGATGATATGAAGCTCTTCAAAAGATTTGGACCTTTCCCCGGAAACCAGCTTCTTGACTTTCTTCCTTTCGACTAAAGAATAAAGATAGACATCGAAATAATCCGAACGGTTGGAAATATAGACTAATTTATCGCCTTGAGGAGAAATCGCCGGAGAAATGTCGTAGTAATTGTATTCTTCTTCGTGATGGTCGGTAATTTTTTCAGCGAAGTCTATAGGCTGGTCGGTCTGAGCGCCGATGGGCCAATGATAGCGGTTGATATATTTCTGCCAGCGGCGGTTGAATTCCTTCCAATCAAGTCCTAAAGTATTTTTCACAGCTCGGCTGAGGTCGCGGGAATTTTTAACTTGATGCAGCAGTTCCCCGACCTTCTCTTTACCGTAAGTTTCTTCGATGAACTGCCAGACCGATTGTCCGCATTTATATACTCCCACAAAACCGTAATAATCGAGCGCATCCAGTTCAGGCAAACGGCTGTTCACCACCAAATCCCGGATATACATTTCCGATTCCGTATCCATCCCGAACAGCGATTCATATTCCGCGATCCCTTCGATGAACCAAAGCGGCACCCGGGTGCGGGAAAGCCCTTCGATGATGGACATCACTCCGGAACCGTAAAACATATAGAGGGTCAGAGCGTGAGTCAATTCATGATGAATGGTATGGCGGTAATCTTCCCAGGAACCTTGATAAGGCAGCACTACCCGGTTCTTGAAGAATTCAGTGAACCCCTGCGTACCTTCATCGACAGGTCCTACATTGGTTTGTTCAAACTCGTTGTGCGATTCATAGGTGATGATGGAGATTCTGCCGCCTTCCGGCAAAGTCCAGCGATAGTCGTCGGAGATATAGCGGTAGGCTTTTTCCGCTTCCTTAGCCGTGAATTCAGCGATTTCCAAACCGCCTTCGGTATAGTAAATATCGAAATGCGGCGTCTGGATGAATTTCCAATCGAGGGGATTATACTGAACTTTATTTTGACCGAATCCCTGCGCGAGGGAATCCTTTGGCAGCCCGCAAAAAGCTGTCAATGTCAAAATAATCAGGAAAGTATTTCGTCTTTGTATGTACAAAGTATAAACCGTTAATGATTGTTTACATCCTTTAATAGACTGGTGGTGTCGACTCTCTGCAGTCGACAACGACACCCGGTTCTTTGAGAATATCTGTCGATTCGATTAACGAATTTATCCGCTTCGCTTTATCTAATGCCTAATGCCCAATGCCTGATGCCCTCTTATTACTTTTACTAATGCCTGTTGACCAATGCCTGATGCCTTTTTAAGCGTAAGCGTGCTGACCGCCGAAGAAGTAATTTCCAAAGAAGGAAAGCAGTATCATCAACAATCCGAAAACGGATAATATCGCCGCTTTATTGCCTTTCCAATTATACTGCCGGCGGGCGTGCAGGAATCCTGAATAGAAAAGCCAGATGATCATAGCGCCCACTTCTTTGGGGTCCCAACTCCAGAATTGCCCCCATGCTTGTTCCGCCCAGATGGCTCCCGCGAAAAGCGCGCCGACGGTGTAAAGCGGATAGCCTAAACTGACAGTTTTATAATTAATCTCATCGAGTAATTCCGTGTCTATACCCGCTTTGCGGTAAAAAGCAAATCCCTTGACGCCGACAATCCAGTAAATTAAGAAGAACACCGGAATATTGATTAGCCAATTGAAACCGAAAAATTCCACAATTTTCCAGGCGCTCCGCTGAGTCAGCATAATCACCTCGGAATTGATTAAAACTCCGCAAATCAGACCGCTGACTAAAGTTGTTAGCACCGATATGGTAAATAAGCCGACACCCCGGTTTTCCGGCGATTTCTGCGTTTTGGAACTGCGGAATATGACCGTCCAAAGTATCATCCCCAGCGGGAATCCCAAACCGGTTCCGGTGAAGAACCATCCCAGATTTTGATAGGTCTGTCCGCTAAAAGTAACTACCAATTCGGATTCTTTCGGCGTAATGCCTAAAGCGCGGGCGAAAAATGCAAAGACCACCGGGAAAGCCAAAGCTGCGATGATCGTATTTAATATCGAACCTTTTTCCTGAAACAGACTGCCCGGCGCTTCGGACGACTTTTTCAACAAATAGATGAAACTAACCGCGCAAGCGACGGCGAAAGAGCCTGAACCCAATGCGGCAAGCGTGACATGGATGGTGAGCCAATAGCTTTGCAACGCCGGCATCAGCGCCTGACTGATGTCTTTGGGCAGCAGTGACGCCGTGACCATCAGCATAAATACGATGGGGGAGATAAAACCTCCGAACACCGGTTTTTTATAGCGCCATAAAATGATAAACAGACTCAAAACCGCCATCCAGGACATCAACGCCATATACTCGTACATATTGGATAAAGGAACATGGTCGGCTAATAGCCACCTGACAACAAACGCAGCGGTCTGCGGCAAAAATCCGGCAATCATCGCGTACAATCCCAACCGGGAAAACAGGGCGGATTTGAACGCTAAGAAAAGTGAGTAAAGTAAAAATCCCGCCAAATAAGCAAAAAAGGCGATCCAAAACAATGTTAAATCCGGACTGGACATTTTTATTCTCGATTGATAGGTTAATTGTACTGACAATTGAGGTTGTTATGGCAAGACAGGAGATTGCCACAAGCCTTCATCCCGCCAAGGCGGGATTCACGCTTTCGCAATGACATATGAGCCGCAAAGCCGTCATTGCGAAAGGCTGTCCGGCAGCTGCCGGATGAAGCAATCCCCTAAATTTGGGTAATGACCTCGTAGAACAACACACTTAAGTCTTAAGTCTTGAGCCATATTCCGAAACTATAAGTCTAAAAAGTCTTTGGCTCAACCTAAGTGAATTGGAATCATTCATCCTTAAACCAAGGCTGCAATTCCGCCGTTCCGGGCGGGAATTTACAAGTATCATATTTTCCTACATTGGAATCATCTACGATGCAGATTAAACCGCCCCATTTATAACATTGTTCCTTAGGATGGGGAAAACGGGAATTTAGGCACTTGATACAGATGATTTTGGGATTATCAGCCATTGCCGCCAATCATTTTTAATCTTTCACCAATCCGGTCCAACGCCGACATTAACTTTTTTTCGGTAGCGGCGAAGGAAAAACGAATATACTGCTTGCCTTTGCGATGATCTACATAAAAACTGGAACCGGGAACACCGGCGACCCCGCCCTGCACAGCAAGTATCCCGGCAAATTCCATATCGTCCATATTGGAGAGTTGCGAAAAATCCGCCAGCACATAATATGCGCCGCGGGGGACTTCCAGTTTGAATCCCAAATCGAGCAGTCCGTAACAAAGTAAATCGCGTCTGCGCAGAAAATCATTTCTCAGATTGGCGTAGTATTCCTCGGTCAGCTTGTTCAATCCCTCCAGACAAGCCATCTGAAAAGGATGCGGCGCGCAGATGGTCAGGTAATCGTGAGTTTTCCGGATAGCGGCGGCGGCGGAACCTTTAGCTGCGGTGTAACCTACCCTCCAGCCAGTACAGGAAAATGCTTTGGAAAAACCTCCCACAATTACGGTGTTTTGCGCCAGCCCGGAAACTGCTGCGGGGGATTGATGATTGCCCAGATAGACAAAATGCCGGTATATTTCATCGGAAATGATGACAATATTATGCTTTTCGCAGATTTCCGCAATAATGGTCAATTCTTCAAAGGAAAACACCCGCCCGGTCGGATTCATTGGAGTGTTGATAATCAGGGCGCGGGTTTTGTCTGTGATACTGTCTTCCAATAATTCCGGGTGAAAATCCCACCGGGGCTGAATAAGCTCGAGGGGGACAGGACTGCCTCCGGCAAGGATTATTCCCGGCAGATAATTTTCGTAATAAGGTTCAAAAAACAAAACTTCATCGCCCGGATCGATCAAAGCTAATAAAGCGGCAATCACGCCTTCCGATACCCCGCAGGTAACGGTTATCTCATACGCCGGATCGTAAATTACCCCGGTATATTTCCGCAAATCTTCCGCGATTGCGGCACGCAGGTTTTCGTCTCCGTAAGTTATGCTGTATTGGTCATAGGCCGAGCCCAGAGCGCAGCGGGCGGCTTGAACAATTTCCGGCGGCGGCGGGAAATCGGGAAGTCCTTGAGCCAGATTGACCGCATTTTCCTGTAAAGCGATGCGGGTCATCTCCCGGATGACCGATTCCTGAAAGTATTCCGAGCGTATGGCGGGTTTGATAGGCATTATTGAGTCCGCAAGTTAGCAAGTCTGCAAGTCGACAAGTCAAAAGCAAAAATATAGTGAAGCGCTTGCTGCAAAAAACTACAAATCGACAATATCCTGCAGGTAACTGATGGCAAAGAAGCCGCTTTTTACCGTGCTGTTATCGAGGATGTGTTTGACATCGACAATTTGATTTGAAGAAAGCAATCCGTCCACCGCTGAATGATAATTAGAGATTTTTTCCGGCAGATTTCCCGGAGGCAGGATAAAACAATGGTTATGCAGCATTTTATCCGAGGCCGGTCTATTGCCGGGATGAAGGTAAAATATCCGGTTCAGCTTACTTTCGGGGAAAGTATTATTAGCTAAGTCGAGCCCCAATCCCACGGAAACCGCGCGGTATCCCACATAAACCGGATTGGTATCGATGCGGAACCATTGATGGAATCGTCCGGGATCGGTCAATTTGCCTTCGGCTAAAGTCCCTTGCAGTGGCGCTGTAATAATCAGCGAACCGAAAAAACTTTCGATTTGGAAAATCCCGGAAACTCCCAGCAGTCCTTTAAAAGCCGGATTATTGCGCGCTCTTTGCAGAAATAAATCATAGAGCCCGGAAAAAGTTACCGCGGTTTCACTGTTGAAATAATAGACTTCATTGAAGTCGAATCCGAGGGAAACATTGAACGGAGTGTAAAACCTTATTGAATTTCCTCTTTGCGACCAGGGGAGATTCTGTTCGCCGGCGGAAAGATACCCCTGAAAAGAAGGCGTGCAGCAAAATTCCCCCAAGCTATATTCCACCGCCGAATAGTTGGGTGCAAAAGCGCCAAGACCGAATGAATAACCGGTCATCGCCGGAATGCGGGGAACAGCATTGTCTTCGGTAATTGCGGCTGATATGACATTGCCGATAGAGCCAGTCATTCTTAACTGACAAACGCGGTTTTTATGTGATATTTGTTCGAAAATCATTGCTGCTATAATTCTGTAAGTTAAAAGTAATCAAGTGCTCAAGTGTTCAAGTGAAAAACAGGTAATGGCAATGAGAAACATCCAAAAGTATCATTCCCACAAACAGTCTGTCTGAAAAAGCTACAGAGCCGTCATTCCCGCAAAAGCGGGAATCCAGATGATGCTATTATTACTACACTTACAATATTTGTCGTGGTGTCAGGTGAGGACACCTGACACCACAATGTTTGCAACTCTGTAAGTTAAAAGTAATCAAGTGCTCAAGTGAAAAACAGATATCTGGTGGTATATACCGGTTCTTGAAATATTTTTCCGATGCAGGGGCTTGATTAATCAAGCCCCTGCGATAAACATGCGAAAAAACTTTTTAGATTTGGTATAAGCGCCTATTTCAATCCGCCAAATAGTTTAAGGAAAAACTTGTGAATCTTATGCGGGAAAGCATCGACCGCCAGCAAAATACATTTTCCTTGATAAAATTCCAAACCGTTATTCTGACAGAAATCGAAGGCTTCCTGTGAATTGAATCCCTGCTGAAACCAGACTTTTTCCCCGCCCAGGTTTTTAAATTCCTTTAAGACTGCGAGTGTGTTGTTCGGCTTAGCGGCGAGGATCAGCGTTTTGGGCGGCGGATCGATTTGTGAAAGCGTCCGGTAACATCTTTTTCCCAACACCGAATCTATTGAATGGTGAACCGGGATAATTTCACAGCCGTTTTCCCGGAGAGTTTTAAAGATGGCGTTGCCAAATTTTTCCGGTTTGGCGGATACTCCGATCAAAGCGACCGGTTTGTGAGCGAGCAGATTGACGATAGATTGATGTTCCATAAAATACCCGTAAAATAATTGTAACAAAAAAGCGGGGCTGATTAAAAGCGCCCGCTTAAAAATTCAAAGAATTTAAAAGACCTTTGATTCCAATATGCGATGAGAAATTAAATCCACATCCTACTTTTTTATATCCGGAAAAAAGGAATAAATAATTTCAATGATCTTGCGCAGGTCGAAAGGTTTTTCCAGAAATCCATCCGGGGTGGAATTAAGATTATCCAGCAATTGCCGGTAATGCGCATAGCCGGTAATCAATACTACCGGCGGATGCTTCGGATCGTGTTTTTTTATTTTTTGCATCAAACCGATACCATTCAGCTGCGGCATATAAATATCGGAAATGACAATATCCGGCTTTTCCCGGTGATATATTTCCAGCGCTTCCATACCGTCATGCGCGGTTAAGCCCACCATCCCGATTGCTTCGACGACTTGTTTCAAAATCTCCACTAATTGTTCTTCATCGTCGACTAATAGCGCCTTCAATGGGGGTTTATCACTCATTCGGATTCCAGGAATAAAGATGTTTTGTTTAAAATTATAAGTGTATTTATAAAGTCATTTGATCAAGTCCTTTGAAAATAAGCCCAAACGCGTGGCGCCGACTCTCCGTAGTCGGCGCTATGCCTTTGATATTTAGGAAAATGCTGTCGACGGCAGAGCGTCGACAACACATCTATTTTAATCAAATTTTAAAGATTTCTCTTCTGGTGGGGTTGAGACAATCCCGCCTCCACAGTGCGGGGACTTGGAGTCGGGATTGCCTCAATCCCGACATCCCATATTTGATCAGAGAACTTTATAGTATCAATACAAGTCAATGTAAAAACCGATTATTCATCATTTCTGATTGATATCGAACATGTTTTCCAAATACTTTACTGGTATCAGTTTTTCGTATTCTTTAATTTTATGCATTACATCGGAAATGCGTTTGCATTCTTCTTCAATCAGCATTAAAGTTTTGCGGAAATTTTCGTCCAGCTTTTTTTCCCGCATTAGGATTAATTGCACATTACCCAGAATAATCATCAGCGGATTGTTGATATGGTGATTGTAAGTCACTACCACACTGCCCAGCGCCGCCATCTTTTCAGATTGAACTAATTTATTCTGGGTTTCGCGCAGTTCCTTCAGCGTTTTATTCAGTTCAAAATTTTTATCCTGCAGTAATTGATTGGCGTTATTCAGGTCGTTGTAAAGCGCAATAATCCCGCTGTTGGTCTCGAGCAATTCTTCACGCAGACCTTTAATTTCCACCTCGGCTTTTCGCAGTTTTTCCAGCAGTTCCTGATTAATATTTGGCTCATCGCTTTTCATTTACGGGTTCCGACAATGATAGTAGCGTCATCACCTTCACGGCGGTATTTATTGAAGATATTCTGCGCTAAAACCTGCACATTCCCATTCCATAATTCCGCAAATTTTTTCGTCCATCCCGAGGAAATCCCATCGGAATGGAGTACGAACGCATCGCCGTTATGATAAGGATATTCAAAAGTTTTATAATGATCCAGTTTTCCCCCCAAAGTGCCATTATAATTAAGAAAAGTGGCGTTCTGTTTACCAATGACAATGCCGGTGATATTGCCGATACCGGTATAACGAATAGTATTCACCTTGTCATCGACCATAGCCATTCCAATGACCACGCCTCGGGTAGCTTTTAATTTCCGATGCAGTAATTCAATTAATTCATTTTCCTGCCAATTGTAAGCGTTTTCAATATTTTTCAAAGCTTTTTCCGTGGCAAAATGAGCGTCGAAACCATGCCCCAGTCCGTCGATTAGAAAAATATAAGTGACGCTGCCACGCCTTTTGAGGAAAAAACCATCGCCATTTTCGCTTTCAGCCACTGCCGGCCGGGAGAAAACACTGAATTTCCAGATCGCTTCTTCTGCGATAGGCTCGGTAAAAGCCTTCTTAACCGTATGAAACAGGGCGCCGGAATTCGGCCGTGATACCAGTTTGAAACTATCCATTAGACGGTTGACAGCCGGCAGCCCGCCGCCTAATCCACCGCCGGTGCTGAATCCGTCTTCCAAAGCTTCAAAGAAATTCCCGATGCCTTTCCCCCAGTCTTCCACTTCGATAGCGATTTCATTGGGAGCGGAAGCGTCAAGGATGAAACGAACCTGCCCCCGGCCGCCTCCATGACGGATGATATTTGATACTAACTCTCTAACTGCGATTTCAGTTTCATGGATCTGTAATTCGTTCAATCCCGCCGCAATACTGGTCCTTTTCAAACAATCAAGAACGGGATATATGGAAAATTCATCGTTAATATTTAGCTGTATCACTTCCTTTTCCGCCAAAGATTCGCTTGCCGCTGCGATTCCCTGTTTCAACTCATCTTCTTTGTATTCGATCAACGCCATTTCATCTACTTTTAAAATAACCGGAACGCATAAAGCGGGACGGATTTTATCCTTTTAAGTACCCAATAGTTACTGTTTATAGGTTCTTCGCTATTTCGTGTGGGTAAGGTTGAGGGAATAAAATAACTTTGTTGAGAAATGGTAGGTCGGGGGCTTGTCCCCCGACAAATCGCGTGGGGGGACGAGCCCCCCGCCTACCAATGGTTTATTAAAATGTTACTGATATAAGCTGTAAAAAATAGTTACCCATACAAAACAGCGAAGAGCCTGTTTATATTTATCTCTTAATCAGATGCAAAATTGACTTCGACTTGTCAGGTCACTCTGTTCCTGTTGGCTTTTACTAATGCCCAATGCCTAACGCTTAAGCCTTTATCTTTTCAATCCGGCAATTAGTAATGGCCATTGCCGCTTCGATACCGCGCGCTAAATTAGCCTTAGTAACGATTTCCTTTAAATCTACTCCAAGGTGGACTAAAGTCTGAGCCACTTCGGGATTGATACCGGTGATGATGACATCTCCGCCAATCAGTTTGACCGCAGCCACGGTTTTGACCAAATGCGAAGCTACCAGAGTATCGATGACCGGCACGCCGGTGATGTCGATGATGACCACCTGACTTTCCGTCTCCGAAATGCGGATAAGGACATTTTCCATTACTTGCTGAGCACGCAGACTGTCGACAGTGCCAATGAGTGGCAGTACCAGGATTTTATCCCATACTCTGATGACCGGCGTAGAAAGCTCCATTACGACTTTCTGCTGTTCCCGCATCTTATAGAGCATTTCTTCCATCTTGGCGTGATTATTGGCATTTTCCACCGCTACAGCGGTGATGTTTGCCAATAATTCCAAGGGAAGCAATGATGTTGCCGTCGGCCGGAGATTATCTTTGGGATCGTCGATGGAGATCATTCCCACAATATTGCCGTCAGGATTGTAAAGCGGGATAAAGAGGAAATCATCCGGATGCCATTCCGAAGCTCCGTTGTATTCCTTCTCACTCTTTAATCCTTCCAATTCGGAAACATCGTGGGGGATATAATAAGATTGACCGATGAGAAATTCGTCTCGCAGATTTTGTTTTCTTTCTTCCAGAGTGGTAGGCGGCATTTTCTTGAGTTTTTCCACCTGCTCATCGGTTAAACCGCCGAAGCCGATCCTTTTAAAAGCGCCGTCTTTATCCAGAAGCGAAACGACGGAACGCTGAAAGGTAGTATGTTCGACCACCGCTTCCGCAACTTTTTGGCAGATGCGGTTGAGTTTTTTCTCCCGGATAATGGCGACGCCGACAGAAACTAATTCTTTGACGATTTTAAGGCGGTTGATTTCTTCCATCAAATTACCCGAATTATTAGATATGAAAGGATAAGATATTTAGCTTAAAAATAGTCGACAATCATCAATTAGCAGTTGCCAGGTTAACTACATTCTGCAGAGAGAAGAAACTCCAAAAAAACTGCGGTTTTGCTTTTTACTTGTTCACTTGCACACTTGTACACTTCTTAATAAGGCAGCCATTTCCAGATAATCACGGTAGTGCCTTCTCCAATCTTGGAAGCGATGTAAAAATCATCCATCAGTTTTTTTGAACCCGGCAATCCCATCCCCATACTGCCTTTGGTAGTCCATCCTTCGCTCATCGCAACTTCCACATCGGCGATACCGGGACCGTGATCGTTGAAGGTAATTTTTATCCCGCGTTTGCCCTGAGCATTTTCCGTTTCTTCGATGATAACTTCACCGGACTTGGCATAATCGTGGATATTTCTGGCTAATTCGGAAGCGGAAGTGGTGATGCGGGTTTGATCGACCAGATTGAAACCGAGATTTTTCGCCCAATCGCGGCAGGCTTGCCGGCAGATGACAATATCCCGTTCTTCCTTGATTTCAATAATTTCCCGATTTGTCGAGGTATCTTCAGGCATGTTTTTTTCCATTGATAAGAACCTCCATCAAATCGATGGCTGTTTCCAAATTCAAAGCGGTGTAGATTTCGCTGAGTTCCAATCCCAATTCAACTAAAGTAATAGCTACCGCCGGCTGCATTCCGGAAATAACGACTTTGGCGTCCATCAAAGCCGACATCCGCGCAGTTTCACCTAAGATGCGGCCAAGATAACTATCGACCATTTCCACTACCGATATATCGATGATGACGCCCCGCGCGCCGGTGATGTCGATCTTCTTAAGTATGTCCTGCTGCAACCGGGAAGCAGAAAGATCGTCAAGGTCGATTTGGATGGGGACTATAAGAAAATTCCGGATCTTCAGGATGGGAATTTTCTGGATTTCGACGCTTCTCTTTTTGGGATTTTTCAAAGTAGGGGTCATAGAGAATCTGAATTATTGATAATCTTAATAGAGCTGTTTATATTAAATACATTACTTTCTGCTGAAGATTTAATGAATTACCCGGTTACTTAGTTAGCTCAGCAAGCTATCTTTAAGAAGAGCTCGCCCTGTCAGGTCTTAGCTCTGTGAAACAGAGCGTGACCTGATTTGGCATCCTGATTCTAGGCATTTAAATATTCCCTAGCTGAGCAAGTCAAGTAACCGAATGAATTATCTATTTAACAGTTATTCAATATTTTTCTAAAACTATACAATATAATTCAATTAAATATAATTAACAAGTTTTAGCGGAAATATCTTAGCGGCAAGTCATAACTCTGCAAAACAGTCAATATCGATAAAACATAAGTTATTATCGATAATAAAAATTATAACGAATTGCTATATAATTGATTATATTAAATATAACTACTATTTTTCTTTGGCACCTATCTTGCTTTAATATGAATTAAATCGTCGCGTGCCCATCAGGGGGTGGGGGCAGCGGCGATTTTTGTTTTTATGCCTACAAGTCCGATAGTCGATTAGTCTGCAAGTCGAAAGTTCATAATTTAAAACTAATAGAAAGCCCGTCTCGCAGGGGAATTTGCACCGTCAGGAATCCCGGATGTTCCGCTAAAATGCGGTTATGCTTGAGGACGCCTGAAGTGGTGCGGTCCGGATCTTCGGTCATTACATGACCGTACCATAATGTATTATCCGTGATAAGCAAACCGCTTTGCCGGAGACGGGGATAGGCCAATTCGATGATTTCCGGATAATCTTCTTTATCCACATCGTTGAAGATGAGGTCGAAGGGGCCGGATTCATTTTTCAAAATTTCCAGCGCTGGTCCCAGCCGGAAATCGAGCAGTTTTTCCAATCCGATTTTTTTAAAGTAATTTTCCGCATCTCTTTTATAATCCGGCCGTAAATCGGTGAGGATGATTTTTCCGTCCGCCGGCAGCGCTTGAGCTAACCAAAGACCGGAATAGCCGAAACCGGAGCCCAGTTCCAAGATGTTTTTAGCTTTAATGGCGCGGGCAAACAGGTGTAGTAACATTCCGACTTGGGGCCCGATGGCCGGGAAAGTCTCACCTTGATAACGCTCTTCCATTTCGTGAAAAATAGGAGGTCTGGCGGGGAGAAGGGTATCCAGATATTTTTCGATTTCGGGGTGGATGATATTGATCATTTTCTGTGACTTTTGTCTTTGGACTTTAGATTTAAACTTAGGATCGAACAGACTAAAGTCTGTTCTCCTAATCGATAGCAACTATTATTCCAGCCCGTAAATCTCAGCCCATCTATAATAAAATTATCGTAATAATCCATACTACTCTTAACTTGAAAAATGCTGTTATTTCAAATAATGCAAGATTATTTCCCATCGCTGAAAGGCCGATCTTTTTGACGGAAATCCGGAATATGATGAATGTGCGGATCAAGCTCTTGAATATAAACAGTTTCAAAACCCAGTTCTTCCGTCATCTTTAAAACCTGTTTATATTCCTGTGGAGTAATAAAACGGTCGAGTTCCGGGTATTTTGCAGTTTGATTTATCGGATAGTATTGACTCATCAGACTGAGGGGAATTTTGCGGGACAATTCGAGGGCGATAAAACACAGCGTTTCCCACAATCCTGCCAAATTGTCAGGCATGACCAGAAGCCGGATAATTAAACCTCTCATTTTAATTGCATCTTCATCGAAAGCTCCCACCTGCCGAAACATCTCTTCCACCGCGGTTTGCGCTATTTCACTATATCCTTCGATTTTGGAATATTTCTGAGCAATACCTGAATCCGAATAGCGTAAATCCGCCAGATAAATATCTACAATTCCATCAAATAGCTTCAGAGTTTCCACATTTTCATAACTGCTGGTATTATAGATGATGGGCAGTTGAAATCCTTGTGAAGCGGCTAAATAAGTGGACTGCAGCAGTCCGGGAGTGAAATGCGCCGGGGTCACCCACCCCACTGACTTCACACCTTGCTTTTGGAACCACAGCATCCTTTCTGCAATTATGGCAGGAGTGACAATTTCCCCCAGGTTTTTCTGTGAAGCTTGAAAATTCTGGCAATAGACGCAGGACATACTGCAGCCGGTGAGAAAGATATTCCCTACTCCCTTTTCCCCGCCCAAAGGCGGTTCTTCACCGTGATGGACGACAGCAGCAGCGATTTTCAAAGCATCCGACTGACCGCATATTCCAATTTCCCCCGTAGTCCGATCTACCAAACACCGATGCGGGCAAAGCTGGCAGGATTTATACAATTCCTGAGCAGAAGCAGCGCGGGATTTAAGGGTGTTAATGTTAAGAGTCATATATACAGGTTCTTGAAATGTTTTTTCGATGATGCAGGGGCTTGATTAATCAAGCCCCTACGATAAACATGCGGAAAGATTTTGGGAAATTGGTACAATAACAGCGTAGGGACAGAACAATGTTCTGTCCCTACAAATATATGTTATTCAGTGTGCTGTCGACCACAGAGGGTCTACAGCACACAAACCGCTTTGACTTGCAGACTTGTGGACTTGCAGACTTGCCGACTACTTCTTATCATCCACTACTTCATAATCGGCATCCACAGCACCCGGTTCACCGCCGCCCTTTTTACCTTCCGGCTGCTGCTGATACTGCTGTTGCTGCCCTTGCGACTCGAAACCGGAAGATTTACCCGCGCCTTGAGCGCTGGCATACATCTTGGAAGAAGCGTCGCTCCAAGTCTGCGTCAAAGCCTCGGAAGCGGACTTGATTTCGTTGATATCGCTGCCGTTCTTGGCGTTCTTCAACCGTTCGGTTGCCGCTTCCAGCTTGGATTTGGTTTCCGCATCCAATTTATCGGCGAATTCTTTAATCTGTTTTTCCGACTGAAAGACTTGAGTGTCTGCTTGATTGCGCAAATCGACTTCTTCCCGGCGCTTTTTATCTTCGGCTTCGTGAGCTTTGGCGTCGCGTTTCATCTTTTCCACTTCTTCTTTGGAAAGCCCGGAAGAATGTTGGATTTTGATGGATTGCTCTTTACCGGTGGCTTTGTCTTTCGCGCTTACTGAAAGTATCCCATTAGCGTCGATGTCGAAGGATACTTCAATTTGCGGGATGCCGCGCGGCGCGGGGGGAATGCCGTCTAATTGAAAGCGTCCGATCGTCTTGTTATCCAGCGCCATCGGCCGTTCGCCTTGCAGGACATGGATGTCCACCGTAGTTTGATGGTCGGCGGCGGTGGAAAAAGTTTCGGTGCGCTTGATGGGGATAGTGGCGTTGGCTTCGATCAGCCGGGTCATCACCCCGCCCAAAGTTTCGATGCCGAGAGACAGCGGGGTAACATCGAGCAGGACGACATCGCGCAGTTTTTCATCGCCGGAAAGGATGCCGCCTTGAATCGCCGCCCCGATAGCAACGACTTCATCGGGATTGACGCCGCGGTGCGGCTCTTTGCCGAACAAATCGCGCACAATCTGCTGAACTTTGGGGATGCGGATGGAACCGCCCACCAAAACCACTTCATCGATCTGCTCAGGAGACATTTTCGCGTCCTTCAAAGCGATTTTACAGGGATCGACCGTGCGCTGCAGCAAATCGTCGATGAGCTGTTCAAATTTGGCGCGGGAGATGGTCATATCCAGATGTTTAGGCCCTTCGGCGGTGGCGGTGATGAAAGGCAGATTTATCTGCGTCTGCATTGAACTGGAAAGTTCGATTTTGGCTTTTTCGCAGGCTTCTTTCAACCTTTGCAAAGCCATCGGGTCTTTACGCAGGTCGATGCCTTCTTTCCGCTGGAATTCGTCCGCGGCGTAATCTATGAGCCGCTGGTCGAAATCATCGCCGCCCAAATGCGTATCACCATTGGTGGACAACACTTCGAACACGCCTTCGCCGATGTCGAGGATGGAAATATCGAAAGTTCCGCCGCCCAAATCGTAGACCGCAATCTTCTCATTCTTCTTTTTATCCAGACCATACGCCAGCGACGCGGCGGTCGGCTCGTTGATAATGCGTTCCACTTTCAATCCGGCGATGACCCCGGCGTCTTTGGTGGCTTGACGCTGAGAATCGTTGAAATAAGCGGGGACAGTAATCACCGCCCGATCGACTTTTTCACCGAGGTAATCTTCCGCCGCCTGTTTCATCTTCTGCAGAATCATCGCGGAAATTTCCGGCGGACTGTATTCTTTATCGTCGATTTTCACGCGGGCGACATTGTTCGAACCGCGAAAGACTTTATAGGGAACTTCGGAGCGTTCCTGACCGACTTCATCATAATTGCGGCCCATAAAACGCTTGATGGAATACACGGTTTTATCCGGATTAGTGACAGCTTGCCGTTTCGCCGGAGCGCCGACTAAGCGTTCGCCGGTTTTAGTGAAAGCCACTACCGAAGGAGTAGTTCTGCCGCCTTCGTTGTTGGCGATGACTACCGGTTCGCCCGCTTCCATCACGGCGACGCAGGAATTGGTGGTGCCGAGGTCGATACCGATGATTTTGTTGGACATAGTTTTTTCTCCGATTTATATTATTTTAGAAAATTCACAGCAGATTAAACAGATTAAGCAGATAAGAAAAGCATTCACAGGCTATTAAGGCTATTAAGCTAAAAGCTTAAAGCTCAAAGCTCAAAGCAAAGTATAATTAACAGGGATGAAGGGAATAAAAGCGGGATAAAAGCAAAAGCGCTAAAATTCACTGGGAATAATGGATATTATGGGGATTTGATTCACAAGCTATGAAGGCGATTAAAGCTATAATTCACAGCGAATTAAACGAATTAAACGAATTAAAAATCTTGTTAATCTTGTCAATCCTGTCAAATCGCTTTGCTTTTCCACTAATCCCTAATCCCTAATCCCCAAATCCTGATTGCTTTTACTGACGACTGACGACTAAAAAGCAAAGTATATGCCAAAGCGCAAGCGCTGGGAAAACAGAGAGATGGTGAAAAGAGAAGGACTGACAGGAGACTGCCGGGGGGTGACAAGATGGCAGGGGGGGATTATTTCACTACTTCAATACCTACTTCACGGTAATGAGCTGTAGCTGGCGACGAAACTTGCCCTGGTGCTGGATGACCATAATAACTATTCATCGGCTCAAATGATGTAGAATAAAAAATGCGGATACTATGAATTCCAACTTTAGAAGGACAGATGATTTTAAAGTTTCTTACTAGACTGCTATCGCCGCTTAATATTCCATGAAAAATTCGAATTTCTTTATCTGGTTCCCATTCCGAAAAAGCAGACAGAAAGATTTCAGGGGTACTGCCTTTTTCGTAATGATAAGACCATTTGATTTCACAATTTAATGTTTCATTGACTTTAGCTAATTGCTTGAGATTTATATAATTGATCACTTGTTCATTGGATTCTCGCCATTTAATGGTGTAGGGTTCCACAATTAATTCTTTAGCCTTTAAATATTTAATCCAATCGAACCGTAGATTTTTATTTCGTGAAAATTCTTTTGGGTAGAATAAGAATAATCCATTTAAAAAAATTATAAATATAATTATAAGGATAGATTGCTTGGGTAGTTTTTGCCAATTTTTAATTTCCTCAGATTTCGATAATTTATTATAATCTAGATCCAGTGACCTGCATAGACAAATCAATGTACTTTCACTAAAAGAGTCCTTACGATTATTTTCTAAGTCTTGAATAGTCCGAAGACTAACTTTGGCGAGATTACTAAGCTCTAATTGCGTTAGATTTTTCTTCAAACGTGCTTTCAATAATCCTTGAGATGTTTTTGAATCTACGCGTATTCCCATCTGTCTTGAACCCTAAATTATAGTTTTCTCTATAAATTTCCAAATCTTTCCAAAATTTGCGCTTGATTTTTGTATTTCCAATTTATTATATTTAAGTAAATGTTTTCTAAACAAAATATCAAATTTTGAAAGGGAAAAAATGATCTATTTTAACAAATTTTACGCACTAATGCTGATTAGCTTAGTTTTAATTCTATCAAAGCTAACTTCAGCTCAAGCCTCGTTTGCACAGTACCATTTTGATGAGGGAGAAGGAACTATCATACATGATGCTACTGGTAATGCGCATAATGGGACAATAATAAATATGCCAGAATCCAACTGGGGAGATGGCTATTTAAGTTTTAGAGGAATTGACAATTTAGTTCCTGGTTTTGATAATGTCGAGTTTGAAGATGATGCTTTTGATTTGAATGAAGGCACATGGGCGACATTATTTTGGATTGATGAATATCCCGATAGTGTTGACGGCGCGATTATGTCAAAAGACGCGGATAGTTACAGTGATGGAGGTAGATTATATATCGACCATACGAATAATAAGCTTAAGTTTCTGATACTTTCAAGCTATCTAAGTATTTCAAGTAATAGTGCAATTCCTTTAAATGAACCTATTTGGGTGGCAGTAACCTTTGGAGCTGATGGAATGCATATGTATTTAAATACAGTTGAGCAAGTTGATATCAATCCAGATCCTACTGGTATGTTGACTTCAATAGGTAATCTGCGAGCTGGAGCAGGACAATATGTATGGTATGCGCCCGGAGATTATGAAATTCCTTTCAAAGGATATATCGATGAAATTGAGATCTATGATTACCAATGTAATCCAAATATTCCAATTCCTCAAGTTCAAGATTCAATTGTAATTTGGCATTTTGACGAAGGAGATGGAAATATTGCTTACAATGCAACTGGTAGTGTTCATAATGGTACTTTAATAAATATGACCGATGATAATTGGCATCTTGGTCTAGTCGGAGAACATTGCCTTCAATTTGGAGGTGCTGATAGTGCTATAACAGGATGCGAATTAGTCGAATTTGAAGACGATGCTTTTGATTTAGAGAATGGAACTTGGGCCTTAATGTTTAAAACATCAAGTTTTCATAATGGCATTCTTATGTCAAAAGATGCTGACGGATATCTTGCTGCCGGTATTTTAAGGTTACATGAAGATGGAAGAATTAGTTTTGGCTTTGGTACTGAAACTCAATATGTGATTTATAGTAATAATTCAGTTTCATTAAACGAACCTATTTGGATTGCGGTCAATTGGGGAGAGAGCGGACTGCATATGTTTATCGATATGGTAGAACAAAATGATTTCCATTCATTTTCAGGAGGGATGGAGAATTCCTATGGAAATGTAAGAGTTGGAGCCGGACAGTACTCATTATCAGCACCTGGATTTTATGAAAATCCTTTTAACGGCTATATCGATGAGGTTACCATTTATAATTATCAATGTAATCCCTCGAATCCACCTAATCAGAAAATATGTTTGAAAGACAAGACTATCTTGGACTCAATTTTCCTTTCCCCCGCTTCCCCCAATCCCTTCAATCCCTCCACTACCCTTTCTTACTCCCTCCCCGCAAGCGGGGAAATCGCGCTGACCGTGTATGATCTTCAGGGGCGGGAAGTTTCCACATTATTTGAAGGCTATCAAGCGGCGGGGAATCATCAAGCGGTGTTCGATGGTGCGCAGCTGGCTTCCGGTATCTATTTTGCGGTCTTGCAGGCGGGGGAATTCCGGCAGACGCAGAAACTGGCGCTGATTAAATAAGCAAGTTAAAAGTTAAAAGTTAAAAGCTAAAAGTGAAAGCAAACAAAAAGCAAAAGCATTATTCACAGGGATAAAGGAGATAAAAGCAGGATAAAAACCAAAGCGATTCATAACAAATTATACAGATTAAACGGATTTGCTTTTATCCTAAATATCCCCTTCATCCCTGTTAATTGTTTTTGCTTTCCCTAAATCCCAAATCCTAAATCCTGAAAAAAAAGCCCGCTCCGCGGGCTTTTTTTCGGCACAGACCTTGCTTTTCTTGAATATTATCCGGTTTTATTATAAATTTAAGCAAATAATCGATTTCACCTACAACCTTTGCACGGAAAGGGGTGTTTATGCGAAAAACACTTACATTGTTTTTTATTTTATCCATCACTGCCGCAGCGGTTTTTGCGCAATCCGGATCGCAGGTAATATACCGCGGCAGCGGCGACATTACCGGCGCTTTCCTCAACGAAAGCGGGCTGATTGCGCAAAAAGAATCGGCGGCCGAACTTACCGATTTGAGCAAACTGGGATTAGCCAAGTATCCTTTAGAAGGCGGGATACCGTCTATCAGCGCCAGTCAAAGACTGACCTTTTCCGCTGACGGTTATTATGCCGCAGTGGTGAATTATCTGCCGGCCGGGGATTATATCGAGATCCCGCAATTCACCATTTATTTTGTAAAAGCCAGCGGGCCTTTGGGGCGTCAAACCTGGAAGAATTATAAGCCCTTGACAGTGACTGGCGTTCCCGGTTTGACCGATGTGGTCGTTTCCGACCGGGGGAATTTTATCGGACTCATCCGCAACATCAACATCGCCGAAGCCTCACAGATGCTTTTCTATAATGCCACCGGCGAATTGTTGAAAACGGTGGATTTCCCGGCGGTGACAGAAGTCAAATTCAATGAGGACGGCCGTTTGGTCGGCGCTATTTCCGGCGTTCGGGGGCTGGTGCTGTTCACTTCCGCCGGTGAGGAGATTGTAGAACTTGGTCCTTGCCAATGGTTCGATTTGACTTATATCCCCATTGAAGGAGATGTCCCCAGTTCGCCAATTGCCACCAAATGTGTTTACACAAATGGCAATATCATCAGTTTATACAGCGAATTGGATCCAAAAGTCCAGTGGTCGAAAGCATTTGGCGAAGAAATATTCCGGGATGTGGCGATTACTTGGTACAATGCGGATATTTTAGCGGTGTCCAAGCATAATCTATATCATATCGACGGCGCCACCGGTGAAATCCTTTTTGAAAGGCATTTGGGCGCGCCTAAGGCTATTACAACCTGCGCGCTGGAAAAACATTCAACGGACAACTTGAAAATCGCTTACGGCTGGGAAATCGACAACGGGCGCGAAGTCGATTATACTCAGAGACATATTCAAGGGGGATTTTCTTATATTAAAAATCCCACTTCCCCGGAATTTATCGAACACAGCGAAAACCTGAATTATTCCAATTGGAATGTTTTCACCCCGGAAGTAAAATTCTGGCGGGAAGGGCTTTTAATTCAGACGATGGATGAAATCCGCTACTTAAAATTAAACGAGGGAAGGTAGGCGCACCATGAAAAAGATAACTACTTTCCTGGCTATATTAGCCCTCGTTTCTCTGGGATTCGGACAGACTATCCCCTGGATTTACGAACCGACTAATCAGGCTCATCCGGTCGGCAATAATTATATGGAATTTCAGGATTATTCCGGCGGAGCTTCCTCTTATTATCATGACGGCATCGATATAATGGCCGGTTACGGCAACCGCCCGGTTTTTTCCGCCAATACCGGAGTCCAGACCCATCTTTCCACCGGAACGATGTATGGCGGTCTAATGATTGGACAAGCTGTTTCCGGCGGCGAAGGATGGCTCTATTGGCATATCCCTTCTTCCTCGATGCAGTTTGCCGTAGGGGATTCGGTCTATGAAGGCGATTTCATCGGCAGAGTCGCCACCTGGTCGGTTTCGGAATTCCACCATGTACATTTCAACAAAGTGGTGGGAACCGGCGGGTATCCTTGGTCCTGGTACACTTCCACCGACAATCCCTTTATGTATCTGACACCTTACACCGATCCCGATGCGCCGTTTTTCCGTCCCGCTTATCAAGGCAATGTTTTCGCTTTTGCCACCAATGGCACCGCAACTTATTTGAATCCTACCAGTTTAAGCGGGCAAGTCGATATTGTCGCCAATATCGCCGATGTCATCAATGATCCGGATTGGCTGGAATCGCCTTTCCAAGTACGTTATTGGATCAACGGTCCCGCTTCCGTGCCGCCCACCAATTCCTTTTACGCGGTCGGAGCTTTTCCCGGCGATAATACCATCAATGTACCTTACCGGGAAGATGCCACTTGTATGACCCAGGGCAATTACAATGTGCGCACCTATTTCTTCAATGTTACCAATACCGACGGCGATTCCACCGTGGAATTATCCGACAGCGATTACAGCTGGAACACTACCATTTTCCCCGCCGGCAATTACACGGTCTATGTGGAAGCTTCGGATCGCTTTGGCAACGCCACAGTGGATAGTATGGCGGTTACGGTGGCGGGCGGAGCTAATTTTACCTTCTCCTTCGAACCGGTCAATCCTCCGATTATTATTCCTCCCACCGGCGGTTCTTTCGAATATACTGTCACAATCGCCAATACCGGCGGTTCCGCTGGAATCATCGATGCCTGGATTATGGCGACTTTGCCCGACAGCACTACCATCGGTCCGATTCTACTGGCGCAGAATATGAACATTGGCGCGGGCGGTTCCGTAGTCCGCACCAGAACGCAAATAGTGCCGCCTGTGGCTCCGGCCGGCGTCTATTATTACTACGGCAATATTGGAGATTATCCCGGAGTCATCCTGCAAAGCGATGGCTTCAATTTTACTAAACAGTAAAATGGCATGGGCATCGGGCATCAAGCATTAGTAAAAACGGATATTAGGCGCTTGATAATTCCCACTTGATACTTTATGCGTATGACAATCCCTAAATTCTTTCTCATATTTAGCCTGCATTATTCATAAAATCGTCATATTTGATAAATACGGCTTGTAGTGACGAGCCAACGGCTCGTCATCCTATTTGGACGAGGCGTTGCCTCGTCCCTACCGTAAATGTTTGTGTTTATTTATGTTATGATTATTATTCGTAGCATTTATGAATTAAACAGGTTCGGTAGGGACAGAACAGTGTTCTGTCCCTGCAATCGGAAAATATTAATCATAACTGGTATATAAGAAAAAAGGCGGATCGAATCGATCCGCCTTTTTCATTGTGTGAAAGGAAGCATCAAGGAACAACAATGGTATCGAAAATCTGCTGGATAATATCTTCAGAACGCATTTCTTCAGCTTCGGCTTCGTAAGTGATCATCACCCGGTGCCGCAGAACATCCATCCCGATGGAACGAATATCTTCGGGAATGACATATCCCCGGCGTTTGATGAAAGCCAGCGCCCGAGCAGCTTTAGCCAAATAAATCGAAGCGCGGGGTGAAGCGCCGTAAGCTATAAGGTTTTTCACTTTTGCCAAACCGAATTTTTCCGGCTGACGGGTAGCGAAAACAATGTCCAGAATATAATTTTCAATCTTGGGATCGAGATAAATCTCTTCCACTACTTTGCGGGCGCGGAAAATCGCTTCAGGATTGATTACCGCTTTAGCTTTCGGTATGGATGTGGAGATTTGCTGGCGCATTATTTCCAGTTCTTCTTCCCTGGAGGGGTAGTCTATGATGATTTTCAGCATAAATCGGTCGACCTGGGCTTCCGGCAGAGGATAAGTGCCTTCCTGTTCGATGGGATTCTGCGTCGCCAGCACTAAGAAAAGCGCATCCAGAGGGAAAGTCTTTTCACCGATAGTCACCTGTCTCTCCTGCATCGCTTCCAACAGCGCGGATTGCACTTTCGCCGGAGCGCGGTTAATTTCATCGGCCAGGATAAGGTTGGCGAAGATGGGACCTTTGCGGGTGAAAAAATCCGCCGTCTTCTGATTGTAGACTAAAGTCCCGACTAAATCGGCGGGAAGCAAATCGGGTGTGAACTGTATACGCTGAAATTTGGCGTCGATCGCAGCGGAAAGCGATTTTATGGCGGTAGTTTTCGCTAAGCCGGGCACACCTTCCAGCAGAATATGACCGTCAGCCAGCAGCCCCACCAACATCCTTTCCACCATTTTTTTCTGACCGACAATAATTTGCGCGATTTCTTTGGTAATATCGGAGATGAACTCCGATTCTCGTTCGATTTTTTCCGTTAATTCTCTGATTTGTGGATCCATATCGATCATCGTTTATTTAATGTGGCAATTTCGGAAATTCTTACTATATACTTTTTACCCTGCGTAAAAGTTCCGATTTGAATAAGGAAACTTTGTAATTAATACTGACCAAAAAAAGAGGCTGCAAAAATGCAGCCTCTAATTTTGTAAATCTATTCATCGTTACGCTGATTCAAATTTGATTTCAATTACTTCATTGGGTTCGGTAAAGGGAAGCCGGATATGCTGAGCGATATAGGGTTCGTATTCCGGAACTAATTTCTTTAAAAATGTCCGGAGTTCCTGATGATTGAAAGTATAAGACCGGGTTAAAAATTCATTTATCAGAGTTAGGTAATTCTTATTCAATGTATATTGCGGTGTAAGCACAAATAAATTGGGTACACCGGTGAGTTTTTCTTCGCCGCGCAGATAGAGGCTTTCCCGGATTTTCTCCCCCGGCCGCAGTCCGGTAAATTCAATAGCAATATCTTCATCGAGTTTCAGCCCGGATAATTCGATCATATATTTCGCCAGATCGACAATCTTTATCGGCTCGCCCATATCCAGGACATAAATATTCCCCGATTCTCCGATCGCCGCCGCCTGCAATACTAATTCCACCGCTTCCGAAATCAGCATAAAGTAGCGGCAGATTTCCGGATGTGTAACCGTAACCGGGCCGCCGTTAGCGATCTGTTCTTTAAATTTGGGGATGACACTGCCGGAACTCCCCAGCACATTGCCAAAACGAACTGTAATGAATTTCGTCTCGCCGGTGCCGTTGTACAGCTGAACGATTTGTTCACATATCCGTTTAGTAGCGCCCATCACACTGGTGGGCTGGACTGCTTTGTCAGTGGAAATTAAAATGAACCTTTCCACATTGAAATCTTTACATAAAGCGGTTAAATTGAGGGTGCAGCGCAGATTGTTGTTGGTCGCCGCCCAGGGATTCATTTCCATCATCGGCACATGTTTATATGCGGCTGCGTGAAAAACAATATTCGGCTGGTAATAGGAGAAAATTTTGTAAAGGATTTTTTCATTGACTGCATCAGCGACAATCGTGACAATTTTCGTCTTCAACTTTTCTTTCAGAAGGATTTCTTCCGTACGATAACAATTATATTCCGTATTATCTAAAACAATAATGCATTCCGGCTGAAACGAAGCGATTTGCCGGCATAATTCACTGCCAATACTGCCGCCGCCGCCGACCACAAGAACCGCCTTATTCTTAATCAATTCCGCCACCGGCTGATAATCGAGTTGAACCGGTTTCCGGCGCAGGAGATCGACGATTTCAAAGTTACGCAGTTGGGAAATGGAAAATTTATCCTGCATCAAATCTACCAGACCTGGAATAGTCTTGATTTCTACTTTGTCTGCCACCTGACTGGTGATGGAATTCAGGATTTTTCGATTCTCCAATCCGGATAACGAAGGTATCGATAAATAGATACTGTCGATGTCATATTTTTCCACCACATTCCCGATTTCTATCCCCCGGCCTAGAATCGGTTTATTGTGGATATATTTTCCTTTTTTATTGGTATCGTCATCGATGAAACCTACTACATGAATATCACCGGTTTTAGCGTTTTCGATATTTCTTAACAGCAATTCTCCGGCTTGACCGGCGCCGTAAATTAATATACGCTTTTGGCTGTCTTTTTTCTTGCGGTTGATAAATGACCAATCGTAAGAATAGAGAATTCTGGTCAGTATCCTAGTGCCTCCCGTGAAAAAGAAGACCAGAAACCAGTCTAAAACCAAGACCGAACGAGGAATCACATTGGCGGTGGCAAAATAATTAAGCAATACTATCAAGATGGTACCCAGTGTGTTAGCCTTCAAAAGACTAATCATTGTATGAATACCGGAAAACCGCCAGATTTCCGAATACAGTTTGAACAAATAGAATGAACTCGACCTGATGATTAAATATATAACCATAAGGTACATTAGTTCATTAATCTTACCGGAAAGAGACTGAAGGTCGAAACGCAGAAAATGGCTGACCGAATAGGACAGTCCGAAAGCCATCAGGTCCAATATCATCTTAGCAAAAACACGAGTTGGCAGATTTTTTTGCGATTTATTAATTACCAATTTTACTCCGGAAAATATTAATTAAAGTTCTACTTTAATTATATGATTTGGATTCTATAGTGTTTGGAATAGAGTGAGATTAGTTCAAGCAAAAACCGACAACTGTTACAAACAAAATAAAATTTCACTTGCCGATAAAACCGTAAAACGTGGCAAATAAAATTACCGTAAATAATATTTTAGTTAAAAATTGGCTTTAAGGTTGTGATATATGTCATCTAATATATTGTTTTGAGAAATATTATGCAAATATTTCTATTCAAAACAAATAAAAGTGGAAAAATTTTATGAAGCTGGAATGGCGAACAAACCATTTAGCCTGCATTATTCATAAAATCATCATTTCCGGAAAAACGGTGTGTCTTTTGTATTTGTAGGAACGAGCCAACGGCTCGTCCTGCCATTTGGACGAGGCGTTGCCTCGTCCCTACATAATAATGTGATTTTATTGATTTTGCGATTAATTCAACCCAGTTTATGAATTAATCAGGTTAGATGGTCTATGTAGTCTAAAAAGTTGAAAGATCGATGCGGTCCACTATTCCCACAATGCTGCAATCGACCGGTGTCATAGTCTTATCCAAAGAAATCGCCGCTTCGCGGGAAGTAATATAATATACCGTTTCACCCTGACCGGCGCCGACGGAATCTACTGCAACTATCGGCCCGCCTACTTTCTCCAGCCGACTGTCCAAAGGCTGGATGATCTGCAGTTTCTTCCCGGTTAAGCTGGGATGTTTCTGAGTCGCCCAGATGGTGCCTATTACTTTTGCCAAATTCATTGATTTTACTGGTGAAAGTGTTAATTGTACTGTTGCTTAAGGTTATAACATACCTATAGCGTCATTGCGAAAGGCTGAAAGCCTTGAAGCAATCCCCTGAATTTGTGATCTAACCTCATTGAACAGCACAGTTAATCCTTTAAATGTTTAAGCCAATCGACCGGAGCGTAATCATCCGTCAGAGGTTTGACTTTTTTCAGGTCCACATTTGAAATATCCAGCTGGTCTGCGCAGAAAATGTAATCATAGGGGAAGCCGGCTTTCAATTGCAGATTTGCCGCTTTCTGCACAATGTCGAATTTACTCAATTTTTGATTACAGGCGACGATGATGACATTATTTTTCCCAAAGACTTTAAAACGGTAGACATAGGGAAAAACCTCTTGATAAGTTTTCAGCATCGCCCAATACAAATGCGCTTCGGAACACCAGACATTGGAAGCGACTACGCCGCCGGGATTGAGCTTTGATTCCGCAATCTCCAAAAATTCCACCGTAGTCAGATGAAAAGGTATGGAATCAGCATTATACGCGTCGAGAATGATAATGTCAAATTTCTTTTTCGACCGCATAAGGTGTACCCGGCCATCCGTTACCACAATATTATAGGGAGCATATTGCTCGACAAAGAAATATTCTTTAGCGATTTCCACTACCTCCGGGTCGATTTCCACTGCTTCAATCTGAATTTGCGGCAAATGTTCTTTGATTACCCGCTGCACCGCGCCGCCGCCCAGCCCGATTGTCAAGATGGAACGAGCGTCCGGCTTAAAAAGCAGCGCTAAGGGAAGATATTTAGTATATTCCAACTGCAGAGCGACCGGATCGTCGATATAAACCGCGCTCTGCACGATATTATTGCCAAATTTCATATAGCGCACACCGGCGCTTTCGGAAACGACAATATGATGATAAATCGATTCCTTCTCCAATATGATCTTTTCTGCAGCGGAAGCGAACATAGTCGATAATAACCAAAATATAGTGTATATGATGATTTTCAATTTGAGCTTTTCCGTATTTTGGGAAGCAAAAGCGCCCCGGTAAAAATCAACACAGCGGCAAGTATCCGGATATTAGTTTTAGTGCCGTAAGCCGGGATGAGAAAAAACGCTGTCCCCAAAGTCCCGATGATACTGCCGGCAGTGGAAGCGGCATAAAGCCGACCCGCGATATTGCCGATGGATTGGATGCTATGCGCTTTCAATTTTATGACAAAAGGCGAAACTATGCCCATCCCCATCCCCGGAAGCAGAAAAAGCACGGTTGAAGCGAGAAGCGGATTCCATTTATAACCGAAATCCAGCGCAAATATCCAGTTATTGACCGCAGGGTATACAGAGGGCAGGATGAGCACCATCATTCCCGAAGCCATTAGGATAAAACACAAAAATATTACTTTAGGAATCATATCCGCCAGCATCCCGCCAACATAATAACCTAAAGCCAGCGCTGTCAGAAAAACCGCGATCAATGCTCCCCAGACAAAAATGGAATTGCCAAAATAGGGAGCTAAAATCCGGCTGCCCAGAAGTTCCAGGCTCATCAAGCAGGCGCCGGATAAAAATGCTGTTAAATAGTATAAGATTTCAGAAGATAGTTTAATTAATGATTGCTATCATTCAAAGTAGGAAGTTACAAGCAGCAAGTTACAAGCAGCAAGTAAAAGCCGAAGTGCAAAACTAATCATATATATCAGCCTCTTTTATACCTTGTCATTGCCCCGGCGGGTAAATAGAATTGTGTCGTACCATTATTTTTGTTCAAAAGATTATACGCTTCCTCAAGACTCAACCGGGAAAAATTCAACATTTTTAATGCAGCATCGTCCAATTCAGTATAAATCTTGACGGAAAACTTCTTCCCCATCTGCATAAGCGAAACCGCGGTTTGTCCGTTTATCAAATATCTCTGCAACAAAGAATGACTGATTTGCTTTAACTCACCCAAAGTGAAAAGTGTTTCCAGGTTTTTTGAACCTATGCCTTCCCGGCAGCGGGCGAATACCAACATCTCTCCGCCGTTTTTCAGCGCGGCGGCGGCGTGATACATACTTTTATGCGTTTGCAGTAAATCGATGTCTTTGGGATGCCCTCCTGGAGACACAATAACGGTATCGGCTTGACAATTATCCGTGACACAGAAGAGCTTTTCCGCTTCCGCAGTCAATTTGCAGTAAGTGGCATTGATTTCTCCGGCGAAAAATCGCCGCGGCAATTCATCGTGACCCAGTAAGATTCCGCAATAATATATCAGTGGCAGCAGTTTCACCGCTTCGATAATATCCTGAATCAGAACATTGTCTTCAATGGAACCTGAATCCGAACCGGGAATCCAGTTAGGATCTAGATTTAAGCTTAACCGATGGTTCTGCGTAATACTTCGGCGGCTGGAACACCCCGGTAAAATCATTTTAGGTCCGCCTCCATAAACCGCGAAATAATGCGGGAGCGAGCCGCCAATTGCAAAGACTCGGTCTGATTTGATAATCAGCGGATTGATTTCTATAGGAGTGCCGCGAGAAGTAACTCCTAAGTTTAACACATGGCTGTCGCAATCATGCTGACGGATTAAGTAATGGTCGACAACCTCCGCGCCGAGAATTTCCCGGTAGATTTCCCTGCCGCCGGGAAGGTGAATCCCATTAGCGATGAGAAAAACGGTATTCGAGGAGTTGAAACCGTAATCTTTTAAGATAGTTAGAAACCGGGGGAGAAGCAAATCCAGTCCGCATTTTCTGGTGCGGTCGGGAATGATGATTAAAAGGTTCTTTCCGCCTTTAAAGTAGTTTTCCAGCGCTAAATCGGCGGAATACAAAGCCGCAGCCAATTCCTGAGAAATATCGATAGAAGGCAAATCGAGGATGGGCGGTCGTATTTCCTGCAAGGAAGACGGAACTTCTAATGGTAAAACCGTTTCTCCGTATTTAATGGAAATCGTTGGCATATAATGTAGGAAATCCTGCGGAATCGATGAGTTTTTCTCCAGGATATTTTTTGGTAAATACTTATTTGGCAGAATATAAAGATTATTGACAAGATTGTCAAATTAAATCGAGGCAATTAAAGGAAAATAGTTGATAGTTGATAGTTGATAGTTGATGGTAGATGTATTGTTCTTTGAGGTTAGTTCCAATGCGTCATTGCGATAGGCTGAAAGCCTTGAAGCAATCTCACCAAAAAATAAGAATAAATAATACTAACCTTAAAAATCAGTACAGGTAGATGTTAGATATTAGATAGTTAAAAATTAGTGCTGTCAGGCGCCCCCGCCTGACAGCCTGTTATCCCTGTCAAATTTTCCTCGTTCCCACACTCCGGCGTGGGAACGAATATAAAATTCACTTCAAGATAGTTTGACTATTAAAGATAATTTACCTAAATTTTAAGCTTATGGAATCAATGATATTATCGACTCTCGCTATTTTTACTGTCCTTTATTTTTTCTTAGGATTAGGTATCTATTTAGGGCTGAGGAAATCCCGGAAAATCGCTCCGGAATCCGGTTTTCAGGGTATGGTAAGTATAATCGTCCCGGTGCGCAACGAGATGGAACATATCGGGGGATTGATAGAATGCCTGAGCGGACAGGATTATGACCATTGGGAAGCTATTATTGTCGACGACAATTCTAACGATGGAACTTTTAAAGCGGCTCAGGCTCTGTGTCAGGGCGATAACAGGTTTAAAATCATCCGCGCCGGAGATAATACCCATGGTTGGGGCCCCAAGAAAAACGCCCTCGATTGGGGAATTAAATCCGCTTCAGGCGAGATAATATTGATTACCGACGCCGATTGCCGGCCGGGAAAAACCTGGGCTGCGGGGATGGCGAAGCTCTTTCAAGCGGATACTGTTGCGGTTGCCGGATTTTCGCCTTTGGAAACAAGCGGGACAATTTCCGGCAGATGGAAAGCTTTGGAAGCCTTAGCAGCGGCCATCATCGGCGCCGGATTGATGGGCTGGGGAAAACCGTTTATGGTGACCGGCAGGAATTTCGCCTACCGAAAAGAAATCTATCTCAAGATGGGTGGGTTCGGCGAAAAAGGGAAATTGCCCGCCGGAGATGATGATTTGTTAGCGCAGGAATTGGGAAAATATGGTAAAGTAGTGTTTTCCTACAATCCTCAGACTTTTGTCAAGTCGCTGGTCTCCGCCGGAGGATACTTAAAGCGAAAACAGCGGCATTTCGCCGTAGCGAAAAAGTTTCCTCCACTTTTTGTCGCTTTGGGACTAATTGTTTTCGGATTCTTTTTCAGTTTGCTCGCCTCTTTTATATATGGTATGATCTTCCACGCTGAAGGGATATTATTGACAGCCACCTGCGCATTTGCCGGTAAAATTATCATCGATTATATTGTTTTAAAATACGGCGCCGGCAGATTGCAGACTGAATATAAAATTGGCGATTTTCTCCTGGTTGAGTTACTACAAATTCCTTACACCTTGATTTTACAGCCGCTGTCTCTTCCGGGGAAGATTGAATGGAAAGGGAGGAAGCTTTGAAATTACGGACGGTCAAATATTCCGCAGATAAATTGCAAGTTTCAGCTAAGCAGGGGTGGAATCTATTAAAGACAGCCATAAGTATTTTTTGCTGGAAATTGCGTTTGGGCAGATATACCGCTCCTTCGCCGGTGATTTTAATGGTGGAACCGACCAACCGCTGTAATTTTAGATGTCCTTTGTGCGGCCGGGGGGCGGGCAAGCTTACGAGAGCGGAAGGCGATTTGAGTTTGGAACGGTTTCGGCAAATCATCGACGATGCTCAAGGTCTGAAGATGTTGTTTCTGTGGAATCAGGGTGAGCCCCTGCTGAACCGAAAGCTTGACGAATTTATTAAATATGCCAAATCCAAGTCGATTTTTTGCGTAGTTTCTACCAACGGTTCTCTATTGGAAAGAGACGGGAAAAAATTGCTCGATGCAGGCTTGGATGAATTGATTGTTTCGCTTGACGGAGCCAGTGCGGAAACTTTTTCACGGTATAGACAAGGCGGGGATTTTGATAAAATCATCTTATCTATCAAGGATTTGGTTAATTCCCGGGGCAATAAGTTAAAACCTCTAATATCTCTGCAGTTTCTTTTATTGAAACACAACACCGGTGAGATTGGCGAATTTAAAAGGCTGGCGAAACAAATCGGCGCCGACCGAGTATTATGGAAAACCGCTCAGGTCAGCAATTCTGACGAAGCGATGGAGTATTTACCTCAAACGGAGGGATTAAGCCGTTATCGCGATTATGAAAAAATGGTTTTACGGCGCATAAGGAAAAACTGCCGAAGGATTTTTTACAGCTCTGTGATAGATTGGAACGGGAATATGACGGTTTGCTGTTTCGATAAAGATGAAGATTTTGTGATGGGTAATGTATTTCTCGAGGGCTTGGAAAAGGTTTGGCGGGGAGAAAAATTCCGGAGTTTTCGCGTCGATATTACGCAGGGAAAGATGAAGCCGATGTGTTACAATTGTACGGAAGGATTGGAAAAGTTGTTTATTTCCTCAAAATATTTATAAAACAGTGTTCAAGTGGGCAAGTGTTCAAGTGCACAAGTGAAAAACACAGTAATAAATGACTAAAACCAGAATATTACTACATTAGATTACCGTGGAAAGGTGTCAGGTGAGGACACCTGACACCACAGTTGTATTTATAAAACAGTGTTCAAGTGGGCAAGTGTTCAAGTGCACAAGTGAAAAACACAGTAATAAATGACTAAAACCAGAATATTTTGGGCTTTGAAAATTTTAATCACCGTATTTATTCTTTTAGTTCTGGTTAAAACTATCAAGTTCACCGAGATTTTATCTGCCTTAAGTAAAGCGGAAAAGAGCGGAGTGGCTGCCGCGGTGGCGTTACTGCCGCTGAATCTGGCTTTACAAGCGGTAAAATGGGGGATACTGCTGAAGACTTTAAAACAGCCGATAAAAACTATCGATATTTTCGGTTCCTTGCTGGTTGGTTTTTCACTGGGTTTAGTCACCCCCGGGCGGTTAGGCGAATTCGGACGGGCTTTTGCGGTAAGAGGCGCGGAACCGATTCAAGTGGCGGGATTGTCGGTCATCGATAAATTATATAATTTAGTATGTATAGGCTTAGCCGGAGGATTAGCGATATTGACCCTTCCCGGTATGATTTTGCAGCGGACATTCTGGGAAATATTGACCGCACTGATCGTTTACCTAGCCGGAACTTTTATCGTATTGTATATAGCGTTGCATCCGGGATTTATTCGGGGAGTGGTGTATAGCATCAGCTTGATTCTGCCCAAAAGAGACAAAATGAAAGCGCTGATTGAATGTCTGGACGGAATATCCAAACAAAAAGCCGCCTTGGTAATGGCTCTTACTTCCTTATTTTATGTAACTTTCATCCTGCAGTTCTTCCTTCTGGTCAATTCATTCGGCAATTTACGAATAATCGACGGTGTGAGAGGTCTGCCGGCTATAATCTTCGCCAAGACATTTTTACCCATCTCGGTCGGCGGATTGGGCGTGGGAGAATTAGCTTCGGTAAGATTGCTGGAAATTTTTAATCTCGAAGCGGCGGCAGCCTTCAACGCTTCCCTGGCGCTATTCGCGGTCAATGTCTTGACACCGGGAATCGCCGGAATCATTTTTATTCCCAAATTGAAATTTAAAAACGGCGGAAGATGACTACTATAATATTATCTGTCCTATTAGTTACCGGAGCCTGGGTGTATTTCATATTCACCGGCTGGGTTTCCAAAGGATTGAAAAGGCTGAAAAAAGCCGAACCTCTGACTGATGTATTATTGCCGACGGTTTCTGTAATCTTGCCGGCGAGGAATGAAGCGCACAATATCGAAGAAACCTTGGAATCGTTGGCTAATCAGCAATACCCGGCAGACAAATTCGAAATCATAATGGTCGACGACCGTTCCGACGATGAGACCGGGGCGATAATGGCTGACTATTCCAAGAAGCACAAGCGTTTCATCCGGGTAGATATTGAGGAATTACCGGGGAAAATCAGTCCTAAGAAAAATGCGGTGGAATGGGGAGTCGCCGCTTCCAGCGGTGAAATTATCGTGACTACCGATGCGGACTGCATTCATTCGCCGATGTGGCTGAGGACTATGGTATCATACTTTACTCCGGATACCGGACTAGTCGCAGGATTAGTTACCTTAGAACCTGACGATGAAACCTGGGCGCACCGCCTGCACGCTTTGGATTATATTTCTCACACCTTAGTCGGCGCCGGAGCTATCGGCAACGGCAGCGCGATGAATTGCACTGCGGCGAATTTGGCTTATCGTTACCAGACTTTTATGGAATTGGGCGGATTCGGGGAATATTCGGATTTAGTTTCAGGAGACGATGAATTCTTCCTGCATCGGATGATGGGAAGTAAAAAATGGAAAGCGGCCTATGCTATTGGAAAGGATAGCATAGTCAAATCGCTGCCCCCGGAAAAAATCGACGAGATTTTGAATCAGCGGCTGAGATGGGGATCGAAAGGTATTTATTATCCCCCTCAGGTTAAAAGACTGGCGATACTCATCTTTTTGTTTTTGGTTCTAATGATGATAGCGCCGGCGCTCGTCATATTTAAAGTCTTGCCGCTGGGCATTTTCATTGTTTCAGCGGTATTGAAACTACTGGCGGATCTATTAGTGATTAAGACGGGATTCCGAATTTTCGAACTAAAATTCCAACCGGTCAGATTCATTCTGTTATTCTTTATTCATCCTGTGGAAATCACGCTATCCGCTGCCGGAGGCCATTTTTTACCTTTCAAATGGAAAGGCGAATCCTACCGTTCCAAATTGAAATAACTTTTCAGCTGATTCGTACTAACCGCTCATTATAAAAAACGACTTCCCAATGAAATTAAATTAAAAAATATTTTCAAATTTCCGGAACAAAACAAAAAAATTTTAGTATAAAAATATTAAATATCAAAAAAAGCAGCGCTCTTTAATAGTATATGTAAATAAATTATCAAGTTACGGTGAATATGTTTTTAATGAGTTTTTTTTCACGATCATAGTGATTCGGAGTTCTGAAAGCTCTTAATATGGGAGAAAAACTAAATAAATTTTTAAAAATCGATTTTACCCCAAAAAAATGCTTAAAGAATTTGACTTTTTGCTATAAGTTTGTTTATTTTATGAAGTTATTTTTTTAAGTACCCTGTAAAATAATTTTCCAGCATTTTTCCGGCGTTGTCAATAGCGGTACCATAAATATTAACAATTTTCAAGTCAAAGTAGAGAGATTTTTAAATGAAAAGGTGCATTCTTGCTATAGCGGTCTTAATTCCGGTAATATTTATCTTATCTGGCTGCGGGCCAAAAGTGACAGATGTCGAGATGTTCACTCAAGCCAACCAGCTTCAGCGGGAAGGCAAATACGACGAAGCTGTTAGTATGTACGATAATTTAATCGACAAGTATCCTGCCAGCGCTTACGGACCGCAAGCTCAATTTATGATTGGATTCATCTACGCCAATGAAGTGAAAAATCTGGACAAAGCTAAAGAAGCATACGAAAAATTCCTCAAGGCTTATCCGGATCATGAAATGGCGAAGGACGCCAAATGGGAACTGGATCATTTGGGGCAGGATATCGACGATATTGAGGCTTTAATAAAAAGTAACGCGGATTCAACTAAACAAGAATAGACCTATTGGGGAGGTCTTTAATAAAAATATGTGATACATAACTGTGAAAGGAAGTAAAAAAATGAAGTATTTAGTAGTCACTTTATTGGTTGTCGTTCTTGCTTTCGGTTTTCTTTTTAACAGCTGTAAAAAAGCTCAGGAAACTGAAGAGCCCGTGCCTGAACAGGTAATGGAAGACACCACTACCGTCGCTCCGGATACCACCGTAGCTGCGACTGACACTACTCACGCTGTTCAATAATTTTTTCCTCATTCTGGTTTCATTGTATAGAAGCAGCGCGAAAAAAGCCCGCAAGGCAACAATCAAGGACTTTGAGGCAAATAGGCTGTCGTCATTAAGATGACAGCCTATTTTTTATTTACACTGTCTCTAATTATTGCTTTCCGATTGTAGGGACAGAACACTGTTCTGTCCCTACCAAACATGCGAAAAGACTTTGGGGAACCGGTATATTGGACTCTTTTCCGAAAAATAATTGATATTTAAAAAAAATAATATTATATTATTGTTAAACATTTAACATTAGTTGTATCTACAAAGTTCTTTGATCAATTCTGCTCCAAGTAGCGCTGTCGACCCTCTGTGGTCGACAGAATGTAACTGAAAAACAAACAAATGGTATCGACTGCGGAGAGTCGACACCACACATTCTGGCTCATTTGGAAGGAATTGATCAAATTACTTTATAAATATCAATACTTTTAACACAAAAATTTGGGGCATCACATGAAAAAGAAATCATGGTTTTTTCTAGTATTTGTTTTCTTTGTGACAACTTTAGCAAGCGGTCAGACTTATGTGGGTTCCGGCGAATGCTCACTGTGTCATATGAGCCAATATAATTACTGGGAAGATTCCGGGCATCATTACAAATTACAGGCGGTCACTTCAGGGCAGGCGCCGACCTATCCTTTTGAAGCTATTCCCGGAACACCCAATGTAGTTAATCCTCCGACTACCTCGGCTTACCAATATACTTGGGGCGATGTTACCTATGTCATCGGCGGTTATTATTGGAAGGCTCGGTTTATGGACAGCAATGGCTATATTATTACCGGAGCAGTGGGAGATTTGACGCAGTGGAATGTCCACACTCAAGTGTGGGCAGCTTACAGCGCCGGGCAGACTAAGCCTTATGACTGCGGTTCCTGTCATACTACAGGATTCAGCAGTCAGGGTAGTCAAGGTGGATTAGTTGGAATAATTGGAACTTGGGAAGAAGAAGGGGTTGGCTGTGAAGCTTGTCACGGGCCGGGAAGCGAACATGCTATGACGCCCTCCTCGGCAAATATTACCATCGATCCGACCAGCGAATTATGCGGGCAATGCCATTTCCGCGATTCGCAGCACCGGATTAAAGCAGCCAATGGCTGGATTGAACATCATGAACAATATGATGAATTTCTCCATTCGCCTCATTATGAAAGCTTGACCTGCAACACCTGTCATAATGTTCATAAGAGTACAGTTTACGATCAAGGCGGATTGAAAGTGAATCCATCCTGCGCCTCCTGCCATTCCGGTTACAACATTGTGGGGATGGATGATTTGGAATGCTGGGATTGTCATATGCCCTATTCTTCAAAGTCCGCCGTCGCTTATTCCAGCAATCAGGCGGATGTCACTTCCCACCAATTTCGTATTTGGGTGACTACTTTCCCCAAAGATTCAATGTTCTATACGGAAGGAAGTTCTCAATTTGTTAAGACCGACAGCAGCGGTCAGGTTTACGGTAATACACTGGATTTAGTCTGTCTAAGATGTCATAATGAAATGACTCTTCAAGAAGCTTATTGGATTGCGGATGATATACATACTGAAGGTTTAGAAGTTGAAGCATCACCTGCAGCTATTGCGGAAAATTTCAATTTGAAGCAGAATTATCCCAATCCGTTCAATCCGGCAACTACAATAACCTTTGCTTTGGAAAAAGCGGCGCCGGTCAATTTGTCAGTCTATGATTTGAGCGGCAGATTAGTGAGTGAATTATACTCCGGGGATATGGAGGCCGGAGAACACAGCTTTAACTTTGACGGTGGAAAATTAGCCTCAGGTGTGTACATCTACAAATTGACCGCTGGGGATAATCAGCAAGCAAGAAAGATGTTGTTGGTTAAATAAAAAGTACAATATCAGAATAAGTATAAAAAAGGCGTCGTTAGATTACACTAGCGATGCCTTTTTACTTTTATGGTTTGCAGGCTCACAATTAGGCAAGTCAAAATTATACCTGTTCCCAAAAGTCTTTTCGCATGTTTGGTAGGGACAGAACAGTGTTCTGTCCCTACAATCGGAAAGCAATAATTAGAAACAGTATATAAGTTTCTCACCGCCGGTTCCCTGCATTTCGCAGGCGGCAAATCAGCATCATTGCTCGACTCCTAATTTGCTTCGCATTCATAACGACTGTGTCGAATAGTATTGTTACTATCTAATTCTCCGCCGCCGTTGTCCAGCCGGAAATCCAATTAGTTGTCGAATTGAAAGCGCCCACATAAGTCACAGGCGTAAAGAAACCATCCGATGGAGGTGCAACATATCCGGTCAAAGCTATGGAACCAGTCATAGGCCGGAAATCCGGCGCGTTCGTATCGTAAGGGTTGGTCAAAGACGGATTAGCGAAACGGTTGTTCGTGTTCAAAGTGTTGATAAATTCATCGGTAGTAAAGGGGAAAGAAGATTCGTCTGATTCGCCTGACTTCGCATCTTCGATATTGTCGTAAAAGATACAATTATCGACCACCAAATTACCGTTGAGAGAACTACTGCCGCTGTTCCAGGCGTTCAGGAAAGTGGCTTCATTATCGACATCGATACCGCATTCACCGAAGTTCATTACGATGGCGTTATAAATCTTTCCCGCAGTTCCTTCACGCAATAACATACCCACATCGCTTTCTTCCGGAGCGCCGGCTTTAGCGCCGATTAAAGTCAAATTATAAATCGTGGGATTGGAACGGGGAGCGGCGTCGTTCTGGTCGGCGTTGTTGTCAGCTTCGATACCTTGATCGGCATCGTCAGCATATTGCTGACATACCAGGAACTGAGCCTTACCCTGCCATCCGTCGGTCCAGTCGAAATTATCATCTGCACAGCCGGTGCAATAGAGATACTTAGCGTTGACCGTGCCGCCGAAAAATTCGATGCCGTCGTCCTTATTCTTATGAACTTGGACATATTCCACTGTAGTGCCGTTGCCCACGCCCTGGAAAGCGATGCCGTTCAATTCGTTATCGGGGGAAATTTCCCGGCCGGCGAATTCTACCCGCACATAGCGCAGGATGCCGGAATTGTCATTTACCACAGTGCCGCCGTAATAACCGGTGCCGCCTTCACCGAAAGCTTCCCCGCCGGTATTCAAAGGCGCTCGGCCATTGATGATAAGTCCGCCCCAATCGCCGCGGTTGCGGCTGCCAGCCGCTTTATCGCTGGTAAAAACGATAGGATCTGCTGCGCTGCCGTCAGCGATTATCTGGGAACCGCGCCGGATGACCAGCATACCAAAGGTAGAAGATTCGCCTTTGATTACCGTGCCGGGTTCGATAGTTAAAACAGTCTCATTAATATCGTCGCCGATAAAAACCCCGCCGCGCAGGATATAAGTCTTGTCTGCGTGAAAAGTAGTATCCTGAGTAATGGTGCCGGAGATGATGTAAGTGGAAGTCGGTTGTTCATCGCCGCTATTGGTACTCTTGTCATTTTCGCTGCAGCCCATAAAAATGAGTATTAAGAGACTGAACAATACTAATAGAAGGTTGTGTAAGCGCTTCATGTTGTTTCCTTAAAATAGTTAATGATAATTTATACTGTTTCTAAAAAGTTTTTTCGCTTATTTAGGCAGGAACAGAACAGTCAGGCTGTCCCGGAATACCGTCTGATCTTGTCATTCCCGCGCAAGTGGGAATCCAGTTGTTTGTAAATTATAGACATAGAGATTCCAGCTTACACGGGAATGACGGATTACGGGGCTTTTTATTAATTGTGGGACAGAATAGTGTTCTGTCCCTGCAAGCGGAAAATATTAATCAGAATGGGTATTAATCCCGGGATATTTTGCCCACACGATTCAGCGAAGAACCTAAAAAATCCCTTAAGTCACAATCACTGCTTAAGGAATTTTTATGAATAATTTTTACGGATTATATGAAAGTCCGATGGAATAAGTCCGGCCTTTGCGATAGCTTTCTGTAATATAATCACCCTGTTTAAACTTCACTTGCGAATTCAAGATATTCGATACGCCCAGTTTAAGGTTCAGCCGCTTGTCCAAAGGTTGATTGACCGATAAATCCAAATCGGGATGAGGCATTTCGTAAATATCCGGCAATGGTTTGGAACCGACTTCGGCGATACGCTTGCCAAAAATATTATAAAACAAATCGACCTGGATTTTATACGCCGGATTACGATAATTTAGGCCTAAATTAAATAAATAGGGCGATTGTCCGTGCAGAGGCCGGCGGGAGGAAGTCTGAATGCCTTTGGTACTGTCGCTAAGGTTGATTTCGGATTTTAACAGAGTCAGGTTGGATGATATGGCAAAGTCTTTAAAAGATACTCCCATTAGACTGCCCAGTTTATGCCGAACTTCAAACTCGACGCCATAATTGTCCGCGCTTTCCGCGTTTTCATAGGATACTCGGTTTTGCGCCGTAGGCTGAATCACCACTTCGATGGGATTGACAAAATACTTGTAGAAAACGCTGACTGACAATAAACTGGATTCGCCGGTTGTATATTCCCAGCGGAGGTCGGCGTGACGAATCAAGGCGCGTTCCAGATTGGGATTGCCAACTACCGCATGGCCGCCGATAATATCGGTGAATTCAAATTCCGACAGTTCGCGGAAATCCGGGCGGGAAACCGTCTGACTGGCGGCTAAACGCAAATTCATATTGCGTTTCGGGGTATAGACCATTGTCATTGAAGGCAGGACATCGAAATTATCGATTTTGCCTTCCACCGGCGCTGCGGAAGCGGTGAACAATTCATAGGAAGTCACTTGCTGCAAAGATTGTTCGAACCGCACTCCGGCGGATAATCTGAGTTTTTCCCTTAACGGAATATCGGTCATCACATATAAAGCTCCGATATGCTGATCCGCATTATAGCTGTCGGTGGGGCGGGTGTATTCGGAAATCATAAAGCCGTCGGAATCGATATTTTCCGGGGCGAAGATGGCTTCCGGGCTTTGAGTAATATCGATTTGATTATCATCTCGGGGTTCAAACTGGAAAAAGCGGGTTTCGCTGTCGCGGTGACGGGTGATGAAAGCTAAACCGGATTTTAATTTCGACTTGTTTTCCTGATTCAGCCAGTATATCATATTGACGCCGGCGCTGAACATATTGTCATAGAGCCAGCCGAATAACCGGCTGCCGGATTGAGATTCATCCGCCAACACGAATGTTTCGCCCGGGTCGGCTTCATACTGCACTTCCCGAGTATCCGGTTCATACCGGGTGCCGCGGGAAAAAGTAGTGTGCCAGTTGATGATAGCGTTATTCAAATAGGGAACTATATGGTCACCGGAAAGCTGCGTGGAGAAGGTAGTCTGTTCCACATAGCGCAGGCGCGTGTCCTGAATAATTTTCCCCCGGTCGTCGTTCCAGCCTGCAAAATAACGCACTTCATCGTTAGCTTCGCGATTATAATAGATACTTAGATTAAGCGTGGAAAATGGCGATAATCGATATTTGAAAGCGGATATTCCGCCCAATGTGACCTTGTTTTCAAAATAGTCGAAGTCGTAGGAATGCCATAATTCGATTTGATCGCCGGCGCCGCCGTGATATATGTTATGTTCAGCTGCATACCGGGAATCGCCATTGCGAAAAATATTGGATACCAAATATCCCAGCTTGCGCCCAAACAATGTCGTATTCCGGGCGTAAGACCAATTGAAATTGAGATTGGGCAGCGCGGTTACCGTCTGCGGCGACCAGACATTGGGGAAAGATTCGCCAATTGCTTCCAATTCGGAGGAAGTAAATCCAAAGGAAGGATCCCAGCCTTGTTCAACGACTTTAGTATTTGAATTTTGGATAGCATCGGGGAGGCTGCGAGTGCCGTCATCGAAGCCGAAATAATCCAGATTCCCACCATTGTAAGTGGAAAAATCCTGAAAAGTCGTGTATTGATTGAAACCAAGGGATAGCCCCATATTCAATATCGGATCGCCGGGGAATTCCCAAGTATTCATATCGATGACGCCGCCGCCGAATTCACCAAATTGATCAGCGCTGTAGGATTTACTGACCGTAACTTGCTGCATCAAAGTAGTGGGGAAAAGTTCCAAAGAAACGCTGGAACGGTTAGGCTCGGTGCCGGCGATTTGGGAATTGTTCATTGTAACCTTGGAATAGCGCAATCCTAATCCTCTAATCACCGGCTCCCCGCCCATCGTGGAAACACCGGTCGCCCGGCGGACAACCTGAGATACATCGGGGTCAGGCAAACTTTTCATTACTTCGCTGGAAATAGCGTCGGTAATAACCGTGTTTTCCATTCTCTGGATGAGTTCGGCTTCCACCGAACCTTTTTCGCCGCCGACTTCAACCGTGACATCTTCCAGTTCGATCGAAGCAGGAATTAACAAGAGATTTAATTCCAGGGATTCGGAGACTCCGATAACAACTTTATCTATTATCTTTTCCTGATAGCCCAGCATTGTAACTTTGACAGAATAGCTTCCGGCAGGCAGGTTATTGATAAAATACTCACCGGTCAAATCGGTGGAAGCGCCCATCTTGGTGCCGATAATGACCACATTGGCGCCGGCAAGTTCCGATTGGTCGGCGGTCGATTTGACCGAACCATGAATGCTCCCGGCTATGGAAGAAACCGCAAATGACAGAACTAATAAAACAGTAAAACTGAACTTAAATTGATTCATCGATTATCTCCGAAAAGAAAAACAGATTACAATACTTTGTGACAAGGATTATACCGATTCTTGAAAATCATTTCCAATGTGTCATTCTGGCGAAAGCCAGAATCCATTGCTTCTATTTGACTTACTTTTTCAAACATGCGAAAAGACTTTTTTGAGCGGGTATAACTGACATTTAAGAATCAGAGGGGCACCAAATAAAATGATACAAAATTTAGCGAATTATTGTTAGTCGAATATGAATGATGTGTTAGTTTTAAGTTAGGAATGAGGCGGTAGGATAAATAATGGGGAAAATCAGATATATTTTAAATCCTTGAGAGCAATTTTTTCCGGGATTTTTCCGCATTTTGCCGGAGGGTGGATTCGTCCCAAATAAAGTAGGAATCCCGATCGTATAGAATTCTCCCCCCTGCTATCGTCATTTTCACATTTTCCGGGCGTATAGAATAGACGATTTCCGTGAAGGGATCGGCGTTATATTGCGGAGTAGTATTCAAACTGTTCCGGTCGAGCAGGACCAGATCCGCCGCTTTCCCTTCCTTAATCGAACCAGTCAGATGCTCAATACCAAAACATTCCGCCCCGCCAAAAGTCATCATCCGAAAGATTTCCTTCGCGAGCAAAGCGCCCGGGTGATGCTGTAAGTTCTGCAAATACCCGGCGAGCCGCATTTCCATAAAGGGATCGAGCGTGTTATTGCAGGCGGTTCCGTCCGATCCAAGCCCGATATTAATATTCATTTTGCGCATTTTAACAATGTCGGCAATGCCTGAACCCAGTTTGAGATTGCTGCCCGGGCAATGCAGAACTTTCACCCCTGATCGACTTAACAAGTCGTATTCGTTCTCTTTCAGCCAGATACAATGCGCTAAACACAGATTTGGCGCGGCTAAACCGAGCCGGTCGAATAACTCTATGTTTCCACTTTGATAGAGATCTGCTACTGTGGAAGTTTCCTGTCGATTTTCCGCAGCGTGAGAATGTATCAATAAGCTGCGTTCCTGCGCAATTTTACCGATTTCTCTATGTAGATCCAATGAGGTAGAGAGTGCGAAACGGGGAGCTAAGGCGTAATTAATCCTGCCGTCATCCCGATTATGGTATTTTTCTATCAACCGCTGACATTCCTTAAGCGATTCCTCTTGCGATAGATACAATTGCGGCGGAATATCCTCGCCTTTATCCATTAATGCGTTGCCGATATAGCATCTCAATCCCGACTCTTCCGCAGCTTGAAAAACAGAATCGGTACAGTGCACGGTCTCCATACTTAAAAAAGAAGTCACTCCGGACTGAATCATTTCCGCCAGCCCCAGCATTGAGGAATGATACAGAGTCTCTTCATCGTGCGCCGCTTCCATCCGCCAGATTTTTTCCTTCAGCCAGGCTAGCAGCGGCAAATCTTCCGCTAATCCCCGGAAAAGTGTCTGGCATAGATGAATATGCGCCTGCATTAACCCGGGGATGAGGAAACAATCTGTTCCCTCGATTATTTTCGCATCCGGGGGATAGTCGGCTATCGCGCCGATTTGACGGATTTTTCCGTTTTCCAGCAGAATATCGCCAACGCAGCCGTGATGTTCACTGACTGCGTCGACAATCGATGCATTCTTTATCAGTATCTGTTTGTTCATTGTCGATAGACCATTCTAACAACTGCTATGCCCCTATAAAATATAGGCTTAATTGTTCACAATTCCCAAAATTGTCATTCTGAACGAAGTGAAGAATATCTAATGTATGAGAATTTACCACATATATTCATTCTTGGGATAAAACTCTAACTTAGTTTCTTACTAAACCTCATCGCGCTTAAAGTCAGAATAATGATGCCGAAAGCCAGCAGCGCCAAAGATTCGTCCCACAGCGCTTCCAATCCGATGCCTTTTAAAAAGATGCCTCGGATAATGGTATAAAAATAGCGCAGCGGCAGCAAATAAGTGATGAATTGTATCACTTTGGGCATATTTTCAATAGGAAAAACGAATCCGGAAAGGAAGACCATCGGCATCATCACAAAAAATACCGAAGTCACCATCGCCTGCTGTTGATTGCGGGAAACGGTAGAAACAAACAATCCCAATCCTAAAGTAGTCAGCAAGAAAACAAAACAGAGTACCAGCAGTAACACAATGCTGCCCCGCAAAGGCACTTGGAAAACGATGAAGGCTACGGACAAAACCAGCAAAATAACTATCATCGCAATGAAGGCGAACGGCGTCAATTTTCCAATGATCAATTGATATGGTTTGATGGGGGATACGATCAGTTGTTCGATAGTGCCGATTTCTTTTTCTTTCACCACAGCCAATGAAGTCAATATCATCGTTAACACCATTAAAAGCAGCCCTAAAATGCCTGGCACCATAAAATTCCGCGATTTCAGTTCGGGATTGAACCATACCCGGGTTTCCGGCGAAACCGCGGCGATGCTTTTACCGGAAGAATACACGCTCTTTTCAATACTAATCTGCCGGAAACGATTTTGTATCATCATCACTGCATAGTTTAAACCGATGGTGGCGGAATTGGATTCCGCGCCGTCCACTAAAAGCTGGATTTGCGGAGGAGAATTGGAATTCACTTCTTTGCCAAAATCCCGCGGAATAATCAGCGCCATAGCGGCGTCACCGTAGTCGATCAAGCTGTCCAAAGATTGCTGCCGGTCGAAAAAACCGACTACTTGAAAATATTCGGAATGTAAAAATATATCGTAAAGCGCGCGGCTTTCCTGCGAATTATCCAAATCCACCACCGCCAGCGGCAGATTTTTCACATCCATATTGGCGGCGTAGCCCAGTAGTACCAGCTGAATTATCGGCGGCAAAAATACAATGCGCAGCATTTTCGGATCGCGCCGCAGCTGGATGAATTCTTTGCGGATGATATGTCTTATAGTTTTAAACATCTTTCAAATGATGAATGATGAATGAGAATATTCACAATAGAGGGACTTGCAAAAGTCCACCAAAGTTGTCACCCTGAACTTGTTTCAGGGTCTCTATGAAAAAATATATTACTAAATAACAAGAGATTATGAAACAAGTTTAAATGATAAATTATGGTAAA